>JAEEGG010023042.1_pt1 | contig 12201 bp, 10 predicted proteins | sample 9134161 | NCBI WGS metagenome assembly JAEEGG01 (sample SAMN16246543, study PRJNA631951) | gut metagenome | biome: gut microbiome; feature: rumen; material: CR-attached | host: Bos | place: Iran: Karaj | collected 2018-10 | reverse complement strand
AAAAGATGGCACAAGGTAATTATGATGCATCCGATATTCAAGTATTAGAAGGTTTAGAGGCTGTTAGAAAAAGACCTGGTATGTATATTGGTACTACTGATGTTAAAGGATTACACCACTTAGTATGGGAAATTGTTGATAACTCAATAGATGAAGCTTTAGCAGGTTATTGTACTCATATTGAAATAACTATTAATAAAGATAATTCTGTTACAGTACAAGATAATGGTAGAGGTATACCAGTTGGAATACATGCTAAAACAGGAATATCAACAGTAGAAACAGTTTATACAGTATTACATGCTGGTGGTAAATTTGGTGGTGGAGGATATAAAGTATCTGGAGGACTACATGGTGTTGGTGCTTCAGTTGTTAATGCACTATCAAAATGGGTTAATGTTACAGTATATAAAGAAGGAAAAATATATGAATGTAAGTTTGAAAATGGTGGTAAAACTATTCAACCACTTACAGTAATAGGTGATTGTGAACCTAATAGAACTGGTACTACAGTAACATTTAAACCAGATGCCGAAATATTTGATTCAGAAATATTTGATTATGAAACATTAAAAGTAAGAGCAAGAGAATTAGCATTCCTAAATAAAGGATTATCAATAAATTTAAGAGATGATAGAGATCCTGAAACTACTACTGGTGAAACATTTATGTATGAAGGTGGTATCTCTGAATATGTTAAATTTATTAATAAAAATAAAACTCCTATTCATGAAGATGTTATACATTTAGAAGGTGAAGAAGACGGTGTTATGTTTGAAGTAGCTATGCAATATAATACTTCTTATAACGACAATATTCTTTCATTTGTTAATAACATTAATACACATGATGGTGGAACACACGAAGAAGGTGTAAGAAGAGCTCTTACTAGAGTTATAAATAGTTATGCTAAGAAGACTAATATGTTAAAAGATAAAGATGATTCTTTAACAGGAGACGATGTTAAAGAAGGGTTAACAATGATTATTTCTTGTAAGCATCCAAATCCTCAATTTGAAGGACAAACTAAAGGTAGATTAGGTAACTCAGAAGTTAGAAAATTAGCTGATAGTGTATTTTCACAAGGATTTGAAAGATTCTTAATGGAAAATCCACAAGAAGCTAAATTAATTATAGATAAAGCTATTGCAGCTTGTCGTGCTAGAAATGCTGCTAAAAGAGCAAGAGAAGCTTCTAGAAAATCAGATTTATCAATGGTTAATACTTGGGGTAAACTTACTGATTGTAAGAGTAAAGATCCAAGTGAAACTGAGATATATATAGTAGAAGGAGATTCAGCTGCTGGTTCAGCTAAAGAAGGTAGAGATTCGGTTACTCAAGCTATACTTCCTCTTAGAGGTAAAATTCTTAATGTTGAAAAAGCAAGATTAGATAGAGCTTTAGAAAATGAAGAAATTAAAACAATAATTACTGCATTTGGAACAGGTATTGGGTCAGATTTTGATATATCTAAATTGAGATATGAAAAAATTGTAATAATGACCGATGCCGACGTTGATGGTGCACATATTAGAGTATTATTATTAACATTATTCTATAGATACTTTAGACCTATAGTAGAAGCTGGTCATGTTTATGCAGCTCAACCACCATTATTTAAAATAAGACATGGTAAAACTCGTAAATATGTACTTGATGAAAAAGAAAGAGATTCTTATTTAGCTACATTAAAAGATACAGAAAGAAAAAATGCTGAGATTACTCGTATGAAAGGTCTTGGTGAAATGGATGCTGAAGAATTATATGAAACAACAATGAATATAGAAACTAGAGTATTAAAGAGAATTACAGTAGATGATCTTGTTGAAGCTGATGCTATATTTACTCAATTAATGGGTGATGAAGTTGAACCAAGAAGAAAATTTATTGAAGAAACTGCGAGATTTGCAGAGGTAGACGTATAGTTAGGGGGGTAGAAAATGGATAATAAAGAATTAGATAATATTGAACTAGAAGAAGAAAATATTGAAACTCCAGAAGATGATACTACTCCTGAAATTGACTATAGTGGTGAATTTCATGAAAGAGATTCATTTATAGATAATAATATTGTATCTGAAGTAAAAGACTCATTTAGAGACTATGCAGCAAGTGTTATTATGGCACGTGCTATTCCGGATTTAAGAGATGGTTTAAAGCCTGTTCATAGACGTATTTTATGGTCTATGTATGAAAATGGTTATACACCTGATAAACCACATAAAAAATGTGCTACTACAGTAGGTAATGTTATTGGTGCTTACCATCCACATGGTGATACATCAGTATATGATGCTATGGTTAGATTAGCTCAATATTGGAATGAAAGATACATGTTAATTGATGGACATGGTAACTTTGGTAATATAGATGGTGATGATGCAGCAGCTTATCGTTATACTGAATCTAGACTTTCAAAAATATCTCTAGAATTATTAAGAGATATTAATAAAGATACAGTTGATATGCATACAAACTTCGATGAAACTAGAAAAGAACCTTATGTTCTTCCTTCTAAATTTCCAAATATATTAGTAAATGGTACTATGGGTATTGCTGTAGGTATGGCTACTAATATTCCACCACATAACTTAGGTGAAGTTATTGATGGTTGTATTGCTTATATTGATAATCCTGATATAGATACAAATGGATTAATGCAATATATTAAAGGTCCTGATTTTCCAACAGGTGGTATTATTCTAGGAAATAGTGGAATAAAGAAAGCATATGAAACAGGACGTGGAACAATTATTATTAGAAGTAAGGCTGTTATAGAAGAAAGTGGTAGTCATAATAATATTGTTATTACAGAAGTTCCGTATGGAGTAAATACAAATGATTTAAAAGAAAGAGTTGCTGAATTAGTACATAATAAAGTAATTGATGGTATATCTGATTATCATACTGAACTAAAGAATGGTGTTAAGATTACTATTACATTAAAGAAAGATGCTAATGCACAAGTAATTTTAAATAAATTATATAAAATGACTAATTTCCAAGTTAGTTATGGAATTATATTCTTGATGATTGATGATAAAACACCTAAGATTTTAGGATTAAAAGATATTATATCTAAATATATAGATCATCAAAAAGAAGTAATTATAAGAAGAACTCGATTTGATTTAAGAGCAGCTGAAAAAGAAGCACATATATATGAAGGCTTAAAGATAGCCCTAGATAATATTGATTCTGTTATTAAATTAATTAGAGGTAGTAAAACAGATGAAGAAGCTAAAAATGGTTTAATAACTCAATTTGGATTAGATGAAGTTCAATCACAAGCTATTCTAGAAATGAAGTTAAGAAGATTAACTGGTTTGGCTCGTGAAGATGTACTAAAACATTTAGATGAATTACATAAGACAATTGAAGAATTACAATCAATTTTAGCTAGTACAGAAAAAGTATTAAAGATAATTAAAGATGAAATGACTGAAATTAAACGTAAATATGCTGATGACAGAAGAACTACTATTGATATGACAGCTATAGATTTCATTGAAGATGAATCATTAATTCCAGTTGAGGACATCATAGTTAATATTACAAAGAATGGTTATATCAAGAGAGTACCTATTGATACTTATAAAGTTCAAAATAAAGGCGGAGTAGGTGTTAAAGGTATGACTACTAATGAAGAAGATATTGTAGAAAGTATTATATCTCTTCAAACACATGACCATGTATTATTCTTTACTAATAAAGGTAAAGTATATAGAATCAAAGGTTATGAAATACCTGAATTCTCAAGACAATCTAAAGGATTACCAGTAGTTAACTTATTACCAATAGAAAAAGATGAAAGAGTAATGTCTATCCTTCCAATAAGAGTAGATGAAAATATTGGTGAAAAGAAGATTACATTTGTAACAAAACAAGGATTAGTTAAGAGAACAGATATATCTGAATTTGAAAACATTAGAAAAACAGGTAAAATAGCTATAGGATTAAAAGAAAATGATGAAATCTTAACAGTTATGCTTACTAGTGGTAATGATGACATACTTATTTGTGCAAATAACGGAAGAATGATTAGATTTAATGAATCTGAAATAAGAGTTCTTGGTAGATCTGCTAGTGGTGTTAAGGGTATCGAAATACCTGATGATGCTAAATGTGTAAGTGCTGTAGTTGTTAAACCTGAAGATGAAATTCTTATAGTAACTGAAAATGGTTATGGTAAGAGAACAAATGCTGAGGAATATAGATTAACTCACAGAGGTAGTAAAGGTGTTAAAGCCATGAATATTACTGAAAAGAATGGTCCTATAATCTCAGTAAGTAAGGTTGAAGACGATTCAGACTTAATTATCATTACAAATAATGGTATGATTATTAGAATTCCTCTTGAACAAGTTTCAAAAATGAGTAGAGTAACTCAAGGAATTAGAGTAATTACACTAAAAGATGGTCAAAAAGTATCTTCTACATCGATTTCTAAGAAAGAAGATGAGTCGAAATCTTCTGAAGAAACACCAAAGACAGTTGTAGAGAAAACAGTTGAAGAATCAATTAATACTAAAGAATAAATAAAAGCACTTAGTAATTAAGTGCTTTTTTCTTATATTTATATGTTATAATTAAGCTATAATTAATAGGAGGTAAATATTGAAAAAGAAAGTATTAGGTATTGCATTATTAATGCTTATTGTTTTAGTAACAGGATGTGGTGGAACAAAAGGAGAATCAGGCAACAAGAAGAGTATATTCAATAAGAAGCAAACTATGACATGTACCCAATCATCATCTGATTCAGATGGATATAATACATCAAATACTGTTGAAGTTACCTATGATTCAAAGAAAGTATACAAAGCAAAATCAACTACAGTAACAGAAATAGATCCAGAATATGCTGAATTTCAAACAAGTATTTTTAAAGCAGTTATGGACGAATTTAATGTATTAGATGGTATTGATGCTAGTTTCACACAAGATGGTAATCTTGCAACATTAATTGTAGCTGTAGAATATGATAAATTAAATGAACAACAAATTAATGATAGTTTAGATGGTTTAATTGATGGAGCTATGTTCACTAAAAAGAACTACACTATTGAAGAGTTTAAAGAAGAAAATTTAACTGGTTACGAATGTAAATAAACGAACAAAAAGCGAACAAAATATTTCCCGGGAAATATTTTTAATAGAAAAATACATAAAATTTGATAAAAAATAGCTAAATATTGACTAAAACAATCAAATATAGTATATTATTTTTGCACAACGAGAATTTTGGAACCTGGTCAGGACAGAGATGTAGCAGCCATAACATTTCCTTCTCGTGTGTGCTTTTTTATTGGAGAAAGACTATGAATCAGAAAATTTATGATGAATTAGGTAAATTAATAAATAAAGCAATCAAGAAAAATGAAGTTCCAATAGCCGCTTTAATAGTTAAAGATGGCATAATTATTTCTAAAGCATATAATAGAGTGAATAGAACTAACAATATATTAGATCATGCAGAGATTATATGTATTAGAAAAGCATCAAAGAAACTACATAACTGGAGACTTAATGATTGTGAATTATATGTAACTCTAGAACCATGTGATATGTGTAGAGATGTAATAAAGAAATCCAGAGTAGGTAAAGTTTATTACATTCTAAGTCAAAATGAACACGAAACAGAGAAAGATTCTGAGTATATTAAATTAGAAGATGATGCTAATATTAAAAATAAATTAGTAGAGTTCTTTAAACATAAAAGATAGGTAATGTTCCACGTGGAACATTACTTTTTATTTAGTCTTTTATATATTAAATGTTCCACGTGGAACATTGTTTTTTTTATTACCAAAATGATGCATAAATATGGTAAAATATGCTATAATTATTAAGGAAAAAGGTGATTACATGATATATCAAGCATTATATAGAAAATATAGACCTAAAACTTTTAATGATGTTTATGGACAAGAGATTATTGTTCAAACATTAAAGAATATGATCATTAGTAATAAACTTACTCATGCTTATTTATTTGTAGGACCTAGGGGAACTGGTAAAACAAGTATAGCTAAGATATTTGCTAAGACTATTAATTGTGAAAACCATGAAGATGGTTGTTCATGTGAAAAGTGTGAAATATGTAAGGCAAGTAATAATAACGAGAATATAGATATTATTGAAATGGATGCTGCTTCTAATAATGGTGTAGATGAAATTAGAGATATTAGAACTCATGTTACATTATTACCAACTATATCTAAATATAAAGTATATATAGTAGACGAGGTTCATATGCTAACTGCCAGTGCATTTAACGCATTATTAAAGACTTTAGAAGAACCTCCAAAGCATGTAATCTTTATATTAGCTACTACAGAACCACAAAAAGTACCACTAACTATCCTTTCTAGATGCCAAATGTTTGAATTTAAACCTGTACCATCTAGCAAAATATCTGAAAATCTTAAGAATATATGTAAAAAAGAAAAGATTAAGATAGATGATGATGCCCTAGAGAAGATTGTAGAGTATTCAAACGGCGGAATGAGAGATGCTATTGGTTTATTAGATCAAGCTAGTGCATACTCTAATGGTGAAATTAAGTTAAATGATGTAGTTTTATTAAACGGTAGATTAAATATTAAAGATGTAGATAACTTCTTTGATTTAATATATGAAAATAAAACAGAAGATTTATTTAATTTTAGTGATAATTTAGAGGTAGAAGGTAAAAATTATATATCAGTATGTGAAGATTTTATTAAATATCTAAGAAATAATCTTATAGATTATCAAATAAATGAATCAAATGGTGTAGTTAAACAATTTGGTAAAGATAATATTATTAAAATGATATTCACAATTACTGAATATATTAGTCAAATGAAGATATCTAATGATAAAAAGATATATTTTGACCTATTAATCATTAAATTATTAGATATATTTGATAAAAAAGAAGACAATGTTTCACGTGGAACATTAGATAAAGTTGAAAAAGTAGAAGAACATAAAGAGTCACCTAAGAAAGAAACTAAAAAAGAAGAACATGTAGAAGAAGAAAACAATGTTCCACGTGGAACATTGGAAGATAATCCTACTTATAAACTATTAGATGAGTTAATGAATGCAAGAATTAATAATATATTAATGGCTGCAGATAAAGAATCAATCACAGAATATAAAAAGAAACTGTTATCTGATACTGAACAGTATAATTTAGATGAATTAAGATTTAAAAATATTCTTTCAGACTGTGAAATTAAAGCAGGAAGTCCTGAAGGAGTGGTTATTGTTACATCAGATGATAATATAAAATATGAAATGTATGACAACTTTGATGCCATTGAGAAATGTGTTAAAGATAAACTAGGCAAAAAAGTTAAATTATGTATCTATGAAGAACAATTATGGATAACAACTAGTGAAATATATAGAAAAAAGAGAAGAAACGAAGAAAAGATAGATGCAATTGATGAAAAAGAAATATTAAATAAACTAAAATCACAAAATAAAAGTGAATTTGATGACTTATTAGAGATAGGAGAATAGAAATGAATATACAAGCATTAATGAAACAAGCACAAAATATGCAAAAAGAAATACAAAAAGCTCAAGAAGAAGTGGGTAAAATGGAATTTACTTCCAAAAAAGAATTAGTTGAAGTTACTGTTAATGGTAATAAAGAAGTACTAAGCGTAAAAATAGATGAAAATGTAGAAAAAGATGATATTGAAGTTCTACAAGATATGATTTTATTAGCAACTAATGATGCTATTAACCAAGCAAATGCTGAAATGGAAAAAAGATTAGGTAAGTATAGCTCTGCTATGCCAGGATTATTTTAATGAAATTCCCTAAAAGTTTAGAAGATTTAATAGAAAACTTTAAATTATTACCTGGAATAGGTGAAAAGAATGCAGAACGATTAAGTTTTGCAGTTTTAAAGTTTAATGAAGATCAAATAAAGAACTTCTCTGAATCTATAATTAATGTATCAACTAAAATAAAAAAGTGTACTAAATGTAATAATTTAACTGAAGATTCTGATTTATGTACTATATGTTCTGATGATTCTAGGGATTCTAGTGTTTTATGTGTAGTAGAAAGTACAAAGGATTTAATACTTTTTGAAAAATCAAATGCATTTAAAGGTAAATATCATGTATTAGAAGGTTTAATATCTCCACTTGAGGGAGTTAATCCAGATGATATTAAGATAAATGAATTAATTAAAAGAATAAAAGATGAAAAAATTAAAGAAGTAATATTAGCTTTAAATCTTAGTATGGAGGGTGAGACTACTTCTTTATATATAATAAAGATGCTTGAAGGTATGGATGTATCTATATCAAAGATAGCTGCTGGTATTCCAGTAGGTGCAGATATGGATTATTTAGATTCATTGACTATTCAAAAAGCATTAGAGGGTAGAGTTAAAGTAGATTAGGTGGTGAATAATATGCTTGAAGATTATTTAAATGAGCAAAAATTAGCAACAACAATATTATTAGATAGTTTGAATAATGATAAATTAGTTCAAGCATATTTATTTGTATGCAATGATATTAACTATTTAGAAGATTATGCTAAAGAATTTTCTAAAAAAATATTATCTAGGGATGAAAATGATAATATATCTAAGCAAATAGATGAAAATAACTTCCCTGATCTAAAGATAATTAGTCCTGAAGGACAATTTATTAAGAAGGAACAGTTGTCCGAACTCCAAAAAGAGTTCCAAACAAAGCCTATTATTTCTAACAAAAAAATATATATTATTAGAGAATGTGAGAAAATGAACTCATCATCTGCTAATTCTATACTAAAATTTTTAGAAGAACCATCAGATGACATAATAGCTATCCTTCTTACAACTAATATTAATATGGTTATGCCTACAATTATATCTAGATGTCAGATTATTAATCTAAATAATATTGTTAGCAATAAAGAAATAGATGAAGTAATAAAAGAGAGATATGATCTTATATATGAAGAAGGTAATTATGATGAATATCTAAGTAAACTTTTTGAGTTTACTACTAATTTAGATTCTATGAGGAATAAGTTCTTTATTAAATATAAAGATTATATTGATTTCTTTTCTACTAAAGATGATATAAAAATAATTATTGATTTTATGCTATATTTCTATTATGATATATTAAACCTTAAATTTAAGAGGAATGTGGCATACTTTAATAATCATATAGATGAACTTAATAGGGTTAGTGATAATAACTCTATGGAAAGTATTAACTATAAATTAGAAGTGCTAGAGAAAACTAAATTTAAACTAAACTCTAATTCAAATATTAAGATGATTTTAGATAAGTTTATAATTGAATTTAGTAAGGAGATTTAATATGGATATTGATGTTTTTGGTGTTAGTTTTAAAAAATATGGTAGAAAATATTATTTTTCACCAGGGAAATTAGATATTAAATGTGGAATGAATGTAATTGTTGAAACAGAAAGAGGATTTCAATATGCTGAAGTAGTTACTGATAGAGTAAGTATTAATAAGAAATCTTTATTATCTCCTGTTAAGAGTATAATTAGAGTTTCAACTAAAGAAGATGATATTATTTATAATAATAATCTTAAAGATGCAGAAAAAGCTGCTAAAAAATGTAATGAATTAATCGAAAAATATAATCTTGATATGAGATTAATAGATACTTCATACAACTTTGAAAGAACACATTTATATTTTACTTACTTATCTAGTGATAGAGTTGACTTTAGAGAACTAGCTAAAGAACTAGCTAAAGTTTTTAAAGTAAGAATTGAACTTAGACAAGTAGGTCCAAGAGATAAAGCAAAAGAAATAGGTGGTATAGGACCTTGTGGTAGACCACTATGTTGTTCTGAATTCTTATATTCATTTAATAACATAACAATCAATATGGCTAAAAATCAAAATTTATCTTTAAATCCAACAAAAATAAATGGTTTATGTAATAGACTATTATGTTGTTTAGATTATGAAGATGAAACATATTCTATATTAAAGAAAGAACTTCCTAAAGTAGGAACTATAAAAAGATTTGATGATAAAGAAGGAAAGGTTATATCTGTTGATCCAATAAGTATGACTTATAGAGTACAATTTGATGATGGTGAAATTACAGATATGAGAAGAAATGAAGGTAATTAATGATCTATTAAATATTAATAATATGAAAATAGTTCAAGATACTGATTATTTCAACTTTTCTTTAGATTCAGTTCTTTTATCTAATTATGTAGAACCTAAAAAAGGTGATAAAATCATAGATTTTTGTTCAGGTAACTGTCCTGTTCCTATGATATTAACTACTAAAACTAAAAGCAAGATATATGCTGTAGAAATACAAAAAGAAGTATATAAATTAGGTTTAGAATCAATTAATATAAATAAATTAGATAAGCAAATAGAACTACTTAATATGGATGTAAAAGACGTAATTAGTCAATTTGATACTGATTCATTTGATATTATTACTTGTAATCCACCATATTTCAAGACAAATGAAATGACAAAACAAAATGATAATGAAATAAAGAGAATTGCAAGACATGAAATATGTATTACATTAGATGATATATTTAAGGTTAGTAAGAAATTACTTAAGAATAATGGAAAAATTATTATGATTCATAGACCTGAAAGATTAGAAGAAATCTTTAAATCTATGAAAGATAATATTATTACTCCAAAAATAGTACAATTTATTTATCCTAAAGAAGGACAAAATTCAAATATGGTTATTATTGAAGGTAGAAAAAATGCTAGAAAAGGTATTAAAGTATTACCTCCAATAATTGTCCACAACAAAAATAACGAATATAGAGATGAAATAAAAAAGATGTTTGGGGGCGACTAATATGAGTCAAAAAAGTTATGATGGTAAACCTACATTATACTTAGTACCAACTCCAATTGGTAATTTAGAAGATATTACTATTAGAGCAATTAATACTTTAAAAGAATCAGAAGTAATATTTTCTGAAGATACACGTGAAACAAAGAAATTATTAAATTATTATGAGATAGATAAAAAGTTAATAGCATCTCATAAGTTTAATGAAGATGAATCATCAAAGAAAATACTTGATTATTTATCTAAAGGTTTTAATGTTTCTGTAGTATCTGATAGAGGTACTCCAAGTATATGTGATCCTGGTTTTGAACCTGCTTTTCAAGCTATAAAGAATGGATATAATGTAGTATGTCTTCCAGGGGCAACTGCTTTTACTCCTGCATTAGCTATGAGTGGCCTTAATCCAAATAAATTTTTATTCTATGGATTTTTAGATAGTAAAAAGAGTTCTAAAAAGAAAGAATTAGAGTCTTTAAAGAATGAAAAATATACAATTATAGTATATGAGTCACCATATAGAGTTGTAGAAACACTTGCATTAATAAAAGTAATAATGGGTGATAGAAATATATCTGTTGTTAGAGAAATATCTAAGAAGCATGAAGAAGTATATAGAGGTAAAGTAGATAGGGTTTTAGAAGAACTAGGTGAACCTAAAGGTGAGTTTGTTATCTTAATCGAAGAAAATAAAGAGAAAGAAAACTTTGACGATATAGATATCATTTCTCATGTAGATAAATTAATTAGTGAAGGATTAGATGAAAAAGAAGCTATTAAAAAAGTAGCAAAACTTCATGGACTAATTAAAAATGATGTATATATAGAATATAAGGAGGCAAAAAAATGAAATTAATAGTAGGTCTAGGTAATCCTGGAAAAGAATATGATCATACAAGACATAATGTCGGATTTGATACTATTGATTATTTTGCTTCTAAAGTAGGAGCTACAATAGATAAAGATAAGTTCCAAGGGTTATATACAAAAGGAAAAGTAGATGGTGAAGATATCATATTACTTAAACCACAAAAGTTTATTAACTTAAGTGGTGATGTAATGAGAAAATATGCTGACTACTTTAAAGTAAATGAAAGAGATATATTAGTAATACATGATGACCTAGATTTAGAAGTAGGTAAAATAAAATTAAAAGAAAGATCTTCTTCTGGTGGTCATAATGGTATGAAGAATATTGAAGCTAACTTCAAAAATAATGAATATAAACAATTAAAAATTGGTATATCAAATAATAAAGAATCTGATACTAAAGACTATGTACTTGGTAAATTTAGTAAAGAAGATAGAGAAAAAATTGAAGAAGCTATTAAAACAACATACAAGATTATTATTGATTATATTAATCTAGAT
>JAEEGG010023040.1_pt1 | contig 12202 bp, 9 predicted proteins | sample 9134161 | NCBI WGS metagenome assembly JAEEGG01 (sample SAMN16246543, study PRJNA631951) | gut metagenome | biome: gut microbiome; feature: rumen; material: CR-attached | host: Bos | place: Iran: Karaj | collected 2018-10 | reverse complement strand
CATGCAGCTTGAGGCTGTATTTACTTACGTTGTTGTACTCTTTATCCCAGCCTGTTTTTCCAGAGCGGAATACAAATCCACCGTGAGGAATACCTGAGTGATTTTTCTTGAGTTCTTCTTCTGTTATGAAGTGAACTGTTGTATCGTAATCTGCAAAGTAGTTTGGCATTTCCTTGATTTCTTTTTCGATTTTTGCCTTGTCTGCCCCTTCTTCTGCCACAACAAAACATTCACGAGTGTGCTTCTGTCTTGTAGAAAGCTCAGGATTTTTTCCTGCACGCACAGCATCGAGTGCCGAATGAACAGGAATTGTATACTGCTTACCGTCTTTTACACCAGGCACACGGCGGATTGCATCAGAATGTCCCTGAGAAACACCCTTTCCCCAGAATGTATAATCATTTCCATCAGGGAGGATGCAGTTACCGTAAAGACGCATCAAAGAGAACATACCTGGATCCCATCCACAGCTGATTAAAGCGATGTGACCGTTATCTTTTGCAGCCTTATCAACATTAGAAAAATGAAGAGGGATATTTGCGTGAGTATCAAAACTGTCGATTACGTTAAAATATTTTGCATATTCAGGAGTCTGTTTTGGAAGATCAGTTGCACTTCCACCGCAGATAACAAGAACATCAACTTCGCTCTTGTGTTTTTCTACTTCCGAAACATTATAAACAGGAACACCAGAAGTTAACAATTTTAAAGAAGACGGATCACGACGTGTAAAAACACATGAAAGCTCCATGTCCGGACAATTCTTTACAGCACATTCAACACCTTTTCCAAGGTTACCATAACCTAAAATACCGATTTTCATATTTACTCCTTAAAGCATCGTTTTTGTGATGCCATTATTTATTATTTTCCGCCCAGAAGGGTGATTTTATTTTTTAATGCCTCTTTCATAACAGAAACCAGATTTTCCTGCCCCGAATAAAGACAGGTGTCGTGTTCCGTTCCCAAAATCTCTCCGGTCAAAACATAAGACGAATCAGAAATGAATCTAATCTGTCCTTTCTGTGTTTTTTCTTCGTAAACCTTTGCCCCTTTTAAGCGATAATCCCCTGTAATCAAAACAACCTTTTTTTTCTGAGCAATCAGAGCTTTCAATTCAGATTCAAACTCCTGTATTAAAGAAGCGGATGCAAGAAAGTATAACCTGTACTGGGTGTCTAAAATCATCTGTCTGATTTTGTTTTTGATGTTCTCTACACCGGTTATAGTGATGTATCCTTCTTTTGGAATTATTTTTGCCGGAGCATTTTTAATTAAATAATCAGCCTTTTTACCAAGCGAACGCAAAGCATTCTGGGTAAACTTCTGAACAGAAACAGGAATATATTTTGTTGATTCTTCTTCCACAAGATATGCCCCACCCTTTTCTACAAGCCCGTTCAAAGAAGCATAAACATTAGAGCGTGAAATCCCTGTCTCTTTGGAAATCTCGTACCCTGTCATCTTCCCGTGAGTCAAAAGCTCTGTATAAATCAAAGCTTCGAGCCTTGTTAAAGAGAAAGCACACAACTGTTCAAGATAGTTATTGTCAGTCATAATCTTTTTACCGTTTAGTAGTACTGATTAATACTACTATATAATTGTAAGATAAAAATGTCAATAAAAGAAGTTTTTTAGACAGAATTATCTACACTGCCTCTTTCTGAATACATCTCCAGAGACTTGTTTTCCTCACAATTATGATTTACAATTATATTATGGTAGTTGTAAAAAAGAAGTTTAAAAAAATTGCCTATACAGTTCTAACTGCATTAGGAATTGGAATGCTTACTTCCTGCTATGGAATGCCAACTCGTGCTTATTCAATTGATTATTTTTCTCTACATGGGAAAGTAACTGCAGAAGGTACGAATAAAGAAATTCCGGGAATTAAAGTAACCGTCAACTACGGCGGAGAGATAAAAACATACATCACAGATTCTTCAGGAAATTATTTCTTTGATTTATACTTTGATTCCGAAGACTTTCCAGGCGGAATTGATGTCACCATCACATTAACAGATATTGATGGAGAAACAAACGGAACATACAGTACTAAAACTTTAGAACCTGTACGCGTAACAGCTGAATCCCACGAAATTGAAAAAAATATTTCGCTCTGAGTTATTCCGTCTTTATAGAAAGGCAGTTACTAAAAAACACATCTTAAATTATCTCTTCTGGGAATGTACCCTTCGCTGCAATTTAAACTGCAAACACTGTGGTTCAGATTGTCTTAAAACTTCGGGTATAAAGGATATGCCTGTAGAAGATTTTTCCCGTGTTCTTGATAATATAAAATCATCAGGTATAAAAAATCTTACAATTTGTATCACAGGCGGAGAACCTCTTGTACGAAAAGATCTTGAACTTGCAGGAAAAGAAATAATCAGGCACGGATATAACTGGGGTATTGTAACAAACGGTCTTATGATGACCAAAGAACGCTTTACATCCTTAATTCGAAGTGGAATGGGAAGTATGAGCGTAAGTCTGGATGGTCTTAAAAATGAACACAATGATTTAAGGCAGAATAATAAATCTTTTGACACAGTAGAAAAAACAATCAAACTCTGCGTAGAACAAAATAAAGCTTCCCCTTATGGATTTGTATTTGATGTTATTACCTGCGTTCATTCAGGAAACATCAACACTCTGCCTCTTCTCCGTGATTATCTTATTCATAATGGAGTTACTGCATGGAGGATTTTTCAATCTTTCCAAGTGGTCGTGCAGCGGAAAATAAGCTTGCTCTTTCAAAAGAAGAATATCGCCATCTTATGGATTTTATTGTAGAAACAAGAATGTACAAAACAGAAGATGGAAAATCAATCAATTTAAATTATTCATGCGAAGGTTATCTGGGAGACTATGAACTTAAAGTTCGCGATTTTTATTACTTTTGCAGAGGCGGAATTAATGTTGGTTCTGTAATGTGTGATGGTTCAGTTTCTGCATGTTTAAGCGTAAGGGCAAAAGATTTTATTCAGGGAAATATCTATCAGGAAAATTTTGATTTTATGAAACTCTGGAATACAAAATTTCAAAACATGAGGGATAGAAGCTGGGCTAAAACAGGAAAATGTCGCTCGTGCAAAAACTGGCGTTATTGCGAAGGAAACGGTCTTCATCTTCATAAGGATGCTCACTCAGAATGTTCACACTGTAACTTAGACTTTTTAAAATAAAAAAACAGCCCTGAAAGAATTACTCTTAAAAGGCTGTCCTTATCTTTTATAAAGCTGATTTTTGTTAGTTTGCTTTAACTGTATTTTTTACGATTACGTCGTGGGCACCGCCTTCCCTTAATGAGGCTGCGCTTACGAGTGTGATTTTTGCATTTTTCTGTAAGTCAGGGATGTTTGTTACACCACAGTTACACATTGCGTGAATCACCTTGCTGATTGTAAGGTTTACGTTATCGTGGAGGCTTCCGGCATAAGGAACATAGGAATCAACACCTTCTTCGAAAGCCATTCCCTTTTTACCGCCAAGGTCGTATCGCTGCCAGTTTCTTGCACGGTTACTTCCTTCGCCCCAGTATTCTTTTACATAGTTTCCGTTTACGATGAGTTTGTTTGTTGGAGATTCATCAAAGCGGGCAAAATAACGACCAAGCATTACAAAATCTGCACCCATTGCCAAAGCGAGTGTTACGTGATGATCATAAACAATACCACCATCTGAACAAAGCGGAATATAGATTCCTGTTTTTTCGTAATATGCATCGCGAGCTTTTGCTACTTCGATTGTTGCTGTTGCCTGTCCGCGTCCGATTCCTTTCTGTTCACGAGTAATACAGATTGATCCGCCACCAATACCAATCTTAATAAAATCAGCACCTGCATCTGCAAGGAAGTTGAAGCCTTCTGCATCTACAACGTTACCGGCTCCGATTTTTGCTTCAGGCCATTTTTCGTGGATATCGTGCAATGCCCTCTTCTGCCATTCTGTAAATCCTTCTGATGAATCGAGTGTCATTACGTCAACACCGGCTTTAAGAAGGGCGGGAACTCTTTCCATATAATCGCGTGTATTGATTCCGGCTCCAACAATGTATCTCTTCTTTTTATCAAGAAGTTCAAGAGGATGTTCTTCGTGACTTGCGGCATCCTTACGGAAAACCATGTACAAAAGGTTTCCGTTTGAATCAACTACAGGAAGCTGATTAACTTTATTTTCCCAGATAAGATCGTTTGCTTCTTCTAAAGAAATCCCTTCTTTTCCCATTACGAGTTTTTCGAGTGGAATCATGTATTTAGAAACTTTTTCCTGCATGTCGCAGTGTCCGATTCTAAAATCCCTTTCTGTGATGATTCCCACGAGCTTTCCGTTTGCTTCACCATTTTCTGTAACTGCTACAGTAGAATGTCCTGTAACATTGATTGCGTTCATCAGTTCTTCGAGAGTCTGTTCCGGACGGATATTTGTGTCGGAAGTAACGAATCCTGCTTTATAAGCCTTTACGCGGGCTACCATCGCTGCCTGATTTTCTATTGTCTGTGAACCATAGATGAATGATATTCCGCCTTCTTTAGCAAGGGCAACTGCAAGTTTATCATCAGATACAGCCTGCATTACGGCACTTGTCATAGGGATGTTCATTGTAAGTGGACATTTTTCTCCCTTCTTTTTGTTATAACGTACGACCGGAGTCTGTAAGTTAACGTTAGCGGGAATACAGTCAGGACCAGTGTAACCTGGAATTAAAAGGTATTCGTCAAATGTGTGGGATGGTTCTTCGAAAAAGTAAGCCATAGTAGTTTTAATCTCCTCTCAAAAAAGGTCCCGGCTATTAAAAAATCCTTTAGACCTTTTTTTTTTAACCCACAAGTTAATGCAGGAAAAAAAAACTATTATAAAGCTTGCGACGCAAACTAATTTAATAACTGAATGATTGTCTGATTATACATGTAAGAATTATGAAATTCAAGTGTCCGATATAAAATATTGATTAAAATTTTTGATTTTTCTGCGGCATCCTCCAGGCTGATTATTTTTCTGTCAAACTAAAGAATAATCAGCGTAAAATGATTAATTTTTTCACTTTTTTTTAAATTTTTTCTGCAAAAATGGTCCGAAATCATCAAGTCAAATCTATATTACAGTACGAGGTTTTTATTATGACAAAAGATACATTATTTGATGAATCACGATTTTTTCTTTCCCGCGGGAATAACACCTATTTTCTTTATGATTCGAGAACTGGTGATTATTATCTTGAGGAGAGTTTGATCGGGATTGTGAACAGACTCAAAGAATTAAAGGATCTGAAAGAACCCAGAGTGATTTTTTCTGAAGCCCGGACTAAGGTTTTTAAATTGAACATGTCTACTGTCTGTAACATGAACTGTCTTTATTGTTTCAGAGATAAAAAGAAAACTACTGTTACTGATGTGGGAAAAGCAATCAGAATTATTGATGCTGTGTTTGATGATTTTGCACCAGACTTGAGCGACTATAGTTTTGTGTTGAACATGACTTCCGAATCGACTGTTGAATTTGAGAAGATTAAGCGGATTAAAGCCTATCTTGAAAAACGTACGTCACCTTTCTTTGATATGAACGACTTCAAATCTGTATTGATTGCCAGAGATCTTGTGAGTGGAATTCCTTGTGAGCTTACTGGTGATGAAAAGAATTTAGTGACAAAAGAAGAGATTGTGAAATTTCTGAACGCGGTTATTAAGCGGCGCGATTTTAGTGAGTTTTTTCCGATTCCAGAGGGTATGATAATTCCAGAATGGGAAGCTGAAAGATACAGGAATGTTAAAAATTTAAGTGAAAAAGAACTTGTGCTTTTTAACAGACGTTTTCTTGAGTTGTTATTTCCAGACATTGTCAAAAGGCGACCAGGTTTTTCACTCTTTGTCTGTACGAATGGAACTAATTACAGCGATGAGATTGTGAAATTTTTTGATGATTTGAACATGGACACGGTTTGTATAAGTCTTGACGGGCCATCGGGAGTGCACAACAAATTCAGAAGATTTAATGATGAATCTGCGACCCATGAACTGATTGTTGGAAATATTTTGAAATTTCAGAATGCAGGAAAAAAGATTTCCATTTCGAGTGTTATTACACCTGATTTTCCTTATCCTTTGAGACTGCTTGAATATTTTAAGAGTCTTGGAGTTTCTTCTGTGGACATGAAACCTGTAAGAGCTGGAACTGAATTCAGTTTTACAAAAAAAGACATGGAAAAACTTCTGGAGGGATATAAATCACTTTTTGAACGGCTTAAGACTGATATTCTTAAGGGAGATTATTCACTTCTTGATATGCTTGGTTCTGATATTACCACAAGCGGATTAAAGCTTCTTATTTCGAAAGAAAGGGTAATCAAAAGATGCCGGTGGGATGAAGAGACTGTAATCGATTCAAAAGGAGATGTGTATCCGTGCGATTATATGATGGGTAAACCTGATTTTGTTCGCGGTAATATATTCAAAAAAGATGTGGTACAAAATACCGACGAAAATCTTTTTGTTGATAACAGGAAAGGATGCAGTACTTGCTGGAACAGGTATTTGTGCGGAGGAACGTGTTATTTTAATTCGTATACAGTGAACGGCAACATCTATGCTATAGATGAAGTTGAATGTATGTTTATGAAAGGTTTGAGGACGCTGCAGCTGGAGTTTATTCATGGTCTAATGGAAAACGGAATAAGTATTCTTGTTATTGCAAAAAGACTTGGAATAAATGTTGGGGATGATTTAGCTTTAGATAAGACTTATTTTATTTCTAATGGTATAGAGAAATCTTTAAAAGGTACGCTTTCGAGACTAGAAATTGAAATAAATAAGATGTACAATTATTTAGACAGCAAGAACATCAAATGCAAGAAAGAAATGTTTTTATCTATCGACTCTGTAGACAAGATAGAGCAAAAACAGGAAAACAGTATTCTGAACGTTAGAGTTATACTACCTACCGAAGATTACGATTGTCTGCTCGATAAATATAAGTGCATTAAAAATTATTCCTTAAAAAACTGCATCTCTGGAAAAACTCTTTCAAATGAACAATCTGTAAACAAATTAAAACAACGGATTTATGAACCCGTTAAGGCTTTAAGGATTCCTTTGTCCAGTTCGTTCTGGTATAAGGGGTCCGTTAAAGCTTTATTCGGGCATTCTACGAACGAAGAGATTGAATGCTTTGTTCAAAAAAGTTTCTGAGTGTTTTAAAGATTATTAAAGTGATAGAAAGATAAAAATCACCCCAACCATTTTTATTACAGAATAATTACGTCGTAAGGATTCTGGTTTTCTATCCGGTAGAAAAAAGTTTTAGGAGATTATTTATTATGAGTTTTTTATTAAGCAATTTTGTTGAGTTGGGTAATGATGAATTAAGAAAAGTAAACGGTGGAGCAGGAAGCTGTGGTGGCGGCTCTGGAGAAGGAGCTGGAAGCAGTTCGGGTTCCGGTGGTAGTTCTGGTGGTGCCGGAAGCGGAGCCGGTGGTTCTGGCAACGGCGGATACAGCGGAGGAGGAACTTCAACTGCTCCTTCTATGACTGTTTCTGCAGGTGCCGGTTCATGCGGAGGAGGTTCTTCCGGCGGCTCTGGTGGTTCTGGCGGAGGTTCTTCTTATTCTGGAGGAAGCAGTGGTTCTGGTAATCCTGGTAGCGGTACAAGCGGAAACCCTGGAACTGGAGGCACACCTTCTGGAAATGATGGAAGCGGATATTCAGGTGGAAGTGGAAACTGCAGCGGCGGATACACTCCGGGTTATAGTTCTACCCCACCAGCAACCGACACTGGAAACAAAAAAGATACAGACGGAGCCGGAAGTGATCCAACTGTGACACTGGCAAGTATTGGTTGTAGTACGAATATTCAGGATGGGAAGAGAGGCTGGCTGAACAATAAGTTTGAGTATTCCAATAATTCAACCATGCAGGAGTATAAAGGTCTGCCGATTGATTACACAATGAATGGAGATAATCAGTTTAGTCAAAGTGGCTGCTATATGGAGGCTGTAAAAAAAGCATTAAGTGAGGCCAGTGGGAAAAAAGTTACATTAGAATGGGTTAATGAACATGTTGATGAAAATAAAGATGGACTTTTATCTGGAGAAGAAGTAAAAAAAGGTTTTGAAAAGGTTCTCCCTGAAAATGCAACAGTTACTCAAAGAAGGATTGAAAACCCAACTAAAAAAGATCTTGAAGAAATTGCTAGTGACACAAATTCAGCTATTTTTACATTTGTACAGGGTGAAAATGTAAATGATAAAAGTCACTGGATTCAGGGAACTGGATTTTCTTCAGATGAGAATGGTACCGCCTATATACAATATTCCCCTACAAGTAATAATGATATTGCTCTCAAAAGACAATACGTAGCAGGACCTGTTCCTGAAGGTAGTTCTAACACACATCACGTTAAAGCAATAGAAGTAATTTCTATACAGTTTAATTAAAAAGTCATTAAATTCCTGCCATCAGATTATCTGGTGGCGGGATTTTAAAATAAAAAAAAAGAGGTAAATTATGAAAAAAATTTTATTCACAATAGCCTTGCTCACAATTTTAACTGCCGGATGTTCCAAAAAAGAGAACAGTTCAAAAAACGGAAATGCCCTGAAGCAGTTCGACACTGATGAGGCATTTAGTAACAGAAAAAGCTATAATCTTGTAAAAAACGTAATTGACAACAGTATCCCCTACGCTCAGATGATTTGTATTAATCCTCATTCAGTTTTGCATATAAAAGATATAGATGCTGTTAAATCAAAAATAATAAAAATTCAAAATGCACAATATATTATTTATAATAATACTAATGATCTTCCTCCAACAATATACAAGACATTTTATTATAGATTTAATGAACTTGGATTCATTGATAAAATATATTGTTATAATTGGACACAGGATGCTGATACAATACAACCTATATCATATAGCTCTTCAGAATATAATCTGACTAATTTTGGAATTGAAGCTGTACATCGGAAAAATGGAGAACCATATGATAAATATACAATAATCTTTGAAAATAAAGATTCAGGTATCAATTTAAAAGCTCATAATGGACTGACTGCACGTATCACAAATAATGCTTATGAAGATGCCACTCATAAAACTACTTTTGAACCTGGAGAAGAAATTTATAGATTTGATGATTACGAAGTTCCAGGTAATTATACTATATATAAAGACGGAATAATGATTAAGGCTCAGGAAGGCAAATATTTATACTATATTGAAGGAAATACAACTACAAAAGTCAACCTGGAAACCGGAGAAAAAGAAACAAATTCAGAAGAAATAATATCAAAGAAGATTACTTGTGGCATCCCTATTTATACAAGAATTATCAAAGAAGAAGATGATACTCTATATATTGAAAAGACTGTAGAAGTCTTAGATGATTATGATAAAGATTTTTTTGTATGTAGTATTTTAATGCCGGAAGATAAAGATAATCCTCCGAAACCTTTTAATAAATCCTCCGAATAAAAAAATCCGTAAAATCTATTAAAAAAGTCAGAAAATCAGTTATTTTGCGAAAAAAAAGCACAAATAACTGATTTTTTTTTGCAAAAATGGTCCGAAATCAAAAGTAATTGCAATATTAACTATACCAGCTATTGATGATGATGGAGGTATAGTTGAAATGAACAGATTGAGAATTCAAATTCAGCATGACGAATCAGATTGTGCGGCTGCATGTTTGAGGATGATTCTGGGCTATTTTGGAAAAGACGTGAGCATCAGAAAACTGAGGCTTGGGGCTATGACCGATACGCAGGGCACTTCCGGACTTGGGATTGCTATGTGTGCTAAAAAGAACGGACTCACCTGTAAAGCATTTACAGCGCCAGAAAAGAATTTGATTTATGACATTCCGTTACCGGCGATTTTCCACGTGAGGGATAAATCTGTTGAACATTACGTTGTCTTGAGTAAGGTGACTAATGATTCTGTAACAGTGTATGACCCGGCTGAAGGCGTAAGGAAAATTAAGATGAATGACTTTCTTGAGTATTGGACAGGAATCTTTTTTCTTTGTAAGCCCGAAGAGGATTTTGTTAAATCAAAAGATGATGATACTCCTTTAATGAAATTCTTTGTACTTCTTAAAGACCATAAAAAATTACTCTCCAAGATAATTGTTTCCAGTCTTTTGTTATGTCTGTTTGGGATTTTTATCTCGTTTTATTTCAGGTTCTTGATTGATGAGGTTTTGTATTCAGAGGTTAAGTCAACTTTGAATCTGTGCTCTGTTTGTTACCTGATGGTTCTGGTTTTCCAGGGCTTTCTTTCGTACTGCAGAAATCAGTTAGTCCTTTTTTTGGGATGCAAGATTGATTTGTCTTTGATATGCGAGTTTTTTAATCATCTTTTAAAGTTACCGCTATCCTTTTTCACCAGCAGAAAGACCGGGGAGATTCTGTCGAGAATAAGGGATACCGAAATAATCAGAAGAACTATCTCTTCTACCACAGTGTCTGTGCTTATTGATTCTGTGATGATTATTTTTGGAAGCTTTTTCCTGTTCAAGATGGGATCTTCCCTCCTCTTTATTGCTATGATTCCGGTCATCATCTCTTCTGTGATTGTTTTACTGTGCGCAAAACCGTTCAAAAAATTAATCAGAAAAAGAGCAATTGCAGAAGCAAATAAGAACGCTTCGATGTACGAAACAATCAACGGGATTGCGACAATAAAAGCTTTATCTACAGAAAAAAATGCCTTCAGAAGAAATGAAATTCTCTGTGTAAATTCGGTAGACACTTCGATCAGGCTTGAATCCTTTGCAAATATAACAGGAGCTATTCAGGGATTTATTTCGAGCCTTGGAACTTTATTAATCTACTGGATTGGAAGCTATAAGATTTTTAATGCCCAGATGTCTTTAGGCCAGCTCATTTCGTTTACTACCCTTTCGGGATTCTTCTTAGGACCATTAACAAGATTTTTGACGATGCAGCCAAACCTTCAGGAAACTTTTGTAGCGGCAGAACGACTTTCAGATGTGATGGACATGGAAGAAGAGATGAAAGAAGAACAGTATTACGAAGATGCTGAACCATTAAAAAAAGCATTTGAATTTAAGGATGTTGGTTTTGCATACGGAGCCAGAAACAAAGCTGTTGAACACATCAACCTTACAATAAACAAGGGAGAAAAAATAGCCATTGTAGGAACATCGGGCTCGGGAAAATCAACCTTGTTAAAGCTTTTGATGAAATTCTATCAGTGTGAATCAGGCTCAATCACGATGGACGGAAAAGACATCAACAACATTAAAACCGATGACTACAGAAACCTGATTGGCTACGTACCTCAGGAAAGCCTTTTATTTTCGGGCACAATTGCAGAAAACATTGCCTGGGGGATGGATGATTTTAATCCGGAGAAGATTTACAAGGCAGCAGAAGAAGCACAGGCGCTGGAGTTTATTATGAATCTTCCAGACAAATTTAAAACTGTCGTAGGAGAAAACGGAGCAACACTTTCGGGCGGTGAAAGACAGAGAATCGCACTGGCAAGAATCCTCATGAGAAATCCCGAAATAATCATCCTTGACGAAGCTACTGCAAGCCTGGACAGCGTTTCGGAAAAAGCAATCATGAATACGGTAAATCAGATGAAAGGAAGAACAATCATCATGGTTGCACACAGACTTTCTACGATTAAAAACTGCGACAAAATCTACGTGATGAATAAAGGAAAAATCATGGAATACGGAAAGCACTCTGAACTTTTAAAGGCAAAGGGTGAATACAAAAAATTATGGGGGGCACAATATGAAAAATAATCAGTTAATCTGTGAGCATTCAAAACTTATGTATTATTCAAGGGAACTGGTGCACTTAAAAACACCAAACGAAATAAACTATATTTTTTATTCAATTCTGGCATTTATGATGATGATTGGAATCTGCCTATTTACGGTAAAGATTAATGATGTAATCAAGGTAAAGGGAATTGTGCGTGCAAAAGAAAACTCATCGGACATACAAAATATTATTCCCGGCACCCTTGTAGAAAAAAAATATAAACCTAATCAGTTTGTAAATGCCGGTGATGTTCTTTTTAGAATTAATGATGATGATTATACGGCAAATATGAAGGTCCTGAACTCTGATTATGAAAACACGCTTAAAGATCTTGAATGCACAGATGCCATACTCGAAGGTATAAAGGAAAACAAAAGCAGTTACAAAAATGATGAATACATC
>JAEEGG010023035.1_pt1 | contig 12204 bp, 14 predicted proteins | sample 9134161 | NCBI WGS metagenome assembly JAEEGG01 (sample SAMN16246543, study PRJNA631951) | gut metagenome | biome: gut microbiome; feature: rumen; material: CR-attached | host: Bos | place: Iran: Karaj | collected 2018-10 | reverse complement strand
AGTATAAGAAAGAACTATTTAGGACACAATTTTAAAGCACACGCCACCGCAACTTTTTGTAAACTAATCAACAGCAAGAGAGTATTAATTTTTAAACTATAACCTTTTTTCAATATGGCAAACGATAAGATTAAAGGCCTTACAATCACCGGACGATTGAAAGAGAGCGGAATAACGCTCTACATCCGTAATGGGAAAACTGTTGCCAGAACCGCCTCGAGCTACCAACCCAAACGAAGGACACGCAAGCAATTCGTGGCACGTCAACAGCTGTCACACAGCTGCCGGATATGGTCAAGACTCAAATACGCCGGCGAACCATTGTTCCCTGCCAAACCCACAGGCTACGCACAGTTTCTCAGCCTGATGCGTCGGACGCAGGTGGTTTTCTTGCCCAAAGACGGACCTGTCAGCAATGGAACTCTGCTGTTGCCTGATATGCCTTTGAGCGAAGGAGTATTGCCTGTAATAGAGCAACACCTTGGCGAAGTGGGTGGATCGGCTGCTCTGATTACAAGCCTAAAACGTGCCGATCTGAAGCGCGGCGACAAACTATTGCTTTACACACTGAAACAAATTGTCGAGGGTGAACAGCCCAAGGTACTCATTTCGCGACGCGAAGTGAAGGTCAATGAAATGGCAGACACCGGCAATGGACTGGCATTGGTTGACGACGGCTTTGCCGACGATATGACAGGCTGGGCTTTGGTGCACGTCAACGGAGACCGCTGCTCGAGCCAAACAGCTGTAACCCGCTGCACATACTACCAGCGTTACACCACCAAAGAGGCCCTTGAAGAGGCGGCAAAATCGTATGGAGGCCTAACCAAAGACGTATTTTGAAAGATTATTAGACTGAATCTGCATTAACAATTTGTTACTATTCCATATACCTTTATGAGTGAAAATCCCAAACTCTCCATAATTACCGTAAATCTCAACAATCGCGACGGTCTGCAGCGCACCATCGACAGCGTGGTCAGTCAGACTTTCATCGATTATGAGTGGATTGTCATCGACGGTGGCAGCACCGACGGCAGTCGTGAATTGATTGAACAATATCAAGACCACTTTGCCTACTGGTGCAGCGAGCCGGACAAGGGCATATATAACGCTATGAACAAAGGCATTACCCACGCCAGAGGTGAATGGTTGCAGTTTTTGAACAGTGGAGACTGGCTTGCCGACAAAGACATACTGAATTTTGTTTTCAATAAAACTCCATTTGATAAAAAAAATAATGTTGATATTGTTTATGGCAACATTTATCAGGGTAAGAATAGTAATTTCCAACCTCTTGTTTTTAATTCTTATTTAAACTTTTCTTTTTTATATTTTAAAGCAATACCACACCAAAGTTCTTTTATAAAACGAGACTTACTATATAATCGTTTGTATAATGAAGATTTAAAAATTTTAGCAGACTGGGAGTTTTATATAGAATGCGCACTTACTAAATCTGTTTTTTTGCATATTGATGATTTCATAAGCTACTATGATACGACAGGAATAAGTTCAACAAACAGAGAAGCATTACTATATGAAAGAGCTCTAGTAATAAAGAAGTTTGTTCCCGAATATATTCAACGAGATATGGATGAACTTGACTTACTTCAACAAACTTTTGCCGATGGCCAATTATTAGAAATAAATACTATCCGAAACAGTAGCAGATTCTTGCATCGGATAGTTACTCTGACTCTTTATATTCTGCGTTTCTTTTACAAATTGACTGTTCGACAATAGAAAAATTTCTATGGAAAAAGAGAGAATCATTGTTTCTTTGACATCTTGGGAAAAACGTTTCGGTAATATTCCTGCTGTTCTAGATACGATCTTTAACCAAACACTGTCTCCAGAACTCGTTGTCATTAATCTAAATGAAAACGAGAAAGTACCACAACACGTTACCGACTACTTAACATCACATAAAGTAATTATCAATCACGTTTCATATAAAAAAGTATACAAAAAAATAATCCCCACACTAAAACTCTATCCTAACGATTGCATTATCGGTATTGATGATGATTGGCTATATCCACCAACAATGATTGAAGATTTATGGAATACACACATTAAGTATCCTAATAATCCTATTAGTGGTAATAGGGAATTCATAAATGGATATACTTGCCATTGTGGTTGCGCATCTTTGACAAAAGCATCATTTTTCGACAATTTTAACCTAATTGATCAAGAAGTAATGAATAATTGTCCAAGCGATGATGCTATATACACCTATTTTTCTGTTCGTTCCGGGCATCCTTATGTTTGGGCAAAAGGGTTATACTATACAAATATGCAGGCATACAATTCTATTGAATCGTATTCTCCTTCTGATAGAGTTTTTGATGCTGTAGGGATTTCCTGGCAATATTTGATTTCTCGATTTGGCGATTTAAAACCATTAAATGAACTCTTTTTGCAAGATGAAATGATTCGGAATATTATTCAAAAAAAACAAGAGTTTGAAATATCCAAAGCTTTCTCCGACGGCAAAAAATCCATCCAGTCAACCATCGCATATAAAATTAGTAGTGCTATTTTTAAACCATTTCGTTGGTTAACTAAAAAACGCTAATGAAATATGGCTCTCCTTACGAGCATTATAGTCATTCCTGTACACAAAGCTACTCCAACTGATGATGAGTTGCTTTCTCTACAACAATGTGCATTAATCTTGAAAAGCCATCCTATTTGTATAGTGTGCCCTGATGGACTTGATGTTAGTTTTTATTCCGATATTCTTTCTTCTACTAGAACGAATTGGGCTATTGAAAGATTCCCCCCTCATTTTTTCGACGGAATTAAAGGATATAACCTTCTGATGCTTGACAAGACATTCTATAAGCGCTTTGCTGAGTATCAATATATGCTTATATACCAACTTGACGCTTGGGTATTTCGTGATGAGTTGGATGAATGGTGTGCAAAGGGTTATGACTATATCGGTGCACCTTGGATTGAGAAAGACAATAATGGAAATTTGACACTCGCCTGCGTGGGCAATGGTGGATTATCACTACGTAGAGTGCAGCATTTTATTGATGTACTGACATATAATGGCCCTGTGAGAAAAGCCTCGCAACTCAACCTTCCGCCTTCATTTAAAAACAGCATATACAAACTATTCTATTCATTAGGTTACCAGAACACCCTAAAATACTACAAAAAAGATCTGACTCTCTACGAAGATATTTTTCTTAGCATATTTCTGTCTAACACAAAATTACGTGCAAAGATGCCTAGTCCTAATGAGGCCAGTTTTTTCGCCTTTGAAAAACATCCATCTTTTCTTTTCTCCCGAAATGATCAATTACCATTTGGGTGCCACGCTTGGAAAAAGTATGAGTATGAATCATTTTGGCACCATTATATTAACTCATTAGAATAATTGCAAATGAATCACACCATATCTGTAATTGTTCCGTGTTATCAACAAGGGGAGTATTTGTCAGAAACACTCAATAGCGTTCTGGACCAGACTTACCCGTACTGGGAATGTATAATTGTAAACGATGGTTCGACCGACAACACCAAAGAGGTCGCGGCTTTGTTTTGTCAAAAAGACAAAAGATTTCACTATATTGAGAAAGACAACCAAGGTCCATCAATTGCACGCAACATCGGAATAAATGCTTCTCAAGGTGAATTCATACTGCCTCTTGATGCTGACGACATAATTGCACCTACATATATGTCAATGGCAATGGATTATTTTGACAAACATCCAGACACTCAGATTGTTTATTGCAAAGCCAGATTTTTTGGTGCAATAGAACAAGATTGGAATCTTCCCAAATATGACTATGATTCATTCATTTGGTTAAACAGTATTTTCTGCACAGCATTTTTCCGTCGCTCAGATTTTGATAAAACAACAGGATACAATCCTAATATGGTATATGGACTAGAAGATTGGGATTTATGGTTGTCTATCCTTTCCAAGGATTCATTTGTGTACCAAATAGATGAGCCTCTGTTTTTTTACAGACAAAAAGATTTGTCACGCTCTACCACATCATTAGATAACTTGAGAAAATTATACCCTATCATCTACAATAATCATAAGGAGATATACAAACCTTTCATAAACCACATTATAGAATACCACAACGCCAATTTGCTATATGAGATTGAGGCTCACAACGCCATCCTGAAGGTGAAAACCTCTAAATCATACCGCCTGGGATATGCCCTACTCCACCCTATCTATAATTTGTTAAACTTCTTCAGAAAGAACTACAATGAATGACACTCCTTTGTTTTCCATACTAATAGCCAACTATAACGATGGCCACTACCTAAATGATGCCCTTGCGAGCGTTGAACGGCAAACATACCGCAACTTCGAGGTTATCATTGTCGATGATTGCTCTACCGACAATTCAAAGTTTTTCTTACAAGGATTGGAATCCAAACCCAACTACCATTTATATTTCAATGACAAGAACCACGGCTGCGGCTATACAAAACGGAGATGTGTTGAGATGGCAAATGGAGATATCTGTGGCTTTTTAGATGCCGACGACGCACTTACACCCGATGCATTGGAAGTGATGGTTAAGAGCCACTCAAAACATCCAAGCACCAGCATTATATATTCAAGATACCATTTCTGCAACAGAGATCTTGCGCCATTGTATATTTCCGAACACCAATGCACTATACCTGAAGGCCAAAGTTTTCTGGAATATAAACGAGGAGCCATATCCCACTTTGTGACTTTTAAAAAGTCATATTATAATATGACATTAGGTATTAACGACCAGTTTCGTATTGCTGAAGACCTCGACCTTTACTTTAAACTGGAAGAAGTAGGCAAAACCCTTTTCATCGACATTCCATTATACTATTACCGAAATGGTACCGGAAACAACACCTCACTCAATGAAAACGTTGTCAAGGCCTCATATTGGGAGATAATAGCAAAAACAGAAGCCTGCCGCAGACGCAATTTGAATTATGAAGCAGTGGAATTGCCAATGATTGAAGAAATTACGAATTCCATTGTTTCACTAAAAGCAACGGATATCAAACAGACACGCGAATACAAATTGGGAAACTACTTGCTTCATCCTAAATTATTCTTTAAGAATCTATTAAATCATAGGCCTTTCTGATGATTAATATAGTTAATATAGTTGGTGGTTTAGGCAACCAGATGTTTGGCTATGCTTTTTTTCTTGCCATAAAATGGAAACACCCATATGCATTGAACTTGTTAAACATTGAGTTCACTGTTAATCGGCACTATGGTTTGGAATTGTTTAAGGTTTTCAAGATATCTGACAACTGGAGGTGTTTTGTTTCCAAATGCCTTGACCATCAAACTGTATACAAAATTCTTTCCATTGACAGAGTTACCCAAACAGATCCACTAAAATATGAACCCGAATTGACAAATTGCAAACGTGGAAATCATTTTTTTAACGGCTACTGGCAAACTGAGCAATACTTTAAAGATATTGAACAAAAAGTCAAAGACAAATTCACATTCAGGGAAAGCATAATTAGTGAACGAAACAAACAATTGTCCACTAAAATGCTTGAGACAGAAAGCATATCTGTACACATAAGAAGAGGTGATTACCTGAAAGAGGACGGATGGAATATTAGCGAAGGAAGTTATTATGATAATGCAATCTCTTACATAAACAATAACGTCAACAATCCGATTTTTTATTTTTTTTCAGATGATATCGAATGGTGCAAAGCCAAGTTTAAAGGGGCGAACTATCATTTCATTGACTGGAATAAAGGCAATGATAGTTGGCAGGATATGTACCTGATGACTAAATGCAAACACAACATCATCGCAAACAGTTCTTTTAGCTGGTGGGGAGCCTGGCTTAATGCCAATGAGAATAAGCTGGTGCTGGCACCATCTGTATGGCTGCCGGGCTTTAATCAGACTGACGCAATACCTTCTTTTTGGATTAAGATTGATTATTAATGCTATTATTCCTCTTTAAATCTTTTATTAAATTATGAAAAATAACAAGTCAATTATTTTCAGAGCTATTAATTATATATTTCGAAAGTTCGGTTATGATATAGCTCCCATAGAGTACACTAATCATAAATATGATTCTTTCTCTCAAGAAGGTGAGGATCGAATTGTTAAGATGTTACTTGAGAGTGAGAAAATCATAGAAAATGACGTGACTTATTTGGATATTGGATGCAACGATCCTATTGCATTCAACAATACATACTTGTTAAGAAAGTCTTTATCTGTAAAAAAAGGCATTTTGGTTGAACCGAATACTTTGCTTTCTGAAAAAATAAAAAAAACACGTCCTAACGATATCGTAATCAATAAAGGCGTAGGTGTAACAGCTGGTGAATTGTCGTATTATGATTTTGGAGAATATCATACATTAAACACCTGCTCTGATGAGGAAAAAGATTCTATCATAAAACAAGGATTCCAACTAAAGAATACCACAAAGATTGAAATCGTTCCTATAAACGACTTATTAAAAGAGTATTTTTCTGATGGGAGACTAGACTTTTTATCTATTGACATAGAAGGCCAAGATGAAGAAATAGTAAAAAACATTGACTATAATTTCATTAGACCTGCCATTATTTGTATAGAGACAGCAGTATATATGGGTGGAAAGATTAACAATATGTCAGAACTTGTTGACTTCTTCAAATCTAAAGATTATTACCTGACAGCTGACACCTCTCTTAATTCTATTTTCATTGATGGTCAACGATCTATACATAAAAGATTTTTAAATGACATATTGCAAAATAATTGAGCACACTTGCGCATATTTGATTATTTCATTTTAATGTCCTTAAACAAGATTGCTATAGATATTCTTTAAGGTAATGCTTTCCGTAGCTCTGTGTACATATAATGGAGAGAGGTATATCACCACTCAAATCAACTCCATACTCCGTCAGTCACATCCGGTGGACGAGATTGTGGTTTGCGACGATGGCTCTACCGATAAGACAATCAATATACTTGAATCGATAATAGAAACAAGCCCCATCGAAATCCGCATTCATAAAAACACCACCAATATTGGCGTTTGCGCAAACTTTGAGCAGGCCGTAACCCTCTGTAATGGCGACATAATCTTCCTATCCGACCAAGATGATATTTGGAATCCTGATAAAGTAAAGACAATTGTATCCTGGTTTGATACACATCCACAGAAATCAGCAGTGTTTACTGACGCAACGCTTATTACCGAAGACGGAAAAGAGTTTTCTAACAAATCATTGTGGGATTGTATCGGATTCAATAAAAAAATGCGGAGATATTTTGATAATGGTCTTTCTTTGGAGTCTTTTTTCATCAATAAAGCGACTGGCGCCACAATGGCTATAAGAAAAGAAATTAGTTTTCCTTTTAGCCAATACTGCAATAACGACAATGTGCTACACGATTACTGTATTGCTCTAAAAGCACTGGATAATGATGGGTTAAGTTATATTGACAAGCCATTAATACAATATCGTTTACACGGAAGCCAACAAGCTGGAATCAGTTACCAACTACAGCATCCAGAAATCTTCAGCAACATTCATCGTCCTTTGTGCAACATTCCAATTACTTTCCCTTTCGAAAACAAACGGAGTAAGGATTGTGCACTTTTTGGACACAAAAGAGCCAATTCCACTTTGTTACAAACCTTTATTCATATTCTGAGCTATATTAAAATATATAAAAGGTTCTTTCTTCATTTCTATTTATATGACATCATCTATAAAACAAAATTATTTAGTCAAATATGCAGTAAAGTCACCCGTTTATAACCTGTATCTTCTTTAATAATCATCACAGAAAAACTAATTTGAATGAAATTAAAAGCATTTTACGATTGATAATACCCCCTATCTTGCTTTATACTCTTTTTTATTATAGCTCATTCAATTTGTCACAATTACTTAATTAAAAAAGGCGAGAAAGACATCTACTATTGCGACGACACCCACTGGACACCTAAAACAGCAAAAAAAATAGGTGAAAAACTAACCGAAATAATAATTGAACAATTCGACAACCATATCACACAATAATTTATCAAAAATGCAAAGTAGGAATATACTATTCTGGTTTGTTGCAGTCTTCGTACTTACGCTGTACAACCTCACTCCGGCGCTTAACAGTTTTGACACGGAGTATTACATTCTTGCAGGGCAGAACTTTCTTGATGGCAAAATAGATTGTTTACGCACGCCTATCTACCCTCTTTTGTGCCAAACTTTCATCAAACTGTTTGGAATCGAGGGTCTACCGACAGCGATGACCATTTTTCAGAGTCTCATTTATCTTATCTCTCTTGTTTCGCTACAACATATTGCCAACTATACTATAAAGAATAAAACCATTCGGTTTATCACACTGTTTTTTTACATCCTTTGCATTGCTCCAGGCTGGTGCAACGAGATTTTGACTGAGTCTCTGTGTATATCTGGCTGTGTGATTATGACCGACCTTGTGCTTTCGTTTATATACAAACCTACTATTGCAAAAAACATCGCACTTCATCTGTTTCTAATACTGCTCGTATTCCTTCGTCCTACTTTTATTATCTTCTTTGCCATATTGCCAGTTGTATGGTTGTTTCATCGGACTCTATTCAAACACAAAATAATCTCATTTTCGCTGACTATAATTTGTATAGCTTGCTTTGGTGCATACTGCTATGCCTATATGAATGTGTATGGAAAATTCGGCACTTCATCTGCTCTTGTCATTAACAAGATTTATGACGCTCATCGTGGTGGATACTGGGATGCATCTGCTGTCAAATCTCCTGAAAGCAAAAAATGGATTGATTATATTGACGAACATTATACCGGCAACTATGGCTTTTTATACCAAATATTTACAGAACATCCCGAATCGATAGTCCCTATTTCTGAAGGTTGTGACGAAATAATCCAGATCCATAAACCCGAATGGAAAAAATACCGAATTCAGCTCTTTGCTTCTAGTTGTGACAAACGTATGCAGGCTGCAGTTAACACGCACACGCCATTGTCGTCTGTACTTTTCTTATCTTCATTGTTTCTGTCATTTCCTCTTTCATTGTTTTACCTTATAATAATCCTTGCCTCAATTGCATTACTGGTTTACTTTATCATCAATAAATCAATACCTATTGGGCATTCCCTGATTATTGCCATCATTTTCGCCTATACAGTTGGAATAGTCTTAAATGCTTGTGATTCGCACGAGAGACTACTCCTACCCGTATACCCACTATTCATTATTATGCTTGGATCCGCCTTTGAAAAAGCATCTAAGGCCTTTTTCTAGTTCTCAACGAAATAGACTAATATGGCTCAACTAAAAAAGAGGATAGACTACCTTGACTTGCTTAAAGGATTTGCAATTCTATGGATAATATGGTATCATCAACCACATACTGAGCTTGTTGACCACTACTATCACGTACCAATCTTTTTCTTTATATCTGGAATCGTTTTTAAAGATAAAAGTTTTATCGATTTCATTAAAGGAGTTGTACTTCACATTGTGATTCCTTTTTTATTCTTTTATTTAATCTCCTACTGCTTCCAAATATCTCGTTTTCTATTCGAGAATTTAACCGTTAATGGTTTTGAATGGAACCAAATATTCGACCTATTTAAGCAAGACAATTACATTGATTACATACGGATAAACAGACCTTTATGGTTTCTTGTATCTTTAACCGTCATACAACTTCTGTATTATATAATATGCCGAATTCCAAAATTTCTTATTTTAATAATTTGCGCAATTGTTTTTATTTTCAAAGAACCTATATTATCTTGGCAGACCTATTTTATGTTCAATCAGTCGTTGTATTGGCTCATATATTTTGCATTAGGCGATATACTAGGAAAATGGATTGTAAAACGAAATGAATCGACATACAATGGCCCCAATTCTTTCTTAATTAGTAAATGGAAAATAGTAATTATCATTTCTTCTATCTGCCTTTACATTGCCATTTCTCAAATCGCATTTCATAATAACAATTCAATGATAAGCAATCTGCTATACGACACAAAAGTAATTACTTTTGTTGTTGTATCAGTTTTGTTGTTTTCATATTTGAAAGGTAATAATATTTGTATACGACTATTAAGATTTTATGGACAAAACTCACTAACCGTATTAGGAATTCATATTCTTGTTTCTATTATCTATGGTGGATTTGCTTTTAAATTGATAGGTATTACTGGAAACAATCTGATTGGCTTTGTTATTTTTATTCTTACATCAGTTACAATGGTTCCAATCATTTTATTTATAAACAGATTTTTACCGTTTTGTGTAGGGAAAACGGTAATAAATTTTAAGGCATCCAAAAAAACATAACACTAAATATAATTTCATTTTTTCATAGTTTTCATAAAATATATTTAATGTTACCCCTCCACCAGACTCTCCCCAAAAGCAGTCTTGAAATAAAAAAACTGCTTGTAGAGGATGAAGGATATTATCAATTCACATAACAACATAATAGATGGATAAAAATCAATCTAACAAAACTACCCCCAACGAACAGGAACAATGGACCGCGATACTTGAGCCGCGGAAGAAGTTTATGCAGTTCAACCTCAAAGAGATGTGGGACTACCGCGACCTGTTCAGCATCTACGTGCGCCGCAACATCGTGACGGTCTACAAGCAGACGGTGCTGGGCCTTGCTTGGTTCTTCATCAGCCCAATCTTCACAACGATAATGTATATGTTCGTCTTTGGCGGACTGGCGGGCATCTCGACCGGAGGCGTGCCTCAGGCTGTCTTCTACCTGAGCGGCATCCTAATGTGGAACTACTTCAACGCCTGCTTCGGACAGAACAGCAACGTGCTTGCGGCCAATGCTGGCATATTCGGCAAGGTATACTTTCCGCGACTGATCATCCCGCTGGCAGGAATGACGTCGTCGCTCGTGACCTTCGGTATTCAGTTGCTGCTGCTCATCGTGGTCTACGTCTATTACGTCATCACCGGTGCCCCGCTCTGCCCGCGCTGGGAACTGCTGATGTTCCCGGTCTACCTGATTCTGCTGGCGCTGACGGCTATGTCGTGGGGTATGATAATATCGTCAATGACAGTCAAATACCGTGACCTGAATATGCTTGTGGGCTTTGGAATGAGTCTGCTGATGTACGCCACGCCTATCATCTACCCAATGAGTATCGCGGCCAACAAGAGCTACGGTTGGGTGCTGAAACTCAACCCGCTGAGCGGCATCTTCGAGTCGTGGCGCTACTCTATCACGGGCATCGGACAGATGGACTGGATGGGGCTGCTCTACTGCACCGGCTGCCTTGTGGTGACGATGTTCATTGGCCTGCTGCTCTTCTCCAAAGCTGAGCGCAACTTCATCGACACGGTGTGATCACTTTATTTGTTTTAGCACGCTATTGCGTGGAAATTCATCAAATTACGTACAAATTAAACACTATTATACTATTTGTGAAATTTGAATCAAATTTGTTTAATTTCTCGCCGCAGGCGATATAGCATAAAACACGCTTACAGCGTGGATATTTCTCACATTAAAACCAAATTATACAAATATGAACCTCATTAATGAATACAACGAGAAATATCGTTTTTTTCACAACATAACAGGTTATGCTATGCTTGTTCATCGTAAGTATAAACCAGGACTTCTTGAATCTGCCTATGAAGCGGCATTAAAATACGTTTTAGAGCAACAAGGCTATAAAGTTGAACGCCAAGTATATCTTCCTATATTCTGGGAGGATGTCTGCTTAGATCAAACATATCGTATGGATTTGGTAATTAACGACAACATCATAGTTGAATTAAAAGCTATTGCACACATTGATACTCCACATCGTCGTCAACTATGGAATTATATGAATCTCACTCATATACAATATGGTATGATTATTAATTTTGGAGCAGAAAGTCTTTACTCTGAATGGTACGAACGCGATGACAAAAGCGGAGAAATTGAAAAGATTAAACTTTTGTAAAATTTGAATATAATTTGTAGAATTTCTCGCCGCAGGCGATAAACATTCGGCACGCTATTGCGTGGAAATTATTCAAATTATACACAAATTATATAGTTTTTTTTATAGATTTGAATCCAATTTGTAGAATTTCTCGCCGCAGGCGATAAACATTCGGCACGCTATTGCGTGGTAATTATTCAAATTAAACACAAATTATATAGTTTTTTTTTATAGATTTGA
>JAEEGG010023033.1_pt1 | contig 12205 bp, 10 predicted proteins | sample 9134161 | NCBI WGS metagenome assembly JAEEGG01 (sample SAMN16246543, study PRJNA631951) | gut metagenome | biome: gut microbiome; feature: rumen; material: CR-attached | host: Bos | place: Iran: Karaj | collected 2018-10 | reverse complement strand
TCCATGTTCGTTGTTTTTTTCATATTTGCTACAAAGATAAACATAAAGTGTGAATAATTCCCAAAATTAACAACAATTATATGGTATTAGTAACAAATATTACCACATTGTATCCTCATTAATGATTATTTTTGTCCCAAACTTGAATATTGTACTTCCCTAGAAAAGCACCGCGAACTCTTGCGTGCCATCGTGGCCGTCAGGCTGGACATCGGTGTGCGGAAGGTCGACCTGAAAGCCCTCGACCGGGCCTACAGCATCGCGTTCCCCACGAGCACGCCGCTGAATGTGAGTAAGAAGAAAAGGATGTGAAACTCTTCTGGCATTTTAGCATAAGAAAACCCGCTGAGCAGTCAGCGGGCTTCTTGTGTTCTTTGCGGAGAGAGAGGGATTTCTCGCGGAAGGAGAGGCTCCCTATATTTGTCCGTCTAACACACTGAGAACCAGCACCCTTCTGCTTCATCTCTATGTGGTTCGATTTCTCACTTGTAATTCATTTGTAATTCACTTTGCAAAGGTAGCAATTTTCCTCGAAACCACGCCATTTCTGCCGTTAATTGTTGTTAATCGCAGACTCGCAGACCCAATATAATCTATACCACAGAAAACACTCGGGGCAAGGCTGCGATTAAGTGAGAGCAGAGTGTAGCTTGCTACAAGCTCTGCCGAACGTGAGCAGGCTCGACCGAAGGTCAAGCTTCGCCGTGGGGACAGACAGGCCCCGTTGAGAAATAAAGAACCACAAAACTTCTGTTCCACCTTATTATATATGGTGGAACAGAAGTTTTGACCGCTGTCAATCGTGCCAATGTTAACGTGTCTTCAGACCGGACGGCAAGTCCGCACAGCCGTCTTCTTGGGCACGACTCGATTTTGAAGTCAAGTACAACAGATTTAGGAACGCGAACTCGTAAAAAAACATAATTTTCCAAGAAAAACGGCAATACGTAGCAGAAAATGAAAAATTTTCATTATCTTTGTGGCATTAATACTCATTCTTATGGAAGACGTAAACAGAATAAAGGTTGTTCTCGTTGAAAAGAAACGTACGAGCAAATGGTTGGCAGAGCAATTGGGGGTTAACCCTTCAACTGTAAGCAAATGGTGTACTAACTCCTCCCAACCAGACCTTGCGTGTATTTTGAAAATAGCAGATCTGCTGGAAGTGGATCTAAAAGAGTTGTTTGTGAGGGAGTACAAACAGTACCTTCTTTCTCAGGAAATTGCAAGAACAAATGAAGTTGGTTAGCTAATGGAGATTCTTTCACATTTCAGAACTATAGAAGAACTGACGAAAACACTCTCACGAGAACAGGGATTGCTGAGCGAGATGTTTGAGAAGCGGAAACTAATGAAGTTTCCGCAAGGACTGGCTTTGGAACTTGTGGGAGGAAATGAAGCGCGACTGAGGAAACTATTGGATTATGGAGTGCTGGTTGAGACTGGCAATACGATAGAGATAGAGAGCGACTACCTTAACTTCTTCGAAGAAGTATTGAACGTGAACGAGGAAATCAGTGTGCTTAGTGTACAGGAATGCATCAATACTCTCAAGGAACACATTGGCTATTTTCTGCAAGAAACAAATGCTAACCGGAAGGCAGGATATCAGGATAGTGTAAGACAACTGCTGAAAAAGACAGGATTCAGAACACTGAAGAATGTAGTTGACTTGAAGCGCAATATGGATAATGCATATAAGCAAGAGCCCAATTATATTATCAAGAAAAAGAAGCTGCAGAGTCTGGACGAGAAAAGCCATAGCATCCGTTCGATGATACGTGAATGTGAAAAACTGATGGATAATGAGCACGCCTTCTTCCTAATGGCCAACGATCCTCACATGGCAAAGACATGCAGCGACGTGAAACACGACTTTGTGGAGGCATACCATGCTCTGATGGAAATTGACAGGCAGATAATCGTCTATATCAACCAGATTGAACAGCAGAACCAACTCTATAAGAAGATACGGAAGCTGAAATACCTGCAAGACCAGTTGCTTATCAAGACTGATACCAATCTAGTGCAGGTGTTGGAGGATAGCAATCCGCTATGGATGGAATCCAGACAATACAGTAAAATAAGGCTCTCTTTGGAAATGCTATGGGAGAATGACCAGATTGCGAACATCCTAAGACGGATAGCCGAGCGTAATGGTCTGCGAAAAACCGCAAGGACAGAGGCCGAACCGCTGACAGACGAAGACTTGCAGGAACATGTTCAGCGATTGAAGGATGTCGACCCTACTGAAGTATGGAATGCTTTTTCTGCATCAAGCTACAACCTGTTCGATTTTATTCTCAGATACGATTATAAGGCGAAGCGTGACATAGAAGACCACGCAGCACTCTTCTGCCAACTGGTCATCCTGCATCCTGACGAATGCAAGATGACAGGGAAATACGCCACTTATCAAGACATTGAATATCCAATTATCTATGCGAAATAATACTCAACGAATTTACGAACGACTTAGTCGTGGAGAGTTCCTCTCGGTGGACAGTTCTGATACCTCTATCCGTCATCTGTACGAGGATATTGAGGAGAACATAGATGACTATGCTGACTTCTTCAAGGAGATAGGTCTGCAATTAGAGAGTGGCAACGGCTACTTTTATTTCTCACGTATTGGTGAGGGCAAGCAATCCATAGAACAAAAGTTGGAGAGTTTTTCGAAATGGCTCGACTACCTGGATTTCCTGAAGACTTACAACCAGTCTTTTACAGCGGGCTATCAGTTCCGCAAGAGCCATCTAATAGAGCAAATCAGCTTGGACATTGAGCTGAAGGAGAAAGCAGGTCATCTCTACAAAAAGTATGGAGTAGGTTCCTATTTGGAGATAGTGAACAAACTACTTCAGGAGATGCAGAGCATGGGCTTTGCCGAATGCATCAGCGAACAGGATGAAACCTATAAGATTACATCCGCATTCCATTATGCCGAGGAATTGGTAAACATGATTCAAATAGCCAACGAAGATGAAATACCTGAATAAGATTATATTTGTCAATAGTGCAAACATTCCTTACGCAGAGATTTCTGTGGATGGCAATGTGCATTTTACGGGTACACAGGGTGTGGGAAAGAGCACGGTTTTGAGAGCACTGTTGTTCTTCTATAATGCAGACAAGCATCGCCTTGGCATACAGCAGGCTCAAAAGTCGTTTGACGAATTCTATTTCCGACAGTCTAACTCGTATATCCTCTATGAGGTGATGCGCGACAACGGGGCCTATACCATACTGGTGAGCCGGTACCAGGGACATGCTTCATGGCGATTCATAGATGCCCCTTATCAGCGCGAATGGCTCATTGACGAAGATAAGCAAGTACTCAGTGATTGGGTGAAGATACGTGATCGCATAGATAAAAACGTGTCAGTATCTGCTAGGATAGACTCTGGCGTGATGTTCAAGGATATTATCTTTGGCAATACTCACGACCATAAATACACACGCTATGCCCTAGTGCAGAGTGCCCATTATCAGAACATTCCACGAAGCATTCAAAACGTGTTCTTGAATACAAAACTGGACGCTGACTTCGTGAAGAACACCATCATACAATCGATGGCAGACGAGGACCTACCCATCGACCTACAGACCTACAGACGTCTGGTTACTGACTTTGAACGCGAGTATGATGAGATAGACTGCTGGTTCCGACAGACACGTGATGGCAATTATCCTGTACGCCAGCAAGCATTGAAGATTGCTGAACAGGGAAGACGGATTGTGGCACTCGACCAGCAATTATTGGATGTGTGGCGCATGCTGAATCATGCTGTGGCTGAAAGTGAACAAAAGATTCCGCTATTGGAGACTGAAGCGGAAAAGATGAAAACTGATATCGAAAAAGAACACAGCCGTGAGAAAGAACTTCAGGCAGAATATGAGAAGGATAATAATTCACTTAATCAAGAGTTAGGAGAAAAGAAAGGGAAACTGAAGGAGATAGCTCAAGCAAGAAAGGATTTTACTGCAATGGTTATCGAAGAGAAACTGGCTTTGGCTGCTCGCGAAGATTCATTAAGACAGGAAACTGCCGACAAGCAGATGCTGTTAGATGATCTTCTGAAAACACACGCATCCATAGAAGAGAAATACAATATCGCCAGAGGGAAGCTGGAGAATGCCCGTCAAGCATTCGAGAACACCCAGAAAGAGGCTTACTATCAAAAGCAAGGACAGCTTGAGAAAGAGCGAAAGCGGCTGGAGGATGAACGCACGAAAAACAGGAACGCCGTGATGGACGCTTTCAACAGTTGGCGACATGAATCTGACGAACGATTGGAGTTGTTGCAGAAAGAGCAAAACAGAACAGACAATGCCGTGAAGGAGTTGCGCCTGTGGCATCCAAAGGCTGAGGAAATGGCCCGCATAAAAGAACAGCTTCAGCAATTGGAGGTGACGGAAAAGGAGAACGCAGCACATCAATCAGCCGTAAAAAGCCAGATTGCCCAGTTGACCACTGAGTATGAGATGAAGGAAGCAGAACTGAAACAGGCCTCTCAACGTGAGCAAGAACGTTTGGAGTTATGCCGCACTCAATGCAAGGAGAAAATCGCCAAGACAGAAACGTTACTGTCACATCTCGAGGGCTCATTATATCAGTGGCTCACTCAAAATGCTGACGGATGGGAAGAGACCATCGGAAAAGTGGTTGACGAAGAAAGAATCCTGTATGCCAATGGATTAGAGCCTCAACTAAGTGCTGTCTCTGACGGCATATTTGGCGTTAGGTTGAATTTGGACAACATTGATGCCGTTCATCGCACACCTGACGATTATCGTGAAGAGAAGAAACGTCTAGAAGAGCAGTTCCAACAGACTAACCGACAACTCAATCAATTGCCTGTTACCCTTCAGGAAGACATTTCGAAACTTGGGAAGAAATATGCTGTTCAGCTCAATCCGCTCCGTCAGCAAGCAACATTGCTAAAAGTGGAGGAAGAACAGATTCCCGTAAAGCGACAGAACCTGCAAAACCAGCAGCATCAGTTAGAGATGGAAGAGCAAGAACTGATTGCACAAGAAAAGGTTGCCCGTGAGCGAGCCTTTAATGAAGCCCTGTTGAAAGTACAAGCAGAGAAAGATGCTCGTGAGGCGAAAGAGGCCAAGAACAAAAAGGAACTCAAAGACCTTGACACAGCCTTCAACAAAGCGTCGAAAGCACTTGACGAAGAAATACGACTGTTCAAAGAATCGCAGGACAAAGAGGCAACTATCCGTAATCAAGATTTCGCTGCTCAAAAGGCTCAATTAGATGAACAGCAGAAGGCTGAATTGGCTGGTAAGGGTGTGGATGTGACGCTGCTGGATCAATATCGTAAAGCAGTGGACGCACTCAATCAACTGCTGAAACAGATAAACGAAGAACGCCCGATAGTCATCAGATACCGCGATGCAGAACAAAATCTGTTTGCCAAAGAGCCGGAAATCAAGAAGAGCATCAAGGACATAGAGCAACAGCTGGCAATGATGCGCCAACGCTATGAGGATAAGCGTACACGTATCGAGAAGAAACGGCAAGAAATGGAAGAACGTCAGAAGGTGATACTGAAAGACTTGGCGCATAGACGCGAAGGACTGAACCAATATCACCAAATGGTGGAGAACGAGCATCTTGTGCCAGATACATTCCTTTCAGACGACAAGGCGGTTGAGAGCCATCAGGATTGTCAGCAACTCATCAGCCAACTGAGAGGAACGGTCAATCAGAAACGTGAGACGATGGAAAAGCTGAAGGATACTGTTGTCAACTTCAATCGCAACTTCAAGCCTCAGAATGCCTTCCATTTCAACACGATGCCTGTAACGCATAACGACTACCTTCAGATTGCCGTTGATTTGCAGGATTTTATGGACAACAACAAAATCGAAGAGTTCCGTCGTCGCACCAGTGAGCACTATAAGGACATCTTAGGACGTATCTCTACTGAGATAGGTGCGCTGATGAAACGCAGGTCTGATGTGGACAGCGTAATACTGGATATCAACAGGGATTTTGTGGAAAAGAACTTCGCAGGAGTTATAAAGAGCATTGAACTTAGAGCAAATGAATCGTCAGATAGGCTCATGCAGTTGCTTATGTCTATACATGACTATACGATGGAGAATGCCCTGTCGATTGGCGAGCTCAACCTCTTCTCCAGCGACAATCGAGACGAGGTGAATCGCAAAGTGGTGGACTATCTGAAGAGTCTGTCGCATCAGTTGCAGGATGAACAAAGCCGACCAACGGTTTCTCTAGGCGACGCCTTCCGTCTGCAGTTCCGAGTGAAAGAGAACGATAACGATACCAACTGGGTGGAACGCATCAACAATGTGGGTTCTGACGGTACTGATATTCTAGTGAAGGCAATGGTGAACATTATGCTCATCAACGTGTTCAAAAAGAAAGCAGAACGGAAGAGCGGTGGCTTCATCGTGCATTGCATGATGGACGAGATAGGAAGACTGCATCCCAACAACATCAAGGGCATCCTGCAGTTTGCCAATTCGCGCAACATATATCTCATCAATAGTTCACCCACATCTTACAATCCATACGATTACAAATACACCTATTTGCTCAGCAAACATGGTGTGAAGACAAGAGTGGACAAACTTTTGAAACGGACAAAATAATTATGGCAATAAGTGCATCCATACAGGCATTGATCTCAGGTGAGCAGGTTGCTGGTTCGAAGTTGAGCAGCAAGTTGCTGGATGAACTGATGACAGAAAGCTTACTGTTGGTGGTGACTCATGGATCAAAAAAATCATATCGTGCCCGTGACGTTGAGGCCTTGAAAAGATATCTCATTGACAAGGATGAAAACTATCGAATGCTTGAAGTTCATTGTTCCGACTCTCGTGCTTCAATGGCTGCAGGAACAGGAAACTCCAAGCTAATGACGGTTCGCTCATGCCCAGGATTCCCTGTTAATAGTTATAGTCCCATCACATGTTCACTTAGTGGTGAAAGATTTGTAATCAATCCACCTGAAGGCAGTTTTGTGTTTATTGACGATTGGCAGCATTTTGTCATTCCTGAAGAGGTTGTTGTGGTAGGAATAGAGAATATGGAGAACTTCCGTATGATTCGAAAGCAAAGATTATTATTTGAGTCTGTATTGGGAGATATTCCGCTATTATTTGTTTCCCGTTATCCGCAATCTTCAGATTTACGCAATTGGCTTTTGAGTATTCAAAATAAGTACGTACACTTTGGCGATTTCGATTTGGCAGGAATCAACATCTTCTTGACGGAGTTCTATAAAAAATTAGGGGGTCGCTCATCTTTCCTAATTCCTTCCGACATCGAATTACGTTTATCCAAAGGATCATCTACCCGTTACAATGAACAATATGGGAAGTATCATACACTTAGTTGTGATATTCCCAATTTGCAGTCTCTAATAGACATCATCAACAAATATCATCGTGGATATGACCAAGAAGGGTATATAACTATATAAGAGTAAAACTAAGGAATAAAGACAGAACAAAAACGTTATAGAAATAAAGCAAGACAAGATATGACAGAACAGGAATTACAACAATACCTTATCAAGCATTATCCCAAGGAGGATGAAGCTTGTGAGTGGAAGGAATTCAAGAATCTGAAGAATGACTTCAACGGGCATGAGAAGGATGATGTTATCTCATACGTGTCGGCTTTGGCCAACATGGAGGGTGGTCATCTGGTGGTCGGTGTCGTGGATAAGACGTTGGAGATTGTGGGTACAGACACCTACAACTATGACGTGCAGAAGGCTCGGCTTCGACTGATTAGTCAATGTACCAATCTGCCGTCAGAAGGATTGATGGTGGAGGAATTCATTACGTCGGACACGAACAAGACGGTGTGGGTAATCCATGTACCACGACACATGAAGAGACAACCTGTTTATGCTCACAACAAGGCTTGGCAGCGACTGGACGATTCGCTAATAGAAATGACGGACTCCCACAAAAATGCTATTTTGGAAGAACGTGATGACGCGACTTTTGACTGGACGGCAGAGGTGATTGCTGATGCTACGATAGATGACTTGGAACTAGATGCTATTCAGAAGGCTCGTGAAGGGTACAAGCAGCGATACCCTAAGTTGGCAAAAGAGTGTGACGGCTGGAGCGACAAGGTGTTTCTTGATAAGGCAGGTCTGACAGTAGGAGGAAAGTTGACTCGCACAACGCTGCTGTTGGTGGGTAAAGAGACAGCAGCCTATAAACTGAACCACATTGCCCAGATAGTGTGGAAGTGTTTCCAGGATGGGCAGGTGTTTGGCGACATCTATACCATTCCGTTTGTCCTTACTACCACAGAGTTGCTTCATCGGATTCGTAACTACCGCTTCAAGATTTAAAAGTTCTGTTTTTAACACTTTTGCCAACTTTTTGACATGCTCACCAATTGTCCTTTTTCGACAAATAAGAGATAACAGAATTCCAATCAGGGAAGTCTTCTGAGCCATACTGAATCCATTCTCCACAAAACTCACAAGCACCATTATTGGGTCGGTCGTCAATAAGATAGTCACCCAAGATAAAATCTTTTCTGTGGGTAAGGATTATCTTTTTGTAGAAGATTCCTTTAAAGTATTTAGTTATCCACGTCCTTTTATCCATCCATGCAGTTGGATTCTTCCAAGGGGCTGTTGATAGAATGAATACATCATAATGCTTAGCCAGTGTTTTTACTGCTTTAACTGCGCCTTCAATAGGCAACATCAGTGAGAATATACCTGGAATCTCTTCAGAATGATCTCCGTATTCCTTCAATGTCGCCTCGTCTACTTTCTCTTCTCCTGATTTGAAATCTACCAGGACTCCATCCATGTCAAAAAATAGCTTTTTCATTTTCTTATACCCAATTAATCACGCTGCAAAGATACACAAACTATCCAGGACATCCAATAATTTTAGCATTGCAAGGCTTGTAATGCGTCAATATTTGGGATTCAATCAGATTCTTCCTATCTTTGCATCCATGAATATAGAAATTGAACGTAAATTCCTTGTGCTAAATGATTCCTATAAAAATGAATCGTTCGGCCATAGTCATATCCAGCAGGGATATATCTGCAGCAATAGTGGAAGAACCGTGAGAGTCCGTATTCGTGATGATCGCGCCTATCTAACCATCAAAGGCCCGACTCCAGAAGGGGGACTTCCTTGTTATGAGCTTGAGAAGGAAATCACATTGGACGAAGGTAAACAACTCATGCACCTATGTGAGCCTGGTATTATTGAAAAGGTGCGATGGCTGGTAAAAAGCGGTGAGCATACCATTGAGGTTGATGAGTTCTTTGGGGACAATGAAGGTTTAGTGATGGCAGAAGTTGAGCTTACCTCCGTTAACGATAGCGTGAAAATTCCCGCTTTCATAGGAAAAGAAGTCACTGGTGATTCCAGATACTTCAACAGCCATTTGCGCATTCACCCCTATCGGACCTGGTGATTCTCAAAAGAAAAAGATGGTTTTTTACAAGCCTTGCAATGTGAAATTCCTTGTTTCCATTGGATATTATAGCTATATTTGCAGCAAAAACGTGCAATATGATATATCATCCAAGTTTTTGTAAGCGGCGAGTAGATATTTGCGACACTCCTGGTTGGTTTGAGCAACGAGCCAAACTATATGCAGAAGTTGCGAGATGGGACTATAGGGAACCTGACGAAATCTACTTTAGTTTCTCTGAGCCTGATTGTGGATGGATAGACATCACTATTTTTACAAACGGAAAGAAAGTTCATACATTCCCTGTATCCCAAGCTTTAGATCCTTTCTACCAGCTTAAAGATTGGATGGAAGATATTGTCAACGACAATAAACTCACTTCCGACTTCAGTGTCGAAGTAGAAGGACGTACGATTATATTTCACTATGAACATATTAGGAATGCTCAGTTCGGTAGTGGACGAAAGTTTATAAACGAAGAATATGAGTTAGACGAATGGGAAGACTATGATGCCAATACTTATCCTGATCTTGGGCTGTTCTATTTGTATGACTCTGCCGAACAAGAATTACCTGTAGTTTGCTATTGTAAGACGAAACAGTTCCTTTTTGCTTTATATAACGGACTGTTATATTACTCTTCCAGGACAAAGGCAATCGGTAAGTTTGGCAACGATTGGTATTACATGGATCATGATGACGAAGGAAAGCCATACTTCGATAACTGGGAGTTCTACAACACTTTAAAATCAACGCTTATAGAATGGAACTATGATAGTGACAGAGCCTATCGCCACGAATGGCTAGAATTCAAAGCTCCTCCCAAAATACAAGAAACCGTTCACATGTGGACAGAATGGGGCGATGGCCTGTTTTGGCATCAGAGGGGCGGCTGTTCTGGAAATGCCGAAGGCTTCTTCATTGACACGGATGGCATTGAAATAGACCTGTCGGTAATGCCGGAGCTGCGTCAATGGTATGACGAATGGGAATTAGACGGACCATTTGGTGTTGAGAAATGGTCAGAAGAACACGAAAGGAAATGGTATCAGAAAGGTTGGGAATTAGCTAAGAAAATAAGAACGATGCTTCCAGAATGTGTTGATTTGTATTATCAATGGAAGACTTTCAAGATTGAAGGCTCTGAATGGGGATATGAGGAAATACCGATTATTGTACCAGATCAACGATTAATTCAAAAGAAAAAGATATAGAAGGTGATGGAATATCAAGACTACTATGATAAGTTTTATCACAAAGTAACTGGAGTAACAGGGGTTTGTGTATATAAGACTGCCCTGCACGGTGAGGAGTACCCTCTCGAAATTGGTCAAACTTATAATGTCAGATACTTGGCGATGTTTAGGTCATGCTCTCGTGTGGTGTTGGAGAACGATAGACACGAGTATCAATCACACTGCTTCAAGCTATATGAAAACGGGAAACCGCTTGAAATCACGGCAGAACGATTTACGGCACCATATCTTCGGGATTGGTATATAGAGGATGAATTCCGTTTTAACAAAATACCCAAGTGTCTCGAGATTATCACCAAGGAATATGATATCCATATTTTATGGTCAGCACTGAGAGGAAGCAGAAAATGGGGTTATTCTTATCCCAAGAGTGATTGGGACGTCTGGTTTCTTTATTGTCATGAGCAAGATTGGTACCATGAGCCCATGAACCGAACAGATGCCATCGAGCGTGTTTATAATAGTAACATAGATGTGGTTGGTTGGGACATCATCAAAGGGTTTGAAGAAATGAAGAAAGGGAATCCCATTATTCTAAACTGGTTGATGTCACATAGCGATTGGGAGAGAGATGATATGTTTATGGAAGCATTAAAGCCGATTATACCATTGTGCTTCGATTCCGATACAGCCATCAACTATTATTACAAGACGCATATCACGCTTAATGATATAGACTACCTTAGTCCTGGTTATTCTCTAAAACAGTTCTTTTACTATTTGAGAGGAATTCTGTCCTGCAAATGGGTAGAGGAAAAGAATGAGCTACCACCTTACGTTTATAAGATGTATGAAGAAATTGTTGAAGATGAGGTAATTTCCAAAGAGATTAGGCAAATTTGGTATATACTAACTCTGCGAGTCCCAAGAGAGGATTACGTTGTTTCTCCAAAGTTGGTAGACTATGCCTACAAGTGGGCTGATTACTATAAGCAATTGGCATTGAGCACAAACGAATATAGAGTTTCTAAAGAGGTAAGTAATCAGCTTGACGAAATAGCAGAAGCAACCATCAAACGATTCAATAATGCATGATTGACAATTATGACAGAGCAATACATATTGGTCTGTAATGACTTCTTGAAAGCATTATCAGACATCTCAGAAGATCATAAAGAAAGTATCGACTACGGAGCAATCCTCAATATATTGGATTGTATTCATCTTGAAAAAGGCTTCCATTTGAAAGTACGATTTCCTCATTTCAAAAGTTATGGAGACAAATCGTGGTTCTATTGCTATGAGGGCGAACATGATATATATGAAGAAGAATATAATAAGAGCGTCAAGGACGTGGACGAATTCTTTATTAACTATATGTATGATGAGACCTATAACCTTTTTAATCATCTGATTATCGACTCAACAGAGATGGGGGCATGGCAAGCTTATCTTATGTCTATTGCCACACATTTTCTGCCTACATACTGGCATGGAGGTTATTCCAGAAGGGAAATGGTGTTTTCTGACAAAGATGTTGAACAAAAGAAATTTCTTT
>JAEEGG010023028.1_pt1 | contig 12207 bp, 12 predicted proteins | sample 9134161 | NCBI WGS metagenome assembly JAEEGG01 (sample SAMN16246543, study PRJNA631951) | gut metagenome | biome: gut microbiome; feature: rumen; material: CR-attached | host: Bos | place: Iran: Karaj | collected 2018-10 | reverse complement strand
AATAGATTATTGGACTGAATTTTCCAGTCCTTCATAGTCGGTGATGGCCTTGCGCCATTCGTCAGGAAGCGGAATGGTCTGCTGACGTTCCAAATCATAGAGCACCATCACTGAAAGGCAGCGACTCGTTATAGACGCGGTGTCCGTTCCCTATCCATGTATGCTCGTCGAGCTGGCGGAACACCACTTCATCATCCTGATAAACCACCTGGCCGCGAAGGTCACGGCTGTTGATGTCGGTTTCCTGTGCCCAGACCGTAAGAGGCATCAGGCTAAGCAGCAAGGCTGCAATAAAAAAGCTTTTGTACGTCCTAGTTTATCTGATATAATGTGTTTCTGTTAACTCTTCCTGAATCTTCGGCGAGCCGAACTGCTGGAGACCGAGACGGATGGACTTGATCATGAACGCCATGTTCAGTCCGAGCTGTCGCATGGTCTGCATGCCCTCCTCGTCGCGGACGACCTCACCAGGGGCTGTACCGTGGGCGATGCTCCAATACTGCGAGGGCACGACGGGCATGTTTGTCTTCAGGAAATACTTGTTCAGGACGTCCATCGTCGTCGTGGCTCCACCACGGCGGGCTATGCTCACCGAGGCTCCCACCTTCATCGTCCAGTCGGTATGCAGATTGGAATAGAACAGGCGGTCGAGCAGTGACAGCAGCGTGCCGTTGGGCGAGGCGAAATAGACGGGCGAACCAATGAGCAGCCCGTCGGCCTCGCGCATCTTCTCTGAAATCTCGTTAACGATGTCGCCAAAAGTGCAGATGCCCGTTGTCCAGCACTTGTTGCAGGCAATGCAGCCATGAATCTGCAAATGGCCCACATGAATCCACTCTGTCTCGATGCCCTGCTGGTGCAACGTGCGCTCTGCTTCGTGCAGTGCCGTCGCAGTATTGCCGTGCGCCTTCGGACTGCCATTAAGGATGATTACTCGCATATCTATCTTTAAGCCGTTGTTCAGCTTCATATTCACTGTTTTGTTGGGTTAGTTTATAAACTATCAACTTTCGTTAAATTTCGGCACAAATATAGTAAAAAGTCAGCAATATTTCGTAAATTTTCTTTGTCTTCATAATCGTTTTTGTGCATCATTAATCATTTCGTCTGCAAAGATACGAAATGAGAAAAGACGCATTATTTCACATTAATTAAAACTAAAAACAGATTTCTGTTTGGTCATATCATTCAAACAATGAAGTGTCAGACGGTGCTCGACTTCGTCTGGTTTCAAAGATGTGCGTACAAAGCACTTGGCGGGCACACCTGGCAACAGGTCAAAATAGTTGTCGTCGAACCAATAGTCTTCTGCGCCGTCGATAGCGAGGGCAAGGGCGCGAACGAACCTGTCTGCCCTGAGGGTGATCAGACAACCGCCTTCTGCTGTCTCAATACTAACCTCGGGCTTGACAGGCATCAGCCGCAGGTCTTTCTGCAGGCAGAGGAAGCTATTAGCCTGATAGCTCAGGCCTGACGATGCTGTAAGCTGCATATTGACCACCACATCCTCACGCTGCTGACCTTTCAGTAATTCGGCTAAGGGCTGCTCAAGAATCAAAGTGGATGTATTGGCTGGAATGACAATCGTCTTGGTAAGCGTGTTTACCATCTCTCCGCTGAGGGCATAGACGGTCAGCGTCAACTTGCCCTGCTGTTGACGTAACAGGTCGCTGACGGCATAGACGAGCAAACTGTCACCTTCAGCGATGGCCGAACATATCAAAGGCTCAAATGCGTGGCGCACCATATAGTGTGCCGCCTTCCAACGCCCATAGTAGTCGCGCGTGGCCCACGATGCAACAGGCCAACAGTCGTTATGCTGCCACAATAGAGACCCCATGCAATGAGGCATGTTGCGGCGGTGGGCCTCGATGGCTGTACGCATCGCATCACCCTGCAAGAGTTGCGAGGCATAAAGGAACTGGCGGAAATCCTTTGTCTCACCATATTCGCTGTTGACATACCACTCAATCACCTTGTTAGCCTCTACACCGCCACGCTGATGCCACATCATCAGCGGACTGCTGATATCATGCGTCGTGGTGTCTGGTGCATAGCGGAGTACCGTGCCATATTCCGGGAACGACTGCATGCCATATTCGCTGAAGAAGTGGGCCCGCTCCTGGTTATAACTGTTCACAGGCATACGGCGATGCCCCACACCGTAGAAATGGCGGTCGCCATTGATGCCATCGCTGCCGCGACCTCTGACAGAGAAGGGTGAGCCGACGGTATAGATGTCGTCAGGAATCTGCTGGTTGGCAATCTCTTGCAGTACATCGTAATAGAGACGCTCCTGTTGTTCACCTACCAATCGGGCCCCTTCAGGATTGCTCTTCTCCATCTTGGCTTTCCATCCCCAGTTGTACCATGCATCTGTACACTCATTTCCGCCGCACCATATCACAATGCTTGGGTGATGACGCAGACGGCGCACATTGTCGATGGCTTCACGGCGCACACTCTCCAGCCACTGGCCCTCAGCGGGATAGGTGCTGCAGGCAAACATGAAGTCCTGCCACACCATCAGTCCCATCTCGTCGCAGAGGTCATAGAACAGGTCATCCTCATAGATGCCGCCGCCCCACACGCGAATCATGTTCATATTGGCCAATACGGCATCCTGCAGTGTCTGGCGATAGCGCTCAGGAGTGACTTCGGTCAGGAAATTATCTTGTGGGATATAATTGGTGCCTTTGGCAAACACAGGTACACCGTTGAGCACGAAACAGAACTGGCGGTTGCCGTCAGCATCGGGATCCATCACTAATTTTACAGAGCGCAAGCCGATACGTTTCTCCTGCTGAGAAAACAGTCTGCCACCAGCTGTGACCTTTGTAGTGAACGTATATAACTCAGGCTTGCCTAAGCCGTTGCACCACCAGAGGCGGGGGTTCTTGACGGAGAATTCCACAGGAATCGTATTGATGCCTTTGTGCAGCGAGCACTTCCTGGTAGCCACTGTGCGCCCATTGTTCTTATCGGCGACAGTAATAACAACATTCTCAATATCCTCAGCAGCTTCCACTTCCACGACATCGGTGAGCAGTGCCTTTTTGGCTGTCACTTCTCTCTGACGCAGGTGGGTGTCGGTAATCCTCGCCTTGCTCCACGACTCCAGATATACACTACGCCAGATGCCGGAAGTGACCAGTCGTGGTCCCCAGTCCCAGCCATAGTGATAGCCGGCCTTACGGGCAAACACGCTGAGTTTACAATCCAGCAGTCCGCCATTCTCCGACTGGTCGTTGGCAGCCTGATACAGGTGAGGATGCTTCACCCATTTAGGCAGATCCACCTTGACAGGAGAGTGGAAATAGACGCGCAGCACATTATCGCCTGCTTTCAATAACGTCACGCTGATACGCCAGCGGCGGAACATATTGTCGGCCTCCAAAATCTTAGAGCCGTTCAAGAATACATCAGCATAAGTGTCCAGTCCGTCGAAGCACAGGTCGATGTGCTCGTCGGCAAGAATAGTCTCATCAGCACGGAATGTCGTCTCATAAACCCAGTCTTCCTTATCAACCCACTGCACCTTCCGTTCGTTCAGCCCGATATAAGGGTCGTCAATGAGTCCCTGACGCAGCAAGTCGGTATGCACCACGCCGGGCACCTGGGCAGGATAGCGGTTAGGGAAACGCGCCTCACCGAATGTCCATCCCTCATGCAGAAACTGTTGTTTCTGAGCATACAACTGCATGACCGACGCGGACAGCAGCATGATGACGATAGCAAAAAAGTGCTTTTTCTTCATGAGTTCTTATTGGGGTGAATGAATCAATACTTCCTGCAGCACGACGCCCGGATCGAGGAGATAGACGCGCAGCCGCTGACGGCCTGTCACGGTGATGGGGAGGCTGCGAGAGGCATAGCCGCGAAGCACATTCCAGCGCCACTCGGCAGTGAAGTCGCTGGCATGGATAGAGAAGATGGTGGGAGCCGAATCGCCTAACTGTACGGCATAGCGGATGTCGCGGCCGTCATAGACATGCAGCGTAGGCAGCGTGCGGATCTCTATAGCGACATCGCCAGCCTGCAAGTCGAGCTCATATTCTGTGTATGGAGCAGCCATTATGTTCTCCTGCTGATAAGACGGCGTGTCGAAGGGCAGCGCGAGCACACCGTCCGTATAGCCCAAGCCCTCTATGCGCTGGATGCCTCCCTGCTTGTTCTGATAGTGCGAAGCAGGAATACGCAGACGGGGCTCCTTGATGAAAGGCGGATAGAGTCCGAGGAAAATCCGGTCGATGCGGGCATCGGTCTTCAGATCGGTGATGCGGAGATGATTCTCGCCCTTCTTGAGGTGTATCGTTCCTACACGGCTCCACATCGGTCCAACGTAGGGCGCATGCCATACATTATTAATAGGTGTAGCTGAGGCCACAAAGCTGTCATTCTCTGTTTTTACCTGGCAGAACTCGTTGTCCTTTGCTTCCTTCGAGAAATTGCGGATCGGTGTCAGCGCCTCTATCCATAAAGGCATCTCGACATCGGCATCACTCTTTATCACTGTACCCTCACCAGACAAAGCCTCGCTGACAGAGAGGAAACGTGCCTGAGGACTGTTTTTCGCCTGTGTTATCAGTTCGGGTGTCGCCAAAGGCTGCTCAATCTTCTCAGAGCGGAACCAATGGTAGGGTTGCCAGTTGAAGAATTGTTGCCATTTCCCATCAAGGACATCCTCATTGTAATGACGCGTCAACTCATTGAGACTATCGAACATCTGCTTCACTCTGTTGGCATCTGCCATCGCTCCGATGCTATCGCCAGCCGTTGCCCTTACCATACTGCGACGCGCCAAGAGCTGATACTCGTTGATCATCGCAGCCCCACAGACGGGATAGCTGACGAGTTCGAAGTAGGCATCTTTTAGCGATTCTGGGATGCGAGAGGCCAGTTCGGCAGCATGTGCCTTCAAGGCGCGCCACTCAGCGATGCGCTGTTCTATCTGCTCTGCACTGTAATCGACGAACCACACGTGTGCATCCTTTCCGGCCGCCTGCAGGCGATAGTAGCCAGCCTGGATGTCGGCCATCTCCTGCGCCGCCTCATTGCCGAAGGTCTTTGCAGCCCAATGCTTGATATAGTTGTGAGCCTCGGAGGGTTTCCAGCGATGGATGTTCCAGGCCAAGTCCATCACAAACGAGATTTCCTTCTCGGCTGGTTTGATGTCGCCCACATTGAACACCCAGATTTTGCGGGCACCGTATGTATAGGCTTTTGTCAGTTCTGTGCTCAGGAAGGCTGTTGATAGCGGACTGAGCCAAATCCAACTGGCGGGGTCGCCATGATAGGAGAGGTGATAGTAGATGCCTGCGCCGCCCTTGCGCTTCATCTCTTCCGGATTGCATAGGTTGCGGCAGTAGCCGTGCTTGTCGTCACTCCAGAGTAGTGTAACATCCTCTGGCACTTTCAGCCCATTATGATAGGCCTCAAGCACCTCTTCATAGGTGCAGAGCACCTGCGGAATCTCCTCAATAGGCTTCTTGATGTTGCGACGCAGCATATCCCGTTGGTCATCAATAGCCTGTTGCATCAGTGCTACGCGCTCGGCTGTAGTATTGGCACCTTCCATCGGGTAGTCGTGGATGCCGCGCAGACCGAGTGTATAGGTGTTCTCGTATCGTCCGTTGGTCTTGACACGTGTCTCCCAATAGTTCTGCATCGTCTTGCGGTTGGTGATGTAGTTGAAGTCGCCTAAAGTGCCAGGATGCTTCTGTTCCACAGCTTTCCACTCACCTTCATTATTACGCAGCATCTGCTCGCAGTGCGACGAGCCCATCACGATGGCATAGTCATCAGCGAGTCTGGCATTCTCCCCAGCCGACTGGTGCTCACCGTCGCCTGCATTGAATGCCTGCGTTCCTGGATGCATGGCGGGCCAGAGATAGTTGGCCTTCAGGCGCAACAGCAACTCAAAGACTTGCTTGTAGGTCTCTGGGCCCACCTTGCCGTGTTTCTGCTCTGCCCATCGTGCCCAGCCACCGAAACGCTCGTCATTGATGAAGATGCCTCGATATTGCACTGAAGGCTCCCCCTGAACGAATGTGCCAGGCTCTACATATATTGCTTTTTTGTGTTGAGGGGTCACGTCAGCCCACCAGTACCAGGGCGACACCCCGATAGCCTCGCTCAATGTCGTCAGGCCGAAAGCCGTTCCTCGCCGGTCGCTGCCTGCAATGACAAGAAGTTGCCCTTGTCCTGGACGACTGAGGGTGGCGACGATATACGATTCCCATTTGCCTTTGATGGCTGCCACATCGATAGCCTTCTGTCTGACCAACTCATCGATGATGCGGCTGTGGCCTACAGTGCCGGCAACAACTGTTGCTCCATGAGGTAGCTTCTTGAGAGACGTCGCCGATGCTAAAGTGGAACGGGCTGTCGTAACCCGTTCCACATCGTCTGCCAGCATCTGGGCGGCAATGGTCACCACTTTATAATCACCCGCATCGGTGCAAATCGTGGCCTCACCTAACGGGAACCAATCGGTATGGGCCTTTTCTGAAACTTTGGGAAAGTCTGCCACACTGTTACCACATATCGGCAGCATCACGAACAGACTGCAAAATAAACAGATTGCTTTCGAAATCATCGCTTGTCAGAATGTTACAGTTTCATCTGGCCCATCACTCGAGGACCATGCGTATTATGCTTTATTAAACTTCTCTTTCCCCTGTTTGCAGCGTGGACAACGCCAGTCGTCTGGCAGGTCTTCGAAAGCCACACCGTCGTGTTCGGCTGGATCATACAGATAGCCACAGATGGAGCAAACATACCTGCCGGAGTCTTCCTTCTGGGAGAAATCTATCTCTGCCAATACCGTCGGCACGGGATTGTCGAGATCCATCACACGCTTGGCCTCCAGGTTCTCATAGCCTTGTGGCGTATGGGTGCCGCAATAAACGGTAGGTTGATGGCGAATGAACTCACGCACACGGTCCATCGTCTCGCGGGCTGCTGCCAGATTATCGAAGACCACTGAGAGCTTGTTCTCATACAGGGCCTCGTCAACGTAGGTGATGTCTCCTTGGAACATATAGAATAATCCCTCGTTCTCTGCGATGATAAGACTGTTACCGTTAGTATGTCCCTTAGCCTTGATATAATAAACACCGTCGGCAATCTTCTGACTTTCCGGGAAGTTGTAATAGGCACCGTCAGTAAACTCTACTGGCACTATGTTTGGAATATCCTTGAGTTCGTCTGCTCCAATCTCTTCTGCATTCACAAAAATCTGGGCATTGGGGAAGGAACGCAGTTCTCCTGAGTGGTCACCATGCTTGTGGGTCAGCAGTATCTTTGTCACCTGCTCTGGCCGGTATCCCAATGCTGCCAAAGCATCCATATATTCGCAGATACTCTTACCGATATAGATGGGCGCCGTCTCCTCCGGTGTACCATCGGGGAAGCCTGCAGGCAGGCCGGTGTCAACCAGTATCACCTCATTGCCTGTATCAATGAGATAGTTCTGCAGACTGCCGCGATAGCGGATGTTCTTGTCAAACTTCCCGGCTCCTTCTTCGCCACCAAATGCGAATGGCTGAGAATAGAATCCGTCTTTTCTGAATTTTACTGCTTTTATTTCCATAGTCTTTACTTATTTTATAAAATGATTGTAGGCTCTAAGCGTTTGCTGGCTAACCTTTTGGCAAAGTCACGGTTGACAGCATTGATTATTCCGCTGGTGACTGTGATGGCCTTTCGCGGACAACGATTAACACAGCGATAGCAAGCTACGCAACGTGAGAGATCAAATTGGCGGGAATCGAGGTCAATGGCTTCGGTAGGACAATTCTTTTCACAAGTGTGGCATTGTATACAACGATCGGCATCTATTTCCTTTTTCTTCATAAAAGGCGGTAATTCATAGTCGCTGCCAAGCATGAACAGACGGGAAAAGACCACGGTATTATAAAGAAGGGATGACGACCATCCTGTGCTGATAGGACTGTGAAGAGTAAAGTCACTACGTTCTGCCTTTGCAGCAATGTCACGCCCGAATTGTGATGCAATAGCAGCATCTTGTTGGTCGGGACGCCCCGTAGCCATCTCACTATTGCCAGAATGCTGTCCGATAAATGCGCCAAGACTTATGACTCTGAACCCTTGGCGCGTTGCACGTTTCTGCAGCTGACGAAGCGTAACACCATAATAGCCGCCACCAAACAGAGCCACACCAACAAACAATGCTCCATTGCCTTGCAAAGAAGCAAAAATCTCCTTGTTTGGCGCAAATAGCAAAGCGCCTGTGCTGGTGCCATATAGTACGACATCGTCTGAGCAGAACTCATGTTTCCGCCTGCGCTCTTCTGGTTTTGACATATCTATGTGTTCTACTGCCGTACAGCCCATACCTTGAGCAATAAGGTTAAGCGTCTTGAGTGTCGTACCACACGGACTGAAATAAACGAGTATGACTTTCTGCTGATGTGACACCTTTTCTTTTTATAGTTTGTCTGAGTTTGTTTTAAAATGTAACAGATTCCACCAGTTCCATCATCTTGAAGAAGTCGGCCTTGGCATCTTTCAGATAGTACATCACGCCATTCTCACCATTTTCGCCAAGAGCGGGTTTCAGCACGGGCATCTTATCTACCAATGCCTTGCCCACTTCTGGGCGGTTGTCCTCTATGAGTTTGCACTCAATGCGGAGTGTCTGACCCTTGAAGGCGCAAATCTCTGCCTTTTGGTTCTGGGCAATCTGACGGGTTGCGTTGGTCTTACCAAAGGCCATGATATAGATCTTGTCCTCAAAATAAAGCATGGCTCCATAAGGACGTACACGGGGCTGATCGCCTTCTACTGTTGCGAGATAAAACGTTCCTGCTTTCTCCAGGAAGTCGAATACTTTCTTTGTTGATTCCATTGTTTAATTGTTTTAAATTAGTAAAAAGGGAGGCTGGGCTTGGTATCTGTGTCATTGCACAGTCACACCGGCCTGACCTCCCAAAGAAGCAAAAATTAATATGCGTCGTAGTGCAAATGCACCTATCGATGCCGTGAAATAATCAAGCGGGCTGCCACTTGCAGCGGACGGGCGACACGATGGCACCTTCCTTCTTCAACTCAGCAAAAGCCTTGTCCACTTCCTTGCGGTCGGCACCCAGTGCCTTCGTCACATCACCAGCCGAGACGGGCTTGCCTGCCTCACGCATAGCCTGTAATACCTTTTCTTTCATATAAATAACTAGTAGTTTGTTTGTTAATTACATCATTGCCGTGAGGAAATTCTCGTAGCCCAGCTTCTCGATGTAGTTCAGGTACTGTGCTTCCCATGCCATGTGGTCCTTCTCGCCGTCAATCCACTTCTGGATGAGCTTCTGCGTAGGATAATCGTCGGCGAAAGCTGCTGCCAAATCGCTCAGTTGCTTAATGGCGGTGGGTTCGTAGTCTGTCTCAATCTGCTGCTTGGGGTCATCGTAGAATGGGTACTCGATGGTCTTCATAGCCTCCTGCAAATCAGCGGGCTTGCATCCCAACTCCACCAGGCGGTTCAGTACTTCCTCAGCCTCGTCCCATTCCTCTTCGGCCTCTTCCTTCCATTTATCGGCCAACTTATTCCAACCCTGCAGATGGCAATAGGCCGAGAATGCGAAATGTTGTTTACTGTTGCCAAACCATACAGCGCCTAATTGGGCAAACTGTTTCAATGCTTCTTCTTTTGTCATAATTTTGATTTGTTATGTGAATATTAATGTTGTCAAGGTGCAAAGTTACACATATTTACTCATTCTATTGTAAACCTAAACGGAATAAAAATTGATTGAAACGGAAATAACTCGAATTTTCTTCGTATATTTGCACCCTGAAACCATTATTTATTGCAATATGTTCAGATTAGAAGCCACCTGGATGTGGCAATACGGCCACGACACCATCCCTGACTGGGACGGGAAACTGCTGATTATCGATACCGATGCGCACAACTCCCTGGTAGAAACCAATGCGCTACCGGGAACCGTTGCCGCCTACGGCTACACCATCGTGCTGCAGGGGTGGATCACGATGCTATACAATGGTCGCGAGGTTCACTACACCAAGGATGACCTTATTATTTATACCCCAGGGATGGTGGTAAGCGTTAGTGATATCTCTGGTGACTATCGCGGCATCTGCCTTGTCGCCGACAAGGACTTTGCCTTCGAGTCGCCGACGATGCGTGATGCCATCCGTGCCGCCTACCTGCCTGTGGTGGAGCTGAGAGAACCGCGCTTGACTCTTGCGGAAGAAGATAACCTTCACCTCATGGAACTGATGGGCATCATCCGTCGCTACCTCCTCTCGGCTGACCATCCCTTCCGTAGCGAGTGCCTTCGCACCACATACGGTCTCTTTCTGCTTGAACTGAACGCCATCCAGGAGCGCACCATCCGCGACCGCCGGTTCCCTAAGCGCATCGAGGAACTGTTCTTCGATTTCCTTCGTCTTGTACCCATCCACTTCGCCGAGCATCACGACGTCGCCTTCTATGCCTCACAGCTCTGCATCACGCCGCGCTATCTCTCACAGATTGTCCGAGAGGTCTCAGGCCGCACCGTCATCAACTACATCAACCAGATGCTTCTGATGGAGGCCTCCTACCTGTTGCAGCAGACCTCACTCCCCATCGTCCAGATAGCCGACCGCCTGCATTTTTCAGAGACAGCCTCATTCACCCGTTTCTTTACAAGGATGAAGGGCATGACCCCGCGGGAGTTCAGAAGAGGGAAATAACCAATTATGTAGAAAGATGAACAAAATCATTCACTGCCAGCTACGAGGCTCGGCGGTTTGGAGTACATTCTGCCCAGTCCATTCAGGTGGCCAAGCGTCTGTGTCCGCAACTGATTATCGTGGAGCCGCATTTCCAGAAGTATAAGGCGGTGTCGGCACAGTTGCACGAGATATTCCACGACTATACTGACATGAGAAACATGTCACTGAGCCGACTGACTCAGGAGTTCGCAAGATGGGGCAGGTGTTCTATGACTTTTCGCGAGGTATCGACAACCGGCCTGTTATCAGGATTTTCATCAAATCACCCGTAGCATCACTGTTGACCATGTGCTTCGAACCAAAGACGAGATCCTGCCATTGGCCAAACAGCTGATGCAGCAAGTGGAGTTTCATTCTCACCCCATCCGTCTGTTGGGTTTAGGTGTGTCAAATCCAGGAAGTCCCTCGTCAAACGGGGCACTGGCCTCCAGCCAGGGAGCATGGTGTGAGTTGGAACTGGAATTTGAGCCCTGGCCCGACTCGTCCGAGTAGGCCTTGGGTTGAACTCTACTGAATGACATCTCCGCCTAAAGCCTTATACAATTGTATGGTAGAGTCCAAGAATCCATAATGACGACTCAGTAGGGATAGACGCGCCTCAAGTAATTCTTGGCGGGCCAGAAGCACTTGCAGATAGTTGACCTCACTGTCGTAGCGCATCCGTTTCTCTGTTGCATCTAGCACATCCGTTAGTTTCTCCACCTGCTGTGAGATTTGTTTGATGGCTCGCTGGGTGTATTGGCGGGTAGCCAAGGCATCGTTAACCTCTTGTCCTGCTTTGAGGATGGCCTGACGGAAGGCAATCTTAGCCTCTTCTTGTTCGGCTTGCCTTTGGCAAAAACGGGCTGTGTGAGCGAACCTAATGCCCTCATAAGCAGACCTGCTGGAGAAACCACTTCATCAAGATCATTAGTCCATCCGATGATGCCTGAGAGATTCAATGAGGGGTAAAAGGCTGCCCGTGCGTTGTTGGTGAGATAGAAGGCTTTCTTGAGAGCTGCCTCTGCCTGACGGATATCAGGACGCGTGGCAAGTGCCTGAATATTCACTTGAGTTATCAGAGGCATCTGTTCGCAGGATGTCAGGAAGTCGCCCCTCTCGATATGACCGCTATAACGCCCTAATAAGGCACAGAGCGCATTTTCTATGAGGACGACATTGACCGCATGATGAAGATTGCCTCCATCAAACCAGCTGTGTTGCAGAACGAGACACATCCCTACCATCAGAGCCGTAGCGTGAAGGCTCACATTGCCAAGATGGGCACTATCCTCGAAGCTTGGTTCCCGCTGGGTGGTCGCGGAACGGGTATTAAGACCCTCTCTGAGCATGAGGTCATCACCAGCATCGCCCAGGCTCACAACAAGTCTGCCTATCAGATTTTGCTCCGTTGGCATCTGCAATGCGGTACCATCGCGATTCCAGGTTCTTCCAACGCTGCCCATA
>JAEEGG010023026.1_pt1 | contig 12209 bp, 12 predicted proteins | sample 9134161 | NCBI WGS metagenome assembly JAEEGG01 (sample SAMN16246543, study PRJNA631951) | gut metagenome | biome: gut microbiome; feature: rumen; material: CR-attached | host: Bos | place: Iran: Karaj | collected 2018-10 | reverse complement strand
TCAACAGCCCGGACCTTTTTATTCAACGACGGGACTGTCCTTTCCCACACTACAACTTCAACGGCGAAAATCTTTCACAGGATTCCCGCGTAAGCATTTATCTTGAAGACCACTACTACAGCAAAAATGACTGTGCCGTAGTTTTCAAGCGCGTAGACAATCAGACAGGCGACACCCGCTACATCTACCACGGAAACGACGGAACAGGCCTGCCATGGAACGACACCGCCCAGATAGACTTTTTGAACCCGGAAGCCCGCGAAGCAGTTATGCAGGAAATTTTACACGTTGCACAAAATTTCCCTATTATTCGCTTTGATGCCGCAATGGTTCTTGCAAAAAAATCTATCCGCCGCTTGTGGTATCCGGAACCAGGCCACGGTGGAGACATTGCAACCCGCAGCGAAACAGGCCTTAGCACCCAGCAGTTCAACGATGCAATTCCAAATGAATTCTGGCGCGAGGTTGTAGACCGTGTTGCCCGCGAATGCCCTGACACCCTGCTCTTAGCCGAAGCCTTCTGGATGATGGAAGGCTACTTTGTCCGCACTCTTGGCATGCACCGTGTATACAACTCGGCCTTTATGAACATGCTTAAAAAAGAAGAAAATCAGAAATACAGGGAAACTGTAAAAAATACAATCACCTTTGATCCGCAGATTCTTAAGCGCTATGTAAACTTTATGAACAATCCGGACGAAGAAACTGCAATTGCCCAGTTTGGCGACGGCGATAAATATTTTGGTGTATGTACCCTTATGATTACAATGCCGGGTCTGCCTATGTTTGGTCACGGACAGATTGAAGGCTTTACCGAAAAATACGGCATGGAATACACCAAGGCCTACAAGGACGAAAAACCAAGTCAGTATCTGGTAGACAGGCACTGGCGGGAAATTTTCCCTCTTATGAAAAAACGCTACCTCTTTAGCGGTGTAGAAAATTTCTTGTTCTATGATTTGTGGCAGGATGGAGTTGTAAACGAAAACGTATTTGCCTATTCAAATGGAGCCGGTCAGGAGCGAACTTTTGTAGTTTATAACAATAAATACGATCGCGCTTACGGCTGGATCAAACAGTCTGACCCTTACGCAGTAAAGACAGGAAATGGCGAAGAAACAAAACTCATCTCCCGCTCAATTTCTGAAGGACTCAACCTCAACGGAGAAGACGATAAATACTGTATTTTCCGCGAGCACAGAAGCGGCCTCTGGTTTATCCGCAAGAGCCGCGAAATCTGCGAAAAAGGTCTTTTTGTAATGCTCAACGGTTTTGAATACCAGGTTTATCTTGATGTTCACCAGGTAACAGACGAAGCCGACGGCCGCTACAGAATTCTTTGCGAGCACTTAAACGGTGCCGGCTGCGAAGATATTGAATCGGCATGGCAGGATATAATTTACAAAGACCTTTATGCCGCAATGGAGTCTTATGTAAAAGCAGTGTTCCCTCCAATTATGGAACAGTTTAAATCCAAACCGGGAACTTCCGAAATTTCTGCAATTATCAAGGCTGCCGAAAAACAGGCCCTTGCCTTTGAAGCACAGTGTGAAAAAATTGAAAAAGCTGCCGAAGGCTCATTTAAAGAAAAAAAGCCTGCAAAAGCTTCAAAAGACAAAGCCAAATCAAAAGCAAAGACCTGCACTCTTACCAAAGATGCTACTCAACTTCTCAAGCTGCTTGTTCAGGTTCACAACGCCAAGACTCCAAAAAAACCTGCCGACATACAGAAAGCAATTGTCAATGCAAAAGAAATTCCTTTGTTCATAAAGCTCATGGAGCTTAATGATGAAAAGCTGGAAGCTGCACTGATTTGCCGTGTCCTGTGCGGAAAGTATGCTGTTAGCGGTCTCGCCGACTATTTGAATTTTGCAAGAAAGTTCAATCAGTTTATTACAGAAGAAACCAAGGTTGATTCAGGCCTTAGACCGGAACTTACAAAGCTGCTGCTGCTTGCCCGCGTAAGTGATGTTACAAAGCTTGAAACTCCTGCAGGTGCAAGAACCAGTGCCGCCCGAATTGCAGAGCTGCTCGTAATAAGCAAGTTCCGACGCATTCTTAGTGGTGCAAATCTCTTTGACAATGTCTGGTGGTTCAACAAGGAAATCTGTGACAACAGCCTCAACCTTATTGAACTCCTTATGCTCATGAACGCCAAAGCATCACAAACCGAAAAGGTATTCAAGCTGTTCAAGGAATTACGCGCTGCCAAACTCAAGGCTGCCTATAAGTGCGAGCTTTTTATAAAGGAGTTTGCCCCAAAGAAAAAAGCGGCCGCTCCAAAAAAATCCGCCTCATCCAAGAAAAAAGCTGCCTCTAAAAAATCCACAAAGGAGAAAAAGTAAATGATAGTTTCTACAAAAGGAAGATATGCACTTCGCGTCCTTACAGATCTTGCAGAACAGGAAGCAAAAAACGGTGACACACAAAGAACTCCGCTCAAGGAAATTGCAGAACGTCAGGACATATCTCAAAAATATATAGAAGCTATCATGACACTTCTTTCTAAAAATGGATTTGTTGATGCTGTTCACGGAAAAGGCGGCGGCTATAAATTAAACAGAAAGCCCGAAGAATACAAGATTGGAGACATTCTGCGCGTTACAGAAGGAACTCTTGCTCCTGTTGCCTGTCTGGAAAAAAATGCCGACGCCTGCCCTCGCGAAAAAGAATGTCGCACAATCAAAATGTGGACAAAGCTCGATGACCTTATAGAAAATTATCTGGACAGCGTAACGATTAAAGATTTGATGCGGGTGTGATGAGCTTACAGCTCTGACAGCTCGTCTATTTCGTCAACGTCTAAAAGCGACTCTTTTGGAATGATGATAGATGCAATTGTTTCATCTTCCGAAGTGCTGAACTTAAGGCAGTCTGTATTAAGTCCAAGCTTTTTAAGCATAATCATTATAGTTATAATTCCAAGTCCCGAACCTTCTGTCTGGTCAATATCTGCAAAAGCATCCGAAACTTCGTTATAAATCTTTGTTTTTTCAATTTTATCCTGAATGCGCTTGTACTCTGCACTGGTAATTTTTGTATTATTGGTAACAGAAACACAGATTACATCATCTGCCGAAAGCTGCAGATGAACCTGCAATCTTCCTGCAGCAAGCTCTTTTTTATAATGCTCCTTGTTATCAGAAAGGTTTTCCTTAAAATTCTTCATTCCGTTCTGATAGTCTGCGGCATCGTTTATATTAAGATTCTGTTCCTGAAAGAAAATACGTTTTGCGTTTGCTTTACTTGCATTATCCAAAAGTTCAAAAAGACAATATGAAAGACAGTTAAAAAGGAAGGATTCATTACATTCATCGAGGAAAATATGAAGTATTGATTGAAATCTCTGCTTTTGTTCAAGAGTAAGGGTATAACAATAAAAGTCAACCGGCTGTCTGTTTTTAACAGCCTCTTTTATCTGGAGTACCTCTTGTTCGCTAACATTCTCTTCCATAACTTTCATAATTATATATATTATAACCCTAATTTCGGCATTTTTTCAACAAAAAAACCAAAAAAAAATATAATTTTCTAAATGCCCATAATAAGCTTTTTTAGGGCCGCAGCGTCTCCAATAACAGGACGATTCAATCTTACAGGCTTAAGACAACGTGCAACATTTTCCGGCATGGCAGGAACTTCACCAGTAACATGACGGCAATAGTCTTTGCTCAACGACGGATGATTTTGCGAAACAAGCACAACCGTACAGTCGCTGTCACTGTCATTATTACTCATAGCAGCAGCATAAGCACTGGCAGTTCCAGGATCTGCAAAAACACCGTACTTCATAAAAAGTTCCTTGGCTGCTTTTTCGCGGTCACGCTCTGTCACAACAGAAGGAATTACAAAATGGCGCATCATAAGTGCGTTATCTTCAAAGAACGATTCAAGACGTTCCAGATTTGCAGGTGCAACAGGATTTGCTTCTCCGCGTTCATTACGGCTTACAAAAGAGTCCAGCATCTGTGCATAGCCCTGTCCGTCCACACCAAGAGCAGGAGTTGCAGGAACATAAAATCCGTTTACAGGAAGTGCAAAGCGCCAGCCGTAAAGCCCCGCAATAAGCATTCCGTAGTTTCCAGGCTCCATTGCATAAAAAACGTCACCGTCTATCTTGTGTTTAATCTGCGCAAAAGCATAAGGAAAATGAAAAACCTGAGCCATAAGACGACAAACATTTGTAGTATTTGCAAGCGTAAGCTTTTTATCCTGAACAAAGGCCTCGTCTTCCAAAAGAGAACGGATTGCAGCCTTTATTTCTTCTTCGGTGCCTTCCATTTCTACCGGCAGAATGTTTCCACCGTTCCAGACAAAGTCTTCTTCATCAAGCCCGCGCACTTCTCCCTTTTGATAAACCAGCACAGCCTTGATTGTTTTTTTGCCGCGCAAAACCTTTGCCAAAAGTGTTCCAAGCTCTCCGTGAGTAAAGTCCACAAAAACAGAATTGCCGCCATAAAGCGCATGCGTTGTTTCAAGATAAGAACAAAGATAGCTTACACCAAAATCCCGGTAGCAGCCTGTATAACCGTGATACAGTTCAAGATTAAAAAGATTATCATCAAGCTGATTAAGCACCGGCGCAAAAGGAAAAGCCTTTTCTGCAATGGTCTGACAAATAATTGGAGAAAACTCATTTTTCATGTAGGCACTTGTAAGAGTACCCGCAATAGAAGTAAAAGTTGTGTCCTTATCTATATAATAAATCCAGCGGCGAAGGTCTTCAAAGCCCGCAGCAGAAGGAACAAAAACTCCTCCGTCCTTAGGAAGGCAAGCCCGTACCGCCTGAGAAAATTCAACCTGTAAGCTGTTGTTTCGTGTACTTGTAAAAATCAATCTTCTATTCCCGGAATGTGCTTTTTGAGGTGCTCAAGGAACTGCTCTCCTGTAACACCTTCACGCAGGCATGCAAACATACAGTTATCGCCTGCAACAGTTCCAAGCACTTCGTTAAGATTAAGATTATCTATTGCATTACATACTGTATTTGCGTGCCCCGGAAAAGTTTTGATTACAACAATATTTCCGCTGTAATCTATACTCACATATCCGCGCAAAAAGTCCTGAACATAAATTGCTTCGCTTTCTCCGCTTTCGTCTTCGCCAGGCAGAGCATACATATATCCGGATTTTCCGTCCGGAACCTTGCCCACCTTTAAAAGCTTAAGGTCGCGGCTCAAGGTAGCCTGAGTAACCTCATAACCTTCCTTGAGCAGCAAAGCCAGAAGGTCATCCTGACTTTCAATTATGTTATCTTTAATAAGAGTTTTTATAGCCTTAAGGCGCGACTGACGTTCCTTCATATCATTTTCCTTGCGGTGATTGAGCCTGTCGAAATCACTTTATCAACAATCCTGCGTATGCCTTGAGTGCACCTTCCATCTGTCCGCTCAAAACAGTCTTGGCAAGCTTTTTACCAAGCTGAACACCTTCCTGGTCAAAGCTGTTTACATTCCATACAAAGCCCTGGAACATAACCTTGTTTTCGTAATGAGCAAGAAGTGCACCAAGAGATTTAGGATTAAGCTGGTCTCCGTAAATAAGACTGCTAGGTCTGTTACCGGCAAATGCCTTATTAGGATTTTCATCGCTCTTACCGCAGGCAAAAGCAACAATCTGTGCAGTTACGTTTGCAGCAAGCTTAACCTGGCTTGTAGAATCTTCTATTATAACATCCTCTCCTGTCTGATTCTGGCGGAAGGCAATAAACTGAAGCGGCACAATGTCTGTTCCCTGATGGAGCAGCTGATAGAATGAATGCTGTCCGTTTGTTCCAGGCTCACCAAAAATTACAGGACCTGTAAGATAATTGATTGGTGCACCGTCGCGGTTTACACTCTTACCGTTACTTTCCATATCAAGCTGCTGCAAGTGTGCTGGGAAACGGCTCAAAGCCTGGCTGTATGGAAGAATTGCAGTTGCAGGATATCCCTGAACATTGCGCTCGTAAATTCCAATAAGTGCATCCATCATGGCAGGGTTTTTTGTAATATCTTTATTAAGAGCAAGCTTGTCTTCTTCTGCAGCACCTGCAAGGAAGTCGGCAAAAACCTTTGGTCCAAATGCAAGACTCAAAACAGCGCCACCCACTCCAGAAGTAGAAGAATAGCGTCCGCCAATGTAATCATCCATATAGAAGGCAGCCATATAGTCAGGGTTGTGTGCGAGCGGAGAAGTTTCACTTGTAACAGCAATCATGTGCTTGCTTGCATCGCAGCCTGCCTTTTTGATGAACTCTTTTACAAAGCTTTCGTTTGTGAGAGTTTCAAGTGTAGTTCCAGATTTAGAAACAAGAATGAAGATTGTTTTAGAAATGTCGAGGGACTTTACAACACTGGCAGCATCATCAGGGTCTACGTTAGAAATAAAATGTGCTTCCATTTTGAAAGTGTTGTTTTTCTTTGCCCAGTTTTCCAGAGCAAGATACATAGCGCGTGGACCAAGGTCTGAACCACCAATACCAATCTGACAAACTGTTGTATATTTTTCGCCCTTTTCGTTTGTGAGTGCACCAGAGTGAACCTTGTCTGCAAAGTCTGCAATGCGCTTTACTTCGTTAAGATAAAACTCGCGCTTGTTTACACCATCGGCCATAACATCTTTTCCAAGCTGACCGCGTGTAAGCTGGTGAAGTACCATGCGCTTCTCTCCAGTGTTAATAACTGCACCGTCCAAAAGCTCCTGATATTTTTCTACAAGCTGCTGTTCATCTGCAAGCTCTGCGAGAGTTTTTATAATCTGTTCGTTTACCTGTTTAGCAGCATAATTGTAAGTAAGTCCGCCGCCCATTCCAACTGAATATTTAGCAATTCTGTCTGCGGCTGTAGGAGCGCTAAGCTCGTCTGCAACAGAAACCATACCTTTTAAAGACATAAGCTTCTTCCAGGAAGAAAGCGAGTCTGCATTTTGCCATGTAGCCATTTAATTTACCTCATACAAAAAAAATGTATATTTATGCATTTATTATATTAAATTGTCACTTTCGAAACAATATCCCTGAATATTTCGTCATTGAGAGCGCAGCATCCCGTCATTGCGAGCGCAGCGCGGCAATCCACATCTCCACCATTTTTTCTTGACGATTTCCCTTCCTCATTATTATATTCACTAATATGAAGATACTTATTTTATCATGCAACACCGGCGGAGGACATAACTCTGCAGCCAAAGCTATTAAAGAAGCTTTTACAAAAAAAGGACATACCTCTGACATAAAGGATGTTCTTGCCTTTGGCGGACAAAAAGCTTCGGATCTCGTATGTGACGCCTACATCGAAATGGTAAAAAAGACACCAAAACTGTTTGGCGAAATCTATAAAATGGGCAGCAAAATAGGCCAGCTTAATCAGCAAAAGGGAATCCGTTCCCCGGTTTATTATATCAACAAGCTGTACCAGGATGCGCTGGAAGCCTATATAAAGAATAACGGCTACGATGCAGTAGTATGCGTTCATATTTTTGCAGCAGAAGCAATGACAAACCTCAAAAAGCATCACAAACTTACAATTCCGTTCTATTTTATAGCAACAGATTATTACATAAGTCCAATGCTCGAAGAAACCACTCCAAATGCTATATTTATTGCACATAAGGACAGTACCTTTACCTATCTTAACCGTGGAATTCCTAAAAAGCTCATTGTTCCGTCGGGCATTCCGGTTAGCAGTCAGTTCACAATAAAAAGGGATAAAGATAAAATCCGTAAAAAGCTTGGGCTTGAACCGCAGGACAAAGTCATTCTCCTTATGAGCGGAAGTATGGGCTTTGGAGACCTTATAGACACAGCCCGCTATATATTTGATAACGGCAATGCAGATACCAAAGTTATAGCAATTACAGGCCACAACAAGAAGCTGTACAAGGAACTTGAAAAGAACTTTGATGGAGAAACCCGCCTTAAGCTCGTGGGCTTTACCGACAAGGTTTCTGATTATATGGATGCAAGCGATGTTCTGCTTACAAAACCGGGCGGACTTTCCAGCACCGAAGCGCTTGCAAAAGGAATTGCAATTGTTCATACAGCGCCTATCCCTGGCTGCGAAACTGAAAACGTTCAGTTTTTTACAGAGCATCATCTTTCACTTTGTGCAAAAGATTCACAGGATGCCGGACGACTTGCAGTTAAACTTCTGGAAGACGAGTTTCTTCGAAATCAGATTCTTGCTGCCCAGGACAACTACAGATGCCAGAATTCTGCCACTCAGATTGCCGATTTTGTGATCAATGCTTTTATTCAAAGTAAGTAAAGTGAGCGTTTTTCCTCTTGACAAGTTTGAAAAGAGGAAATAAGATTAAAGTATGGACTTAAGAACAGTATTAACAACAGACACAGTTAACCTTCACCTTAAAGGTACTACAAAAGAAGAAATCGTAGACGAAATGCTCGACGTGCTTTACAAGGCTGGAAAAGTAACAGATAAGGCAGCCGCTAGAGAGTGTGTTTTGGACCGCGAGCGCAAGATGTCTACAGGTATGAAGCATGGAATCGCAATTCCTCATGGTAAGACAGATACAGTAAGCGATTTAGTTGCATGTATTGGTATTTCGGACAATCCGGTAGATTTTGATTCACTTGATCAGGAACCATGCCGTATTTTTATTATGACACTTTCTCCTGTAAACAAGACTGGTCCACATCTTCAGTTCCTTGCAGAAGTAAGCTTACTTTTCAAGAGTCCTGAAAAACGACAGGAAATTCTTGATACACAGGACAAGGCAGAAGTAATCCGTATTCTTACTGAATAGACTACTTTTTAATTTTGAAATTACAGACCTTTATGCCCTGCGCGTAAAGGTCTTTTTTATTTGGCCTGTCGAAGGGCACTTAAAGGAAAAACCGTTATGAAACTAGATCCAATCTTTACCGTAAAACAAAACAAACTTTATAAAATAGAAGACAACACCGCTGTAGACACCGCTACCCTCAAACAGATAGAAATAAAATGGAGCCAGGTTGAACTTGCCGACGAACAGTACAACGAGGAATATCTTGCAGCCCTTCGCGACCAGCTCAAAACTCTGGAAGAGGCCGGACAGTTTGCAGTTCTTGTTCCTATTGTAGACAAGCCGCTTGAAACTCCGGAACAGACCGAATTATTTATAAATGCATATAATCACACTGCACGCCGTGTAAAGGATTGTGTAAGCGTTGCGGGACTTGAGCTTCCTGCCCAGCTTACAGCCAGAGGTTTTGATTCTGGAACTCCCGCTGCCGACTTTATGGAAACCCTTGCAATCAAGCATGCGCAGTATGTTTATTTTGTAAAGGGCATGGACGCTCCGGAAAATATTGCAAAGTACTGATACTATCTGCGATAAAACGTAAAGTTTTCATAAATTCCGCAACAAATATTCAAAAAAAGCGTTAAAACTACATAAAAATGTAATTTTTCTTCAAAAAAGTCTTGCATATTTTTATTAATTATGACATTATTCTCGCGTAAGGATTATTACCTATGCAGTATAAGTCAGAAATAAACAGATTTCATAACTCATGCATTGCAACACTCTTCCTGTGCGTTATGTTTACAGGAATTGCGCTGTCTGTATATTTTTGTCTTCCAGCTGCAATTGTACAGCCTGTTCCAGAAGTTCTTGTTGCAGATGTAATAAGCGACGAGTCGGACGATGATTTTTCAGAAGACTTTTATGATCATATCACAGAAGCTTCCTTCGAAAAAATCAATTCCAACGAAGATTCAGGACTTACACTTTACAGAGATGCACTTTCGCGTGGTGCTGTAGAAAAGTTTTACAGAAGCATTGCACGTAACAAGGATGTAGCACTTGCAATTCTTTCGGAAGCAGACAAGAACGATATTCCGCTTTCGCTTGCTTTTGCCCTTGCCTACACCGAAAGCCGTTATAATCCCGAAGCAGTGAACAGCAACGTTAATACTTCTATTGACCGCGGTCTGTTCCAGTTAAACAGTAATTCATTTCCAGAGCTTACAGAAGCAGATTTTTTTGATCCTTATATAAGTGCAAAATATGGTATGTCGCACTTAAAGTTCTGTCTAAACTCTGCAGGTAACGAGGTTTCTGCCCTTGCAATGTACAATGCAGGTACAGGCCGCGTTCGTTCCAATAAGACTCCACAGTCTACACTCAACTATATTGGAAAAATTATGACATACCAGAAAATGCTTGAGAGCCTTTTTGCAGACGAAGTAGAAGCCTACTACGAAGGAAGACTCTTTACAGGCATTGGCATCACAACAGTTGCCATGGCCGAAAAGCGTTAATTAAACAGCCTCCTAATTTTTTATAGGGAATCCGGTTTTACAGTTTTTTTCCGGATTCCCTTTTTTTTTAACTCGTGGACGTTCCCCTCACTCCGTTCGGGTCGCTACGTCCGCCCTTCGCTTCCGCTCACCGTCCTCACTTCGTTGCGGTCGGCAAGGGGCTCCCATCGCTAACCGGGGTGCTTAAGTGTGTCTAATTCTAGTATGACAATATTAATCTTCCCACATTTTTGTCATATCACCCATTTCCAATGATATTCCAAGTTTAGCCTCTTTTTCTTCTTTAAACTTTTCCCAACCATCCCATTTTATAGTGCCAACTCTTTCTAGAATTCTATCATATATATCGTAAATAGACGTATCCACGTAATATACAGTTCTATCGATAATTCTGTATTTCAATAAATAACCATCTACCTTATTGATAAGAATTTGTGCATACATTTCTTTTTCATTTTCCGTAAATATCTGACTTCCTAATGCAGCTCTTAAAAACCAGTATACACAACGCATAGTTGAGTCATAAGGTTTCCTGTATACATGATCTAAAGTAAGTGCCTGAAGTGTTTTGTTAAAGTACGGAAGGACTTTCCTGCCGTACTGTTTAACCATTCTGTGCGCCCATTTGCTTGGCTGTGTCATAGGGTCTTTTATCTTCTTGAAAGAATTTATGTAGCTGTTGTACTGTTCCTCAACAGTAAGCATATAAAACTCGTACGCTCCGCTATCATTGCACCAAAGCTCCATCTCTTTGGCATTCAGCCCTGCGAACAACAAAACAAGTAATATAATTGCGATTTTCTTTTTCATTTAACGTGCCCCAAGAACAATTGTAGTCTGTTCCATACATCCAGTTTACGGCAGGAAGTGCAAGAAAACAAGTGTTTGTGAGTTTGAGCAACCCGCGTTAGGGATTGTAGGGGCGGCGACAGCCGGCCACTGGACTGAGCGAGTAAAACGAGCGAAGGAAGCGGCTGAAGTTAGGTGCGAAGCACCATACGGAACCCCGAAAAGCCCGACCGACCGAGTTTGAGAACGAGCTTGCGAGTGAACAAACTCGTTAGGTGACGTAATCTAGATTACGTCACCGTCGGGAACGCCCAAATTATTCTATTTATTCTGTTCCTGCTGCTCCGAGATGATTTCTTCGACTATATCAACGGCGGCGGCGACCATTTTGGGGCAGAACTCCGTGAACAACTTATTATCCACGCAATGCTGGTGGCCTTCTTCGGTGGTAATATCGCAGCCCAACAAGTCGTTACAGACGTAAGAACCGCATTTTTCTTTGAAGCGGTCCATCATCAAATCATTTACTTTATTCGAGGACTGGCGGCCTTCTGCGTCACCGGCATTTTTTTGACCGTACAACAATCCTAATACCATCAGGGCACCAGAGACTGCACCGCATACCTCGCCTTTGCGCATTCCACCGCCAAAACAGCTGCCAAGCTTGAGAGCCTGCTCTTCCGTAATTCCGCACTCTTCAGAGAACGCCGCAAGAACTGACTGCGAACAATGCAATTTCTGCGAAAAATAATCCACCGCTTTTTGTTTGTGATTCATTTCATTCACCATAACCGTTAACCTTTACAGCAGCACTGTCCTGCTGATTTTTCGGCTGCCGGTGCCTTGCTGGTAAACTGAGAAACAGCATCCTTGAAAGCCGAGATTGTTTCGCAGTTTATTGAATAGTAAGTCCACTTTCCTGATTTTCGAGAATCTACAAGATTGCAGTCCGTGAGTATCTTCATATGATGAGAGAGCGTCGGCTGGGTGATATTAAATGCCTCAAGGATTCTACAAGCGCACAATTCACCGCCTGTAAGCATCTTAACAATCTGGACGCGGTTTTCATCGCCCAGAGCCTTGCAGATGACAGCTATTTCTGATTCGTTCATGCATAACCTCACATTGACAAATGTCTATATATTGAACAATACACGATACATAGATGATTGTCAA
>JAEEGG010023025.1_pt1 | contig 12209 bp, 8 predicted proteins | sample 9134161 | NCBI WGS metagenome assembly JAEEGG01 (sample SAMN16246543, study PRJNA631951) | gut metagenome | biome: gut microbiome; feature: rumen; material: CR-attached | host: Bos | place: Iran: Karaj | collected 2018-10 | reverse complement strand
TGGGGGGCACCCAGACGGCGCTGGGCATCGTGCCCAGTGGTTCGGGCAACGGGCTGGCGCGGCACCTGTGCCTCCCCATGAGCATGAAAGGCGCACTGGCCATGATAGCACAAGGGCACACCGCCATGTTCGACCACGGGGTCATCAACGGGCACCCCTTCTTCTGCACCTGCGGCATGGGCTTCGATGCTTTTGTGTCGCTGAAGTTTGCCCAGAGCGGCAAGCGCGGTCTGGCCACCTACACCAAGATGGTGCTCAGCGAAGGCATGAGCTACAAGCCCGCCAGCTATGATGTGCAGGTGGAGGATGCCGATGGCGAGGTGAGCCACTGCGAGGCTTTCCTCATTGCCTGTGCCAATGCGGCGCAGTATGGCAACAACACCTACATCGCCCCAGGGGCGTCTATGCAAGACGGACTACTCGACGTTATCATCATCCATCCCTTCAAGGGAATGGGCGGACCAAAGGTGCTGATGGACTTGATGCTGAAGACCGTCAAGGACAATCACCATGTGAAGCACTTCCATGCTCGCAGTCTGCACATCCATCGTCAGGAAGAAGGAGCCGTGCACTTCGATGGCGACCCCATGGTGATGGGATGCGACATCGACATTGCCATCAAGCCAGCTTCGCTGAAGGCGATTGTGAACCCAAAGGCCATTGAGGACAAGGCGAAGCCCGGCAGGGTGGCCAGCATGTTCAGCCACCTGCTCGACGGCAGAGGACATTCACAGAAGGAGAAAAAATAATGTTTCTGTACCTATTTATATATATAAACAGTTTTTTGACGTGTTGATGCAGCAAGTGTTGACAGCCGTGTGTGTGGTAGGTGCGGTGGTAGGTGCCATCATTGGCGTGCGCCGCGCATTCAGCTCTCACCGCAATCCTTGCGAGGGGTGCCCCGGCTGTCGGCTGAAGGAGTCAAAATGCGACGGGAAGAAATGACGCTCCCCAATCGCTCACTTTGTCGATATGGGGGGTGGCAACACCTTTTTGGTACGCTAAACGGCGTACCACATCAAGGCCATAAGGAAAGTCTTCGGTGAAATAGCGGCTATGGAAATCAGGCGCATAGCCTCCCTCCACGGGGCGCATGGGCATGAGGATGCCCTTGAAGGCCTGGATGCTGCGCAACTTTCGCGCCAGCGACGCGGCATCGGTGCTCTCATAATATGCCAGGACGGTGGGGATATTGCAAGGGTTGACGGGCAGCACTGCCAACAACTGGTGCAGTTCGCTGTCCATGTCGATATAGAGCTGGGCGGCCTCCTCCGTCCATTCTTCGTAGAAAAGAGGCACGCGGTCGAAGACAATGCCCTCATGCCAGTCTTTCAAGAGCGTGTAGAGGCGGGCGGGATGCAGCAAGGGGTTGCTGTTCGACAGGCTGGCCTCATAATGGCTCTCCAACAACGTGGTAGGTGTGTTGAAAAGCATTTCCACCATCTCGCGCACCACTTCCTTCCTTGCGGTCTGCTCTACGGCCACGCACAGACTTTCCTTAAATCCCATGATGCGCCCCACCCTACCATATTCCACGGTGCGGGCGATGAAGGGCACACGCTGTAAGCCAAAGAGAGGGGTGCTGGGCAAAAGGACATCCATGGCCTGGAAGAAAAAGCCTGTGCTGCTGACCACACTGCCCACCACAGCGGTAGGCTTCAAGTGAGGCTTAATCGTCAGGAGCACCTCGCGGATGGAATAGCCAGGCAAGCACAGCACCACCACATCAGCATCACTTATCACTTGTGCGGGGTCGCTACTGACACCAGCCAACTGGCCTACAAGTGGCCGCTCGCGGTCAGGGACTTCCACCATCAAACTATTCTGCCATCGCTCAGGGTGGCGCGTCAGCACACTCACCTTGTTGTTGGTGCGTGCAGCGACGAACCCAGCCACGACATGCCCCAGGTTGCCACCACCGCAGATGCAGATGGAGAGTCCACCCCGTTCGGTTAGTCCTGCTGTCTTCTTTTCCATCGTATTATTCATAAGCCATTCTTCATAACGAATCTATATAAGCCCCCCTCCCATCGGGAGGGGTTGGGGGTGGGTGCTCGGGAGAGGTTCGGGAGGGGTGTTTGTTGCTACAGTTCTTTCAATGCTGCAATGAGCCTGTCGTTGTCCTCGCTGTTGCGCACTGACACGCGGATATAGTTACGGCCTTGCAGACTGGTCTTTGAGTTGCAGTCCTTGACCATGATGGCATAGTCGGCCAATAGGCGGCGGGTCAGCTCTTCGGATGTGAACCTGCTGGTCACCTCAAGGCAGAAATAGTTGGCCTGCGAGGGGATGAGGCGCAGATAGGGAATTTGGTGCAACAGTGCCTCAAAGCGTCGCCGCTCGGCAATGAAGCGTCGACAGGCGTCGCGGTAGTCGGATTCGTATTTGCCAAAGATTTGCAGATAATACTCGGCAAAGGAATTGATGTTCCAGATGGCCACATCGCGCTTCACGCGGTTGATAAGGTCTGTGTCGGCAGAGCACATCACACCCAGTCGCAGACCGGGCACGCCATAGCTCTTCGAGATACTCTTCATCACCACGAGGGTTGGGAAGTCCTCAAGCGTCTGATTGCTTATCATGGAGTTGTGCTCGAAATCGTCGCTGAAGTCGACAAACGACTCGTCGATGACCAAGCGAATGCCTCTGTCATGCGACCAAGCCGCCAAGCGCAGCAGCCCCTCCTTGGTGATGAAGTTGCCCGAAGGGTTGTCGGGGTTGATGAGCAGCAGTGTATGCAGGCTTTTGTCGCCGAAGAACGTCATCAGGTCGTCGGCACCGTATTCCAAGTTAGGATTATTGGGTACGAAGGGCACAATCTGCTCCTTGGAAAGACGATGGGGATATTCCTCAAAGGTGGGATAGACAACGCCAATCCTGCCCTGCACCTGCTCCATCAGACTCTTGATGAGTTCGGCGGCGCCATTGCCCACAACGGTGTACTCGCGCCTGATGCCGAAGTATTTCCCTGCCAACAGCTGCTGCACCATCATGCCCGATGGGTACTCGGTGAGCAGGGTGTCGAAGCTGGCCCGCAGCTCGTCTTTCATGGCGGGTGTGGGGAAATAGGGGTTCACCAAATAGCAGTAGTCGAGCATCTTGGGGAAGCGCCAATGTCCGCCGTAGCGGTAGTTGAAGCGGTGCAGCATCTCGTCGCCCTCGGCAAAGATGGTCGCGGCGATGTCAAGATCCTGCACGTCATCAATCTCGTACCATTTCTCGTCGCCGATGGGCAGGGCCTTCAGGTCCACGCTGTCGATGAGGGTGATGACGCGCAGCACCTGCTCGTAGTATTCGTTCAGCCCCATGGCCTTGGAATAGGCGTCGAGGAAGGGCACGTATTTCTGACGGGCGAACTCCTTGCTGAACTTGTAGATGTTCACCGTCTTGTAGTATTGGCTGCTGTTCTCCCATTTGAAAGCTTTCTTCGGTACGAAACTCACGATGTTCAGGTCATCGTCGATGGTCACCATCGTTCCGTCCATCCAACTCTCGTATTTCGCCACCAGTGCCAGGTTGGGCAAGGGATTCTCCAGAATCATGGGGATGAGGCTCGGACTGAAGATGAGGTCGCTCTCGATGAGCAGGGTGTCGTCCTGCTGCAACTGCTCTTTGGCCAGTGCCAGCGAGTAGATGTTGTTGGTGCGGTCGTAGACAGGGTTCTCTACATACTCAATATTGAGGCGCCCATCGTAGCGGTGGCCCAGATAGTCGCGCAGTTGCTGTCCTTTATAACCCACCACGATGACCACGCGGCTCAACGTCTGTTGCGCCAGTTGCCCGAGCAGACGGTCGATGAGCCGCTCGCCATTCACGCTCACCATGCACTTGGTGTTGTGGCGTGTCAACTCGCCCAGTCGGCGTCCCATGCCCGCTGCCAGAATGATTGCTTGCATCCTTTAGGAGTTTAGAATTTAGAATTAAGAGTTTAGAGGTGTCGCCTGCGGCGAATAAGAATTAAGAGTTTAGAATTGTCGGCTTCTTCGATCAAGAACTTCTCAACTCGAAAAACTTTATTCAAACGTGCATGGCAATGCCAACAGCTGTTGCATCAGCGTTCGTGCCAGCCGCTCATGCCCTTTGTCGTTAGGGTGCAGGCGGTCGCGGTCGCCATTGGCAAAGTACTGCACATGTTCGTCCATCAGGGGGAAGAGCCCGCTGGAGGCCGCCCAGTCGATGACGGGCACCGCCCACACGTCAGCAGCCTCGCGACTGGCCTGCACATAGGCCGACACGAACTCGCCACAACCATTGGCCCACTCCTCAGTGGGTTGCCAGTTCTTGTCGTTGGCATAGAAGCCGGCACGATGGATGGGCGTGAGCACCACAATCTGCTTGGTGGGATAGCGGCGCTTCACATGGTCGAGGGCAATATTGATGCGTCCGCGATAGGTGGCGGAGTTCATCTGTGGCGTGCGGTGGCGACGCAGCACATGATGCTTCTGCTCGTGTATGCCAGCCATCACCGAGTCCTCACGCTCGTCGTACCATACGCCAAGGGGCACGCCGGCATTATAGTCGTTGGTACCAATGAAGATGATGATGGCATCGATGGAGTCGCCGTGCTCCTCATAACATTTGTCGGCCTGACGGGGGATGTCGTTCCACTGCCGCCCGCTGATGCCATAGACGTAGGGGGTGATTTGAAGCCAGTCTTCCAGAAAGCCCCAGTACTTCTTCTTCGAACCGCTGTTGCGCGGGTCGGTGATGCTGTCGCCCAGATATGCCACCCGCTTTCCCTTCCAGGGATGTGCCACCACCATCTGCGGCAGGGCTGGAACGGCCAACAGCAGACAAAGCAGCAATATCAACGTCTTCTTAAACATGGCTTACAAGATGATTTTCTTTCCTTGAATGACATAAAGTCTCTTGGCACGAGCAGGATTGACAACAGACCGTCCGCCCAGGTCGTAGACGGGGTGACGCCCCTCAACGCCCACTCGTATCTGCCCCACCGCTGTGGCCATGTTGACGTAGTCGGCCACGTTGGCGGCGAAGTTCACGTCGTAGATGTTGGCGCTGTTGCCCGTCTTCGCCGTGAGTCCAAAGATGGTGGCTCCCTCGCAGACGCTGGGACGTTCGTCAGCAAAGTTCTCATACAGTCCGCTAGCCGTCATGTCCCATGCGATGACCTGCTGCTGCACGCCGTCGACGGTGACGGAGGTCGTCTCCGTCGGTGCCACCTCGGTGCCATGATTCGAGCCGTTGAGCCACCACAGGTAGCTGCTTCCAGCCGTGGTGCGCAGGTTGTCGCCCCTGACGACGAGGTATTTCTGCTCTTTGTCGATGCGATAGTCTAGGTTCTCATGCTTCAGGGAAAGACACACATTGTTGCGCCCTGACGCCCCCGTCACTTGGATGATGTTGCGGTCGATGTCGTAGATGATGTTGCTGGCCGCCACGCGGTTCTCGTCGCCAGTGGTCCAATCGGTGCAACGAAAGTGATAGGCATGGTTGTCGTAGTTCTTCAGCAGCCGCACATAATAAAGTCCTGGGCAGAGCGTAGAGGGTGATGCGGTGAGCCTCACCACAAATTTCTTCTTTCCCTTGGCCAGCGAGGCGGGGATGGGATACTCCACGTTGTAGAAACCACGGTCGTCGCTGCCCTTCACCCTGTCGGGGATGGTGATGTCGGCCAACTGCTGTCCGTCTACGGTGAGGGTGCCCTTGCGCCCCTTGTCGGCAGTAATGAAGCGGAGCATGATGCTCAGGTTCTCCTCGATGCCGCTATTATTATATAATGTGTACTCGATGAAGCCGCCCACCTTGGCGTCGCGGTAGCGCTCACCATTATATTCGCCCGTGGTGCTGCCATCCGAGTAGCGCACGTTGTGCCCGGCTTCGCTCTGCTGCTCGCCCGTTGCCACGAAGTCGATGGTACGGGCGTTGAGTGCTTCCTGCTCGGCCTCGCTCTGTGCCATCGAACTGTTGCGGTAGTTCTCTTCCGTCTGTTGATACCAGTAGCACATATAGCGCTGATGGTGGATTTTGTAGAAGGGCACCAGCTTCAGCGATGTCCACTGATAGGTGTTGACACCCTTGCGGCTGGCATCGATGACGAAGCTCAGCTCGGTGCTGCGCAAGCGCTGGATGCGGCTGAGCACGTCGGCACGGCTGCCGATGAGCAGAGGAGCCTTCGTCAGGTTGAGCGAGCGACCACGAGCACCGGGTGAGTGGTCCATGCGCCCCTCGCCGCCATATTCGTTCTGCAGCTTCTCGTATGCCAGGTTCGAACCATCGCCGTCGGCCAATGCGGTGGTGGCGGCACCCAAAAGGATGGGGCCATACTTGAAAGCTATGTAGTCGGTGTAGTTGGGGCACTCCTCGTAGCGCAACTGCATGTCGAGCACGATGGTCACCTTGTCGCCCTTCTTCCATTTACGGTTGATGCTCACATAGCTGGCCTTTCCCTGCTCCACGGCTTGGTTCACGGCCACGCCGTTCACCTGCACTTGATACTCCTTGCCAGCCCATGCCGGATGACGCACGGCGATGGTGTAGGTGCCAGCTTTGCCCACGGTGAGTTCGGTGATGCCAGTATTGGGGAACTGCGTCTCTTGGGTGACGGCGAAGTCGTCACTTACAAGCGAAGAGGGGACGAAGAGGTTGACGTAGAGGGTATTCTTGCCGTCGTGGGTGTAGATGAAATGGCCATACTTGGAGTGGTTCTCCATTCCCGTTCCCACGCAGCACCACATGCCTTGGTTGGGCACGGAGTAGATGCGGTAGCCCTGAGGGCGCAGGGTGGTGAAGTAGACGTAGCCGCCCGTCTGAGGGTCTTGCGTACTCAGGATGTGGTTCCACATCGTGCCCTCGTAGAAGTCGGCATACTGTGCAGCGGCCTGCAGGTCGGCGGTGGCGGTGCAGTCGAAGAGTTCCTCCGACAGCTTCAGCATGTTGTTCGAGTTGCAACTCTCGGGGCCGTCGGGCTGGTCGATGTAGCGGTTGGCGTTGGCAGCACGGAGGAAATGCTCGTTCACCGAGTTGCCGCCGATGCATACGGTGCGGTTCTCGGCCACGTCCTGCCAGAAGTTCTTGGCGGCCACCATATAGCGTGTGGCCGAGGGGTCTTGCTCGGCGATGCGAGCCATGCCTATATACTTTGGCACCTGTGTGTTAGCGTGCTTGCCGTCGAGGAAGGTGGTGTTCAGCGTCTGCATGCCGTCGAGCATGGCGCGATGGGTGTATTTCTTGGCCGCAGCGAGATACTTGGCATCGCCGAAAAGCTGATAGGCATCGAGCAACGACTCGTTCATGCCGCCATGCTCGCAGTTCAGCCAGTCCTGCATGTCGTTGTCGCTCACCTTGCTCACCACGTTCACCGCCCAGTCGGCCATCTTGCGAAACATCGTCTTGGCCTTCTCGCTGCCGCCATAAAGATAGGCGTCGCGCAGTCCGGCCAGGATTTTATGCTGAACGTAGAAGGGCACCCAGCCCCAGTTGCCGCGGATGGTGGCGGTGTTGCCCTGATAGAGGTCGCGCCACGACTGGTTGATGGGCTGTCCGCCAATGAAGCCGTAGAGGCCGCCCGTGTCCTGGTCGTACTGGCGCTGGCAGTCGTCCATCACCTGCAGCATATAGTCCAGGCGTTCCTTCAAAGGAGCCCGCATCGCCTCGTCGTGACAGGCGGCCCAAGCCATGGCAAGGGCCGAGAGGTAGTGGCCGCCCACATGGCCGCTCAGGTCGAAGCCCGCATCGCCGCCCCAGTTGCGGAAGTTGGGGTGGCGTGTCTCCCACTGGTAGTAGGGCGACGCCGTGTCGGTGGTCTTCGACAGACCGGCCTGGCGCACGAAGGGCGTCAGCAGCCGGTCGGTATCATACTGCAGCAGATGCTGGATGTTTTTCTCCATCGCCGTCTTCATGGGGCCGTCGAGCAGCTCAACCTGGTTCAGGCCGAAGTGATGAGGGTAGAGTGCCGTCTGCGCTGTGGCCACGAAGGGAGCCACACATGCCAGCAGACACGTCAAAAGGTGTTTTGCTTTCATTGAATGATTATGTTGATATGTATTGTCTTGCTTATAGGCTGCAAAATTACAAAAAAAACACGGAATGCCAAAAAGCCGTATGAGTTTTTTGCAATCTGTGCGGCAGAAATAAAGCGCACCGCCGACGAGAAGGTCGGCGCACTACGGCTGACGAGATGGTGGGCGCACTACGGCAATGGGAACGGATGGGAAGCTCCTTGCCGCTGGCTGCTCATTCGGGCGCAAAGAGGTCGGCCATGACGCGGTCGCTCACGAAGAGTCCTTCCCGGGTGAGCCGCAGCCGCTGGCAGACGTCATCGAGCATGAGCCAGCCACCATCTAAATAGCGGCGTGCTTGATTCAGACAGTAGTCGCGGTAGTGGGGCGACTGCTCCTGTAGGGCGATGCCTTCGCGGGTGCGCAGGGCGGTCATCACCGTCTCGTTGTAGAGGGTGTCGGCATCCAGCTCTTCTGCTTCTGCGGGAACAATGCCCTTCTCCACGCTGGTGATGTAGGCTTGCACATCAGCCACATTCCATTGCCGACGGTGGCCAAAGAACGAGTGGGCGCCAGCTCCGAGTCCGATGTAGGGCGTATGGTTCCAATAGGCGCTGTTATGACGCGAGCGGCGACTGGGCAGGGCGAAGTTCGATAGCTCGTAGTGCTCGTAGCCCTGTGCCTCCAATCGGTCTTTCAGGTCGTAGTACATCTGTCGCTGCATCTCGTCGGAGAGCTGCTCTGCCTTGCCCTCTTCCATCATGGCATGCAGAACGGTGCCCTCCTCTATCGTCAGCGCGTATGCCGAGAGGTGCTCCACGTCCAACGACAAAGCTGCGTCGATGTCGGCGTGCCAGTCGTCCAGCGTCTGCCCAGGGAAGCCATACATCAGGTCGATGCTGATGTTGCCGATGCCCGCCTGTCGTAGCAGCTGCACGGCCTGCCCCACCTGCTTCGAGGTGTGGCGCCGCCTGAGCCACCGCAGTCGCTCGTCGCTGAAGATCTGAGCACCCATGCTCACCCTGTTCACGGGCAGGTGCTCCAGCACATCGGCCAGCTGAGGGGTGACATCATCGGGATTGCACTCGATGGTGACCTCGGCATTGGCGGCGATGGCGAATGTATGATAAAGGCAACTGAAGAGCGAGCTCAATTGTTCGCCCTCCAGTTGCGAGGGGGTTCCACCGCCCAGATAGACGGTGTTGATGATGGCTGGGGTTGCCGTCGCCTGAAGCTGCATCTCGCGGCAGAGGGCCTCCACATATCGGCCACGCATGTCGAGCCGAGTGGTGGAGAAGAAGCCGCAGTAGATGCAACGGCTCTGGCAGAAGGGCACGTGCACGTAGATGCCGGCCATGGCTCAATAGCTGCGGGCGATGATGACGCGGGCCTTCGAAGGCTTGCCACTCACCATGTCGATGCCGGGGGTCTGCTCCACGCCGAAGGGCACGCAGCGGATGGTGGCCTGTGTCTCTTCCTTGATGCGGGCCTCGGTCTCGGCGGTGCCGTCCCAGTGGCAGAGGAAGAAGCCGCCATCCATGATGCGCTGCTTGAACTCCTCGTAGTTGTCGCACTCGTAGATATGCTCGTCGCGGTATTTCTTCGCCTTCTCAAAGATGTTCTTCTGGATGTCGTCGAGCAGGGCAGCCACATGCTCCACGATGCCCTCCAGTGGCAACGTCTCCTTCTCCAACGTGTCGCGGCGCATCAGCTCGATGGTGCCGTTCTCCAGGTCGCGGGCGCCGAGGACGAGGCGCACGGGCACGCCCTTCAGCTCGTAGTCGGCAAACTTGAAGCCCGGACGCTTGTTGTCGGCATCGTCGAACTTCACGCTGATGCCCTTCTGGCGCAACCCCTCGATGATGGGCTGCACCTCGCGGTTCACAATCTTCATCTGCTCGGGCTTGGTGGCAATGGGGATGATGACCACCTGGATGGGAGCCAGACGCGGGGGCAGCACCAGTCCGTTGTCGTCGCTGTGGGTCATGATGAGTGCACCGATGAGTCGGGTGCTGACGCCCCATGAGGTGGCCCACACATATTCGGGCTTGTTCTCCTTATTAAGATAGGTGACGTCGAAAGCCTTGGCGAAGTTCTGGCCCAGGAAGTGGCTGGTGCCGCTCTGCAGGGCCTTGCCATCCTGCATCATGGCCTCGATGGTGTAGGTGTCGAGTGCGCCGGCGAAGCGCTCGGTCTCGCTCTTCACGCCCTGCACCACAGGCACGGCCATCCACTCTTCGGCAAACTTGGCATACACCTTCAGCATCTTCTGTGCCTCCTGCTCGGCCTCCTCGCGGGTGGCGTGGGCGGTGTGGCCCTCCTGCCACAGAAACTCCGAGGTGCGCAGGAACGGACGTGTGCGCATCTCCCAGCGCATCACGTTGCACCACTGGTTGCACATCAGGGGCAGGTCGCGCCAGGAGTGAATCCAGTTCTTATAGGTGTTCCAGATGATGGTCTCGCTGGTGGGGCGGATGATGAGCTCCTCCTCCAACTTGGCGGCGGGGTCCACCACCACAGCACTCTTGTCGTCGGTGGCCTTCAGGCGATAATGGGTCACCACGGCGCACTCCTTGGCGAAGCCCTCCACGTGCTCGGCCTCGCGGCTGAGGAACGACTTCGGGATGAGCAGGGGGAAATAGGCGTTCTGTGCACCGGTCTCCTTGAACATGCGGTCCAGCTCGTGCTGCATCTTCTCCCAGATGGCGTAGCCATAGGGCTTGATGACCATACATCCGCGCACGGCCGACTGCTCGGCCAGATCGGCTTTCACCACCAGGTCGTTATACCATTGGCTGTAATTATCAGCCCTTTTCGTCAAATCTTTCAGTTCTTTTGCCATGATTTTTATGCAATTTAGTTGAATTTGCGTGCAAAGGTACAACTTTTTGGGGAGTTAAAGGAGTCAACGGAGTTAAAGGGAGTTAAAGGACGATAGATTTTGACGAGGGGAGTTCATCAAGCAATAATGGAAAGAATAACGATAAAGGGCAACTGGTTTGGCTCAGCAAGGAGTTGAATAAGGGCTTGTAAACAAAAAAGTTTTGCCTTTTAACTCCTTTTAACTACGCCGACAACATTAACTCCCGCAAATATTGTATCTTTGCAGCGTGAATTTACATGTTTAACAATTAACCAATAAAAAAAAGGAGACTATTATGAAGAAAATGAAAGCAATGGTTCTCACGCTCTGCGCATGCATCGTGATGATGGGTTGTAACAACCTGGGTAAAGGAACTGCCATCGGCGCTGCCGGAGGTGCTCTGCTGGGCGCCATCGTTGGTAAGGTGGCTGGCAACACCGCTGTGGGTGCTGCCGTTGGTACTGCCGTCGGTGCTGGTGCCGGTGCACTCATCGGCAAGCACATGGACAAGGTGAAGGCTCAGGCCGAAGCCGTGCAGAACGCACAGGTGCAGTCGATTACCGACGCCAATGGCCTGCAGGCCGTTCAGGTGACCTTCGACAGCGGCATCCTCTTCCAGAGCGGAAAGGCTGTGCTGAACAACGCCGCCAAGACCTCTCTCACACAGTTTGCCAACAACGTGCTGAAGGTGAACACCGACTGCGACGTGGCCATCCAGGGCTTCACCGACAATGCTCCCTTCAAGGGAAAGACCGCCGCTCAGAGCCAGCAGCTCAACCTCGAGCTCTCGCAGCAGCGCGCACAGGCCGTGACGAGCTACCTGCTCTCGCAGGGCGTCAGCGCCAACCAGATCCGCAGCACTACTGGCTTCGGCGAGGCCAACCCCGTGGCTGACAACAGCACCGCTGCCGGAAAGGCTCAGAACCGCCGCGTGGAAGTGCTCCTCTATGCTTCGCAGGCTATGATCAACGCCGCCGAGCAGGGCACGCTGAGATAATCCCTCATCGGAGCGAAACGAATCTCCCCCTCGTGAACAAGCTTTCACGAGGGGGATTTTTTTTTGAACGGCGGTTGAAATCACATTCCCAGTACGCACTTCGTGCCGTCTCAGCCATATAGAAACGCAAAAACGCGACAGGCAGAAAGACAATTCGTTGCAGTTTACCGAAATTTGGAGCGCTACTTTTTCCGAAAAGTCAACGCCTTTTTTTTGAAAAGTCAACGCTCCCCCCAACAACCTGCTACGATTGAAATGGCCTCTTGAAAGAAAACTGAAAAAAACACCTTCTCGAAGAACAACAAGCCATTTGTAACAATTCTCCAATTCTCTAATTCTTGATATATACTTTCTCGCGTTTGTTTTATTTGTCAAGAATTGGAGAATT
>JAEEGG010023023.1_pt1 | contig 12210 bp, 7 predicted proteins | sample 9134161 | NCBI WGS metagenome assembly JAEEGG01 (sample SAMN16246543, study PRJNA631951) | gut metagenome | biome: gut microbiome; feature: rumen; material: CR-attached | host: Bos | place: Iran: Karaj | collected 2018-10 | reverse complement strand
CCTGTTTACGACTGTAGCTGCTAACGCAATTGCTATCGTAGGAAGTAATCCTGTCAGCGGCATGACCCTGATGACACTGATCCTCGCCTCCGTGGTGATGGTTGCCGTAGGACTGAAAGGTACGGGTGGTATGGTAGCCGCCCTGATTATGGGTGGTGTGGTATGTACGGCACTCTCTATGGCTGGCTCCTTTATTACCGATCTGAAGATCGGTTACTGGACAGATACCCTTCCTAAGAAGCAGGAGACCTGGAAATTCCTCGGTACACTGGTCAGTGCGGCAACTGTCGGTGGGGTGATGATGCTCCTTAATGAGACCTATGGTTTTGCCTCTGGGACATTAGCTGCCCCTCAAGCGAATGCGATGGCTGCTGTCATCGATCCCTTGATGAATGGCGTCGGTGCTCCTTGGGTGCTTTATATCATCGGTGCTGTCATCGCTATCATCCTGACGCTTTGTAAAGTTCCTGCCCTCGCCTTTGCCTTAGGAATGTTCATCCCTATGGAACTGAATGTCCCGTTGGTCATTGGTGGTGCCATCAACTGGTATGTGACAACACGCTCAAAAGACAATGAAGTCAACAAGGAACGTGGAGAGAAAGGGAATCTCATCGCTTCCGGCTTTATCGCCGGTGGTGCCCTGATGGGTGTCATCAGTGCTTTGCTACGCTTTGGCGGTATCCAGTTTGACTACAGCGGATGGTGGGCAAACCCACTGAGTGAACTTCTCTCCCTTGTTGCCTATGTGCTGTTGATAGCCTATTTCGTACGTGCCTCCAAGAAATAATACTGACCTGCACGGGTCAGAATGTCATACTCATAAACCTGTCGAATAACAGGTACCTGAAAGTCCTTGAGTTCTTTCGAGTGCTCAGGGACTTTTATGATGGCTGGTGCATATAAGTCATTAGGACATGCTCCCTTTGCCTCCTTTAAACCTTTTCCTGTCAATGGGACATAGGAACGGATACGGAGGACACCTCCGATAGTAGACAATATCTCTGCTTTTTGCAGTGCTCCCTCTTTCCACTGCATACTGACCTCAAAGCCACCACGGGCTCGTAAGCCCTTTACCTGACCTTCCGACCACATATCTGGGAGGGCGGGCAACAGATGGACTGCCCCGTCATGACTCTGCAGCAACATCTCTGCGATACCTGCCGTACTACCGAAGTTACCATCAATCTGGAAAGGGGGATGTGCATCAAAGAGGTTCGGATAGGTACGTCCGTCAGGATAATCTTTCATCTTGGCATCATCAGGAAGAAGATGTAACATATTGGAAAGGATACGGAAGGCATGATTGCCATCTAGCATACGTGCCCAGAAATTAATCTTCCACCCTAAGCTCCATCCTGTCGCCATATCGCCACGCTGATTCAATGTGTTCCTTGCTGCGGCAAAAAGATCTGGATGACTATAAGGAGATATCTGGTTAGAGGGATAGAGTCCATAGAGGTGTGAGATATGACGATGCTCATCCTTAGGATCATCGCCGTCTTGCAACCACTCCTGTAACTGCCCATAACGTCCTATCTGCATAGGAGGCAACTGACTGATGGCATATTGAAGTCGCTGGGCATAAGCCTCATCCTTCTCTCCTATGATACGCATCGCGTTCAGGGTATTCGACAGCACATCAAAGACAATCTGGTTATCCATTGTCGAGCCAGCAGTTACAGTAGTATTCTTACCCATCGGACCATGTTCCGGAGATACAGTAGGCACCGTCATCAACCAGCCATACTGTGGATGACGCTGCATATAATCCAGGAGAAAGTCTGCTGCCCCCTTCATCACATGATAATTCTCACGCAAGAATTCCTTATCACCCGTAAACAGGTAGTGTTGCCACAGATGGGTAGTTAACCATGCCCCACCTGTTGGGAACATCCCCCAGGTAGTGCCATCGACAGGTCCTGCAATACGCCAGAGGTCAGTGTTATGATGAGCCACCCATCCACCACAGCCATACATTGTCCGTGCTGTCTCTGCCCCAGTATGACTTAAATCACGAATCATGGAGAACAACGGCTGCTGTGTCTCGGTGAGATTCCCGACCAAGGCAGGCCAGTAGTTCATCTCTGCATTGATGTTAATCGTATATTTAGAGTCCCATGGCGCATTCATCTTGTCATTCCACACCCCCTGCAGATTAGCTGGTTGTCCACCTGGTTGAGAAGAGGAGATGAGTAGATAACGACCATATTGGAACATCAGTGCCACCATAGCCATATCCTTACTATCTGCAAAATGTGCGAGACGCTTATCAGTAGGGAGGTTAGCGGCATCCATTCCCGACGTGCCGTCGCCTACCCGTAACCTTTCACCTCCCAGATACAGACTGACACGCTGATATTGTTCCTGATATTTATGGAGGTGTCGTTTCAATAACTCATCATAGCTTTTATCACGGACAGAGGCTATCGTCTGCTGGGTGAGCTCGGATGGACGACCGCTGATATCGTGGTAATTCACGAAATTAGTAGCGGCAGTGATGTAAACAGTCGCCTCGGTGGCACCATTGACAACGATCATATCCGGGGTATTGTCCCATGTGCCGTCGCTCTTTACCAACACACGGATCTCTGCCGTCAGCCCACCAGGGATACCCTCTTGCTCTACATTTTGCACCGTGGCGACGAGTTCTCCATCTTGCACCTGGCTGCTATTCTTGAGTGCGGAAGGGCACCAATGACTTAGAGAGAACTCAAGCTGGGCTTTCTTGTCTGCCTTCAAGCGCATCACGATGACATGATCGGCTTGTGAGGCAAACACCTCACGGGTATAAGTGACACCATTCAGCTTATTTTTGTAGATTGTCGTACAGACGGCAGTCTCCAGATCCAACTCTCGACGGAAGCTGGAAGCATGCTCAAAATCGATACCTCCAAACAACTTTAAATTACCCAAAGGCAGGAAGCGCATACCATGAGGACCTTTGAAGAAGAATTTGTCAAGGATGGCATGTGCCGCCTCCTCCTTGCCTGCAAAGATAGAGTCACGCACTTCTTGCAGATGAGCCTTTGCCTCAAGACTATTGTTATGATGAGGAGACCCGCTCCAGAAAGTTTCTTCGTTCAGTTGTATCGTCTCACCGTCAGTCTCTCCATACACCATCGCTCCCAGATGTGAGTTGCCGATGGGTAATGCCTCCAGCCAATGGGAGGCTGGTCGGTCATACCAAAGTTTCTGACTTGTCTGCTGCGCCTTGGCGGCAAACATCACGACAGACAATAATAAAGTTAGCAGAACATTCTTCATAAATATAATAAGGTATTATGGGTTCATTAATTCCAAAGCGCGACAAATAATATCGTTCGCCTCATTCATAATGGCGAAGTACTGACTGGTCTCCCAGAGGTCACGAGCCACCAAGGCTTTAAGTTGCAAGCGCAGGTAAGGCAGTGTCTTCTGCAGTTCTTCTTCATCCTTAGGTTTGATCTTCTGTTTCTCAGCCTCGGCGACAATACCGTCCGTCACTGACTGTGGTATCTCAAACTCTTTTCTAAACTGGTCAAAAGTAGGATACTTCTTCTGTAACTGTTTGCGATGCTGGTCCACATAACGCAGACTGGCATTGATGATATAGGAACGCGCCGACAGCTCACGATGGAAACGGGTATATTTCATGGTGTCTAACGGCACATAATAATCAGGCATGATACCACCGCCGCCATAGACAACGCGATGTTCTTTCAACGTATAATATTTCAGTGAGTCTGCGAAATGAATACTGTCAGCATGCATCAGCTCCCCACTCTTCAGACGGTTCATCACATCCATCGCATAGTCTTCTGCCTTGCCCTTCACATACGGTTTCTGGATGCAACGGCCAGAGGGTGTATAGTAATGAGCGATGGTCAAACGAATCATCGAACCGTCAGGCAGGTCGATAGGACGTTGTACCAGTCCCTTACCAAAGGAACGACGCCCCACTACCAGACCACGGTCATGGTCTTGTATGGCACCTGTCACGATCTCTGCCGCTGATGCGGAATAGCTGTCTATCAATACTACGACTTTTCCTTTCTCAAAGAGTCCACCACCATGTGAGCGATACTCATTACGAGGGGCACGACGTCCTTGGGTATAGACTATCAAGTCATTATTCTCCAAGAACTCATTGGCAATAGCCACGGCAGACTGGAGATAACCGCCTCCGTTCTCCTGCAAGTCGAGAATCAGCGACTGCATCCCTTCTCCTGTCAGCTTCATCAGACTCTGACAGAACTCCTCATGTGTCTGGGCACCAAAGTTACCAATACGGATATAACCGATACCCGGGCGAATCATATAGGTGGCATCTATTGACTTCACAGGTATCTTGTCACGGGTGATGACAAAACGCAGGGTGTCAGCAATACCCCTGCGGACAATACCCAGACGGACTTTTGTTCCCTTCGGACCTCGTAACCGTCGCATAATCTCCTCTTTGGGCATGGAGACCCCCGCTATCGTAGTGTCATTCACATAGACGATACGGTCACCGGCTAGGATTCCTTTCTTCTCGGAAGGACCACCAACAACGGGCTGGACGACCAATAAGGTATCCTCCACCATATTAAACTGCACCCCGATACCCTCGAAATTACCTTGCAACGGCTCATTAGCAGCCTTCACCTCCTTTGCCGTCATATAACTGCTGTGAGGATCGAGCTTCTCAATCATTCCACGAATACCATCCTCCACCAGTTTCTGCTCATCGACACTGTCCACATAGAGGTTAGAGATCGCCATCTCGGCAATCTGCAGCTTACGCATCGGACTGTCCTCTCCCATGTTGATACGGAACTGGGCAGAGGCTGCCAGGGTATGCAACGACAACATCGCCGCAAACAGGATGTGCTTCTTAATCATATTCTTCCTCCTCAGGACGGTCTTCCTCAATGACGAGGTTGTCAATGATGAAGTTCTGACGCTCCATCGTGTTCTTTCCCATATAATACTCCAAGAGTTTCTGCACTTGGTCATTCTTATGGAGGGTGACTTGCTCCAAACGGATGTCAGGACCTATAAAACCTGCGAACTCCTCCGGGCTGATCTCACCAAGACCTTTAAAGCGGGTGATCTCCGGGTCAGGACCTAACTCCTGTATCGCCTTTATACGCTCTTCATCACTATAACAGTAACGGGTCACGAAATCACCCTTCTTGCCATCCTCACGCATCTCCTTATTTCGGATCTTTGTACGACGGTTACGGACTCGGAACAAAGGGGTCTGAAGCACATAGACATGTCCCTTCTTGATCAGTTCCGGGAAGAACTGCAGGAAGAACGTGATGATCAACAGACGGATATGCATGCCGTCGACATCGGCATCTGTTGCCACGATCACCTTGTTATATCTTAGAGTGTCAAGACCTTCCTCGATATCCAATGCTGCCTGTAGCAAGTTAAACTCCTCGTTCTCATAGACCACCTTCTTGGTGAGTCCGAAAGAGTTCAGGGGTTTTCCTCGCAAAGAGAATACCGCCTGTGTGTTCACATCACGACTCTTGGTGATACTTCCACTTGCCGAGTCACCCTCCGTGATGAATATACATGACTCCTCTTTACGGTCGTTCTTGACATCACTGAAATGGATACGGCAGTCGCGTAATTTACGATTGTGCAGGTTTGCCTTCTTGGCACGGTCACGAGCCAGCTTCGTCACACCAGCCATTGCCTTACGCTCCCGCTCTGTCTCCTTGATTTTCTGTTCCAGCACCTCCACCACATCTTGATGGATATGCAGGTAGTTGTCAACCTCCTGTTTGATGAAGTCACCAACATACTTATTGATACTCACACCATCTGGTGACATCGTGGTAGAACCCAGCTTGATCTTCGTCTGACTCTCGAAGATAGGCTCCTCCACATTGATGGAGATAGCTGCCACGATTCCCGTACGGATATCACCATACTCATACTTGTTGAAATACTCCTTGATGGTTCGTGCGATATGTTCCTTGAAAGCACTCTGATGTGTTCCACCTTGTGTGGTATGCTGTCCGTTGACGAAAGAATAATACTCCTCACCATACTGATTGGCGTGGGTGAAGGCGATCTCGATGTCCTCGCCCTGCAGGTGGATGATAGGATAGAGGGCGTCATTCGTCATACGGTCCTTCAACAAGTCCTCCAAGCCATGACGTGAGAGGATGCGCCGACCATTATACATGATGGTCAGTCCGATATTCAGGTAAGTATAGTTGCGGAGCATGTTCTCTACGATCTCGTCATGGAACTGGTAGTTGACGAACTTCGTGTTATCCGGCTCGAAATAGATATAGGTGCCGTTCTCATCCTGAGAAGGTTCCGTCACGTCACTGATAAGCTCACCACACTCGAAAACCGCCTTGCGCACCTTGCCGTCACGATAGCTGTGTACCTCGAAACGACTGCTCAGCGCGTTAACTGCCTTCACACCCACGCCGTTCAGTCCGATAGACTTCTTGAATGCCTTGGAGTCGAACTTGCCACTGGTGTTGAGGATACTCACCGACTCGATGAGCTTGCCTTGTGGGATACCACGTCCATAGTCTCGGACGGAGATACGGAGGTTATCCTCCACATTGACCTCGATGCGCTCACCAGCCTTCATCTTAAACTCGTCGATGGAGTTGTCGAAGACTTCCTTCAACAACACATAGATGCCATCCTCCGGGGAGGATCCGTCACCTAAGCGTCCGATATACATACCAGGACGGAGGCGGATATGCTGCAGACCTGTCAGGGTCTGGATATTCCCCTCATCATATTCCGGGGTATTAGGGGTTTGGGGTTGGTTATTGGTTATTTCTTCTTTCATAGTTTCTTCTTATAGCACCTCCTGCGCTTGTGTAACTCATGCTCCAGATACTGCCACTGCGACTGCACCTTCTCGTTGGTCTCCATCTCCACATTGGTCTCTCCCCACTTGAAACCGTGTTTCTGATAATGGGGGATGAGGTCGTAGAACAACAGGGCATTGGCTCCTTTCTTCTGGTATTCTGGCAGGAAACCGATCAGCAACAGGTCCAGACATTCTGCCTTGTGGAATTTCAAGGCTCTCAGACAGTGCCACCAACCGAAGGGCAACAGTCGTCCGTTCTTGCATTTTTGCAAGGCGCGGGTCATATTGGTGATACTGACACCCACCCCGATGATATCGTGGTCAGGGGTGTTCCAGTCTTCTATCAGACAGAGCATATCCATATCGAGCAGGGGGAAGTACATCTTCAGATATTCGTCAATCTGAGCCTCCGTCATCTGCGAGAAGCCATAGATGTCCTGATATGACTTATTGACAACCTCCAGCACCTTACGACCGATCTGTTCCTTGCCGAAGATCTGGCTGCGCTTAGGGTGTACGGGATGCAGGTTATAACGCTTCATCACCATCTCCGAGATCTTCTTGTATTTCTCGGGCATGTCACCCTTGGGCACGATGAGCTTATACTCCACATAGTCATTGTCTTTCTCCCAACCGCCCAACTGCTCCATGTGGCGGGGGTAGTAGTCGTAGTTATAAATGGTCGACATCGTACCCAACTGGTCGAAGCCCTCGATGAGCATTCCCTCTGGGTCCATATCCGTGAAACCCAGGGGACCCACCATCTCTGTCATGCCTTTTTCCCTACCCCATGCTGATACGGCATCGAACAAGGCGCTTGACACCTCCATGTCGTCAATGAAATCAAGCCATCCGAAACGCACGCTCTTACGGTCCCACCGCTCATTGGCACGATGGTTGATGATGCCGGCAATACGTCCTGCTACCTTACCGTCCCGATAGGCAAGGAAATATTCTGCCTCACAAAACTCAAAGGCAGCATTCTTGTCCTTACTCAGCGTATGCACCTCGTCACTATGGAGATTGGGGGCATCGTAAGGGTTATTGCGGTAGAGGTCGTAGTGAAACTGGATAAAGGCTTCCAGACTTTTCCTGTCAGTGACTTTCCTGATTTCTACTGTAGACATGGTATATCCTAATTATGAGAGTCGCCAGAATTTCTTTTGGCAAAGATACGAAAAAACAGAGAAATACGCAAAGATTTAACCTATTTTACGGCAAATAAACAACAGATGGGTGGCATCCGACAGGGTTGTTCCGAAAATGAACATGTCTCCACCGTCCTTGAGTTTCAGTTTCTTACGCAGCGTCTCTGCCGTCATGGGGAAGTTACGTACGGCGACATTCGCTCTCTCGATACCTGTCAGGGCTTTCCTCAACTCCTGCTTGTTCATCGTCGTCATCACCTCCACACGGAACCTCCTGCCTGGGAAATCACTGACATCATGGTCGGAGAGGAAGAGATGGGAATGGTCGGCTGCCTGCTGCACCTCATACTGATGGGCAAGGACTTGGAAACATCCTGCCTTCATGATACTGGCATTGGGCTCGAAGAGGAAAGAAGTTCCATCCGTAACCTCTACCTTTGAGGGAGGGGGGCAGGCTCTGCCATAGGAGAAACTGAAATACTGATCCTTTTCCTTGGTCTGAAGATTGACACAATGAACTGCCATACTCTCCTCTCCCTCAAGGGGCGGGACTGAGGATACGACCAGCAGGAGCTCTTTACACTCGTTGTCAACACTGACGATATGGACCTCTGACACTCCTCCGAGGTCCTCCACCGCCTTATGCCAGTCGAGCATAGGCGATAGTTTCAGGATGATGGTGCCTGCCTTCTCTTTCAGAAGGGGCAGCAGTTCAATGACATTGGGAGTGCAGTCTTTGATATCATAAGTACGCCCCCCATGCTCGTCTCTGCGTGCCGGATCGAGGAATACCACATCGGCATGGGACATCGTCGTGAGATAGGACGCAGCATCATCGCACACCACCTCCGCCTCCAGTCCCAGCATCTGGAAGTTGTGCCGGGCAATCTCACAAAGCACTGGGTCGCGCTCGACATAGATCCGTTGGGAACAGGGACGTGACATCAAGGAGAAGTCAACACCAAAGCCGCCTGTGAGGTCGAGAAAGACCTGAGGAGATTTCGAAATTTCGAAATCTCGGGAGACAAGGCTTGCCTTATATCTCGCCGTCGCCTCACCAGAGCATTGCTCCATGTTCAGATGCGGAGGATAGATGATACCATCGACGGCAGCCCATGACGGCAATTTCGTCCTGGCTGTCTGCCACCCTGCTATCTGACGCAGGGCAAAGGGCATGTCAACCTCTGCCGCCCCCTTTCCCTTGAGGGCGAGTTGTCGGACATCCTCCAGACGGTGGTCATGGATAAACTGCCGGGTGGCGTCGTTCATCATACGTCATCGATAAAAAAGTGACTCAGGGAAGCCCTGAGTCACTATGTTGATCCTTCGTTTATGCAAAAGGATTCTCTGTGGGATAATAGTCACCCTTCGGGAAGTTGTAGTCAATCTCCTCAACGGGGATACCCATGTACTTGAGAACCTCCCACAGATACTTACCAGCATGCTCGAACATGACGGCAGCGTGGTGTGGGTAGTGCTTCTCGATGAGCACGTGACGGTAGAAGCGGCTCATATTCTTGATACCAAAGGTACCGATACTACCGAATGAGCGTGTGGCTACTGGCAGGATCTCGCCCTGGGCGATGTAAGCGCGCAACTTCGTGTCAGCTGTTGACTGCAGACGATAGACGGTTGCCTTTCCTGGCTTCAGGTCACCCTCCAGCGTACCGTTGGTCACCTCTACAGGCAGGGCACGTGCCATGATGCGCTGGAAGCACATCTGACAGTTGCAGACCTTAGAGGATGCTGTGTTACCACAGTGGAAGCCCATGAAGATCTCCTTGTCTGTGTAGCTGTCGCACTCGAATTTCTTACCCTTGATGCTCTCCTCGTACATATCCTTAGGTACGGAGTTATTGATGTCAAGCAGGGTAACAGCATCCTGTGTGATGCAGGTTCCGATGAACTCGGAGAGGGCACCATAGATATCCACCTCACAAGCTACGGGGATGCCACGACCTGTCAGACGGCTGTTGACATAGCAGGGAACGAAACCGAACATGGTCTGGAAAGCAGGCCAGCACTTGTTCGCCATAGCCACATACTTACGAGAGCCCTTATGAGCCTCGATCCAGTCTGTCAGTGTCAGTTCGTATTGTGCGAGTTTAGGAAGTACCTGGGGAATCTTGTTACCAGTACCCAGCTCTGCAGCCATATCCTTCACGACATCGTCGATGCGTGGGTCGCCGGCATGCTTCTGGAAAGCCTCCAGCAAGTCGAGCTCTGAGTTCTCCTCGATCTCCACGTCGAGATCATAGAGGGCACGGATAGGAGCGTTACAAGCCAGGAAGTTGTTAGGACGGGGACCGAAGCTGATGATCTTCAGGTTCTGCAGACCGACGATGGCACGGGCGATAGGAATAAACTCATGGATCATCTCTGCACATGCTTCTGCGTCGCCTACAGGTTCCTCGGGGATATAGGCGCGGGTCTTGCGGAGGGACAGCGCCTGGCTGGCATTCAGCATACCGCAGTAGGCGTCACCACGTCCGTCAATCAGGTCGTTCTGTGTCTCCTCAGCGGCAGCGCAGAACATCGTAGGACCCTGGAACCAGTCGGCAATCATGGTCTCGGAGATCTCTGGACCGAAGTTGCCCAGGAAGACACACAATGCGTTACATCCAGCTTTCTGTACGTCTGCCAGTGCTTGCTGTGCGTGAATCTCACTCTCTACGATAGTAATAGGACACTCATAGATATCGGCAGCGCCGAATTTCTCTACATACTTGGCTACCAATGCCTTGCGGCGGTTTACTGCCAGTGACTCGGGGAAACAGTCGCGGCTGACGGCGACAATTCCAACCTTCATTTCAGGTACATTCTTCATGTTGTTCAATGTTATTAATAAGTATTGTTTAGCTACTAATTGCTGCAAAGATACAAAGAAGAAAGTAAAAAACCCCATATTTTAGGTTTTTTAATTCTCCCAATCATAAAAATAGTCAACTTTGCGGTTTTTTTCGTAATTTTTTCGTAATTTCGCAGCCCATGGCAATCAGATACACACATAAGGAAGAACTATGGAACGCATGGAGCCATGCTGGCGGCATCCTCATGGGGGTCACCTTCGGCATCATATTCCTCGTCATGGCGTTCAAGGGCGACAACCCCTGGGCACGCCTGGGTGTCTGTCTCTACCTCTTCGGGATGTTAGGCTCCTATGCGGCGTCAACCATCTACCACACCCTGCCCCGACGCTCGAAATGGAAGGAGCGGTTGCGTAAATGGGATCATGCCGCTATCTACTGGCATATCGCAGGCTCCTACTCTCCCCTGACGCTGATCGCCCTGCTCCAACAAAACTGTCAACTGTCAGTTGTCAACTCTCAACTAACCATCAACTGGGGATGGAGCCTTTTCATCTTCGTATGGACCTGTGCCCTTGCCGGCACCATCATCAGCTTCGTCAAACTCAAGGAGCACTCTAACATCGAGACGTTCTGTTTCATCGGCATGGGACTGAGCATCCTCGTCGCCTTCAAACCGCTCCTCAACACGGTCTCCACTGCCGCCGTGATATGGCTCATCGCCGAGGGTGTCGCCTATATCACCGGTGCCGCCTTCTATACCCTCCACCGGAAGCGTTACATGCACTCCGTCTTCCATTTCTTTGTCCTTGCCGGCAGCCTCTGCCACATCATCGCCGTCTGGGATGTGCTGATGGAATATCTGTAAAAAAAGAATAATTTCTTTTGGCATTTCTCTCGTTTTTTCGTAACTTTGCCATCCATAACCTAAAAGGAAGTGATTAAGACTCTCTATCAACAAATTCGGCAATACCGTACAGCATCACTACTCACCCCAGCCTTCACGGCTTTGGAGGTATTGATGGACGTGCTGATACCTTATGTCACTGCCTCGCTCATCGACAAGGGTATCAATGCCGGGAATATGGAGAACGTCTATTTCTACGGTGCCGTCATGATGGGTATGGCACTGCTGAGCCTTGTCTTCGGTATCTTCGGGGGGCGTTGTTCTGCCTATGCCGCCACAGGCTTTGCCGCTAATCTGCGTTCTGCGATGTATCGGAATATCCAGCGTATGGCGTTCTCGGATATCGACAAATACGCCACCTCGGGACTCATCACCCGTATGACGACGGATGTGAATGCCTTGCAGAGTGCCTTCCAACAGATCATGGGTATCAGTGTGCGCGCTCCCTTTAAGCTGTTGCTGTCTATCCTGATGTGTCTTGTCATCGACGCCCGTCTGTCGCTCATCTTCCTGATAGCATTGGTGATCCTG
>JAEEGG010023021.1_pt1 | contig 12212 bp, 7 predicted proteins | sample 9134161 | NCBI WGS metagenome assembly JAEEGG01 (sample SAMN16246543, study PRJNA631951) | gut metagenome | biome: gut microbiome; feature: rumen; material: CR-attached | host: Bos | place: Iran: Karaj | collected 2018-10 | reverse complement strand
AGACGGTCTCGAACCAGCCGTCTGTTTCCGGGATCGGACGGCATGGGACGCGGCGGATCTCCGTCGAGCCGTCCGGCGCGGCCTCGATCATCTGGAGCGATGCGCGGAATGATTTGTTCTCGTCCGCGATTTTGAACGGCAGTTTGTCGTGCACGGGGCGTCCGTCGGGCGTGAGCACGACCGACCCCCCGCGCGAACCGACGCCCGCCTCGACCTGTTCGAGCATGGCGGCGAGGTAGACGGCGGCGGCGAAGACGAGGCTCCGTGTGCGGAGGCGTTCGGAGAGTTCGGCGGCGGAGCTTGACGCGAGGCCGTCGCCCTGAAGCCGCGCGAGCTGGTCGCGCGTCTCCTGCAAGGCGGTTTTCAGTGCGTCTTTTTCCCTCAGAAACGCCCCGGATTTGCTCATTCTAGCCTGCATAATCTTTCGTTCCTCTTTCCAGTCGAAGAACGTGCCACGGCCCGCTTTTTCGAGGATTTTTTCCTCGATTTCCTGTGCGGCGGCGTTGAACGGCGCGTCGAAAGATCCGTCCGGGTCCGCGTAGCGGGCGGCGATGAACTCGGCGGCGCGGAATGCCCCGACCTGGCCCGCGTTGAGCGCGGAGCCGCCGGGTCGGATCACGCCGTGCGAGCCGTTGACTTCGCCGACGGGGAAAAGATGGCGGATGTTTTCGGATTCCCACCACAGATTGGCGGCGAGTCCGCCGTTGTTGTGCTGGGCGCAGACGGCGATCTCCAGAGGTTCCTTCGCGAGGTCGATGCCGTGCGTGCGGTAGAGTTCCACGGCGGGCGCGTTCATTTGCATGAGGCGTTCCAGCGGGGTGCGCCCGGTGCAGCCGCTCTTTTTGAGATATTCCCGCGTTTCCTGCGAGAGCGAGGCGATATCCAGGTCGGCGGGGTCGGTGCGGTAGTCCAGCCACACGCGGCGTCCGCGGAGCTCGGTCTCCACGTAGACCATGAGGTCAATGAGCGAGGAGCCCGGCACGTGAACGGCGGCGAACGGCCATTGGTAGCCCTTCAGGAACACGGCGTCCTCCAGCGCGCGAATGTCGTCGAAATACTCGCGCAGGAACTCGCGTTCGTCCCCGCCGTTTGCGTCCGTGGAGATAAACCGGGGCAAGACCTGCATGTAGCTGCCGGAGACGTTCCAGCGGAATTTCAGCGAGGCGAGCCCGAACTGCGATTCCGGCAGATTGCGCGCCGCCGCGCCTGCCTCCAGCGCCACGCCGATGCCGCCCGTGTGGACGGCCGGGTACACGCTCCGGGCATACAGACCGCCGGGGCCGCCCGCCGCGAACACCACGTTCTCCGCGCGGATGAACTCGATGCAATCGGAAATGTTCTCCGCTTTCCGGTTCACGAGCGCGGCGCCGATGCAGCGTTTCCCTTCACCCTCATTTGCCGTGATCAGACGGAAGACCACGCGGTCCTCCAACACGGGGATGCCGCGCGATCTCACGGCATCGATGAGGCGCAGACACATATCGCGCGAGGTGTACGGGCCGCAGCTGGTGGCGCGGCGTTTCGGATCGTGGTCGGTCCTGTAGCCGATGAACTGACCGAATTCATCGTGGGGGAACGGCACGCCGAGCGAGGCGAGGTGGGCGAACGCCTGCTGGGAGACGGCGGCTTCGATCAGCGCCAGGTCGCCGTGGACCGCGCCGCCCGCGAAGAGGTCGCGTGCCATCAGCGCAGGGGAATCCGGCTCCGCGCCGTACATGCCGAGCTTGTAGTAGGTCTGCTTGTCGCTGCCGGTGTTGATGGACGTGCCCATGCGGAGCCCCTCGGAACAGATCAGGACGTCGGTCACGCCGAGCGCGTGCAACCTTACGGCGGCGCAGAGCCCGGCGGCTCCGCTCCCGATCACGAGCGTATGGACGCGGCGCGTGTTCACAGCCGGATGACCTCCAGGCCGCCGCCCACGTTCACGACCTGTCCGGTGGAGTACCCGATGTCGCCGCGGAGCATCATGGCGACGGCGTTCGCGACGTCCTCGGGCTGCCCCCAGCGCGGCTGAAGCGTGAGCCCTTCGGCGATGAGCCTGTCGTATTTCTCCTTCACGCAGGCGGTCATGTCCGTGGCGATCACGCCGGGCCGGATCTCATACACGTTCACGCCGTACTTTGCCATTTCGACGGCGAAGAGCTGGGTGACCATCGCGACGCCGGCTTTCGAGATGCAGTATTCGCCGCGGTTCGTGCTCACGACCGTGGCGGAACAGCTCCCGATGTTCACGATCACGCCGCTCTTCTTTTCGGCGAAATGCCTCGCCACGAGCTGGGACATGAAGAGCGTGCCCTTCAGGTTGATGCCCGTCACATAGTCGAAACTTTCCTCGCTCATTTCGAGCAGATTCGCGCGGACTTTCGGCGCGACTCCGGCGTTGTTCACCAGCGCGTCGATCCCGCCGAAATCCCGGATAATGGCGTCGACCGTGTTTTCCCGGTCGTCCGATTTCGAAATGTCGCAGACGTAGTAGCGGGCGGCGACGCCGTATTTCCGCGCGATCTCCGCGCACTGAGCGTCGCCGTCGGCCTGCGGCTTCCGTGCCAGAATGGCGACGTCCCAGTGTTCCGAGGCGAGTTTTTCGGCGATGGCAGCGCCGATGCCGCGTCCGGCGCCGGTGATGACAGCGGTTTTCCCCATGGCAAGACTCCCTGTTCGAAAAGAAGCGATTTGAGCATTTGTCCGGTAATATAGTTTAACTTTTGAAAAAAATCAAGGAAAAAACGCGATATGCGGAAAATTATTTGAAAGACGAAACAAATAAATCCGGGAAAATATGTTTTCCGTAGTTGAAAAACGCCGAAACCGTGCTATCTTTTCTAGAAACATATTCTAATAATTATCCACTCACCCCCTCACGAGGAAAGACGAATGGATTTACTGCAAACCAAAGGCATCGAGAAACAATTCCTCGGTGTCAAGGCTCTGAAGGGCGTCGATTTCGCGGTCAAGGCCGGCGAGATCCATGCGCTCATGGGCGAAAACGGCGCGGGAAAAAGCACGCTCATCAAGATCATCACGGGCGTCTATCCCGCCTCCGCCGGGACAGTCTACTTCAACGGCAAGGAGTGCAAATTCCGCTCCCCGCTGGACGCCGAACACGCCGGCATCAGCACCGTGTACCAGGAAGTGAACCTGCTGCCCGATCTCTCCGTAGCCGAAAACATCTGCATCGGCCGCGAGCCGCGCACGAAACTCGGCTTCATCGACAAGAAGGAATGCAAGGTGCAGGCCCGCAAGGCGCTCGCCCGCCTCGACATTGACATCAACGTCGGCGAAAACCTTTCCAGCTACTCCATCGCCATCCAGCAGCTCGTGGCGATCGCCCGCGCGCTGGACGTGGACTGCAAGCTGCTGATCCTCGACGAACCGACCTCCAGCCTCGACGAAAACGAGGTGAAGGAGCTCTTCAAGGTCATGAAGAAGCTCCGCGAGGAAGGCATGGCGATCATCTTCATCACGCACTTCCTGGACCAGGTGTACGAGGTCAGCGACCGCATCACCATCCTGCGCGACGGCCAGCTCGTGGGCTCCTACGAGGCGAAGGACCTGCCGCGCATCGAAATGGTCGCGAAGATGATCGGCAAGACCCCGGAACAGATCAACGAGATGCAGGCCGGCATCGTGAAGAACACCAAGTTCGGCGATGTGGTCTACGAAGCGAAGGGCATCGGCTGCACCGGCACGATCAGCCCGCTCGATCTCAACGTCCGCTCCGGCGAACAGCTCGGCCTTGCCGGTCTGCTCGGTTCCGGCCGTTCCGAAGTCGCCCAGATCATTTTCGGCGTCGATCCGCACGATTCCGGCACGATGAAGATGAGCGGGCAGGACGTGAACTTCAACCGTCCGCAGAAGGCTGTGAAGGCGAAAGTGGCGCTGATCGCCGAGGACCGCAAGGTGACCGGCATCATCCCCGACCTGACCATCCGCGAAAACATCATGCTCGCGCTCCAGGCGTCGAACGGCATCTGGAAGACCCTGTCGCCGAAGCAGCAGGAGGAAATGGCGGAGAAATACATCAAGCTCCTCCGCATCAAGACCCCGAGCGGCGAACAGCTCATCAAGCATCTGAGCGGCGGCAACCAGCAGAAAGTCCTGATCGCCCGCTGGCTCGCCACCAATCCGAAACTGCTCATCCTCGACGAGCCCACGCGCGGCATCGACGTCGGCGCCAAGGCGGAGATCGAGGCCCTGACCCAGCAGCTCTGCGGCGAAGGCATGGCCGTCATCTTCATCAGCTCCGAGCTCGAGGAAGTCGTCCGCGACTGCGACCGCGTGATCGTGCTCCGCGACCGCAAGAAAGTCGGCGAAGTCGCCGGAGAGGACATCTCCCTCAAGAACGTCATGAAACTCATCGCAGGTTAAGGAAGGGCCCCCCGGACATGAATAAAACTTCGAACAAATTCCGCCATCTCGTATGGCCTCTTGTCTCGCTCGCGTTGCTCCTGCTTTTCAATGCGATCTTTACCGACAACTTCTTCAAGATCGAGATCAAGAAGAGCGATTCCGCGCAGGAAGCCGTCCAGACCCCGGCCGTAAAGGACGACCTCCCCGCCGCTGCCGCTGAAGCCGCCGCGCAGGTCGAAGCTGCCGTCCAGGACGCTGCCGCCGAGGCTGCCGAAAAGGCCGCCGAACAGGCTCCCGCCAAAGAAGACAAAGGCGTCTCGATCTTCGGCTACTACCTCTACGGCACCCCGATCGACATCCTGAACCAGGGCGCGAAAGTCATGGTGCTGGCGATCGGCATGACGCTCGTGATCGCCACGGGCGGCATCGATATCTCGGTCGGCGCCGTGATGGCAATCGCGGGCGCGATCGCTGCGCTCCTCATTTCCATGCTCGACGCGGGCAACTGCCCCGGCGCGGGCATGGGGCCCAACCTGTACTGGATCATCCCCGTCGCCGCCGCGCTCGTCCTGGCGACGCTCGCCGGGTTCTGGAACGGCATGCTGGTGGCCGGGTTCGGCATCCAGCCCATGGTCGCCACGCTGGTCCTGATGGTCGCGGGACGCGGCGTGGCGCAGCTCATCACCGGCGGCCAGATCATCACGTTCGACAACCCCGGGCTCGTGTTCCTCTGCAACGGACACGCGCTCTTCCTGCCGTTCTCTGTCTGGATCGTGATCGCGATGTACGTGATCGCCGGGCTGCTGACGCGCAAAACGGCGCTCGGGCTCTTCATCGAGTCCGTCGGCAACAACGAACGCGCCAGCCGCTACGCCGGCATCGAGGCGCGCCGCATCAAATGGCTCACCTATGTGATCTGCGGATTCTGCGCGGGCATGGCGGGTCTGCTCGCCGCCTCCAACATCAAGTGCGCCGACTCCAACAACGCCGGCCTCAACCTTGAACTCGACGCCATCCTCGCCACCGTGATCGGCGGCACCTCGATGGCGGGCGGCCGGTTCTTCCTCTCCGGCTCGCTGGTCGGCGCCATCCTGATTCAGACGCTGACGACCACGATGTATATGAAGAACGTGAGCCCGGCGATCGTCGCCGTGCCGAAAGCGATGGTGGTCATCATCGTGTGCCTGCTCCAGTCGCCGGTGTTCCGCGCGAAAGTCCTTTCTATTTTTGCCTCGAAGGCTGCGAAAGGAGGCGTCCAATGAAAAAGTTCAAAGTCCCGATGCGCTACGTGCCGATCTCGGCCACGATCCTTGTGTTCTTCATCGTCTACCTCATCGGCATCGTCTCGTTCGAGAACTTCGGTTCGCCGAAAGTCTTCCTCGACCTCTTCATCGACAACGCCTACCTCGGCATCGCCGTGATCGGCACCGCGCTGGTGATTCTTACGGGCGGCATCGACCTTTCGGTCGGCTCCATCATCGCCTTCACCAGCATCCTGATCGCGAAGATGATCTCCTCCGGCTGCAACGCCGTGCTGGCGATCGCGCTGGCGCTCGTGATCGGCATCCTGTTCGGCATGCTCCAGGGCTGGCTCATCCACTGCTTCAGCCTGCCGCCGTTCCTCGTGACGCTCGCCGGCATGTTCTTCATCCGCGGCTGCGGCTTCATCGTGAGCGAGGAATCCATCGGCATCAAGAACGACCCGGTGTTCAACTTCATCCAGAACGACCTCACGATCAAGCTCGGCAAGGGCCTGAATCTCCGCTTCATCGTGATCCTTTACATCGTGGTCCTGATCACCGCGATCATCTTCTCCCAGCGCACGCGTGCCGGACGCAGCATCTACGCCATCGGCGACAACGAACTCGCCGCCACGCTGATGGGCATTCCGGTCGGCCGCACCAAGATCATGACCTACACCATCGCCGGGTTCTGCTCGGCGCTCGCGGGCGTGGTCTACGCGATCTACCTGAAGGCCGGCAACCCGCTGAACTGCGTGGGCCTGGAAATGGACGCCATCGCCGCGGTCGTCATCGGCGGCACGCTGCTCACGGGCGGCGTGGGCTACGTCTTCGGCTCGCTGTTCGGCGTGCTGGTGCTCGGCCTGATTCAGACTCTGATCGTGTTCGACGGCCGCATCAACTCCTGGTGGACCCGCATCATCGTCGGCCTCCTCGTGCTCGCGTTCATCTTCATGCAGAACCTGATCACGAAGATCTCCAAGTCCAAATCGAAAGCTCATTAACCTTTTTTCACCTACCAACAACACAAGAAAGGCAAGCAACACTATGAACAAGTTTGCATCCGTCATCATGGCCGCCGCGGCCGCGGCGCTTCTCGTCACCGCCTGCTCCAAGAGCGACGACAACGCCGAAGAACAGTCCACCGGCACCGGCATCAAGGTCGGTTTCTCCCAGGTCGGCGCGGAAAGCGACTGGCGCAAGGCCAGCACCGAGTCCATCAAGGAAGCAGCCAAGCTCAAAAACATCAACCTGACGTTCTCCGACGCCCAGCAGAAGCAGGAAAACCAGATCAAGGCAATCCGCAACTTCATCACGAAGGGCGTGGACGTGATCTCCTTCTCCCCCGTCGTCGCCACCGGTTTTGAAGACGTCCTGAAGGAAGCCAAGGAAGCCGAGATCCCGGTCGTCCTCTTCGACCGCGCCGTCGAAGTCTCCGAGCCCGGCCTCTATGTCAGCTTCATCGGTTCCGACTTCGTGGAAGAAGGACGCCGCGCCGGCCGCTGGGTCGCCGCCAACCTGAACGGCAAAGCCAACGTCGCCGAGCTCGTCGGCACCGTCGGTTCCGCTCCGGCCATCGACCGCAAGAAAGGCTTCGAGGAGATCATCAAGGATTATCCCGACATCAAGATCATCAAGTCCCAGAGCGGCGACTTCACCCGTGCCAAAGGCAAGGAAGTCATGGAATCGTTCCTGAAGTCCCCGGAAGCAGACCAGATCCAGGTCCTCTTCGCGCATAACGACGACATGGCGCTCGGCGCCATCCAGGCCATCGAGGAAGCCGGCAAGAAGCCCGGCAAGGACATCGTCATCATCTCCATCGACGGCGTCAAGACCATGTTCGAAGCCATCAACGACGGCAAGGCCAACTGCACCGTCGAGTGCAATCCGCTCATCGGCCCGCAGCTCTTCGACGTGGTCGAGAAGATCCATGCCGGCGAAAAAGTCCCCGCCCGCATCCCCTCGCAGGAAGGCGTGTATGACAACGTCGGCGGCGTCAATGTCGGCACCGAGGCGGAACCCGTGACCACCAAGAAGATCACGAAGGAAATCGTCGACGGCCGCAAGTATTGATCGGCTGACAACGGCCTGAGCGGACCGGGTTTCCGGTCCCTCTGTCTTTGATTTCGAACCGGGAAGGTCCCGCGCCTCCCCGGTTTTTTCGCGCATTTTTTCGTCTCTTTTCCGTTTTTTCCGGTTGTTTTTTCATGATTTCCGGTGTATGGTATGGCACGGCCTTTCAACGGAAAGGCAGTTCTCCGTGCACGTCGCGACCAGTTCAAACCGGGAGTCCCCCATGAAAAAACTCATTCTCGCCGCTATCCTCGCTTCCGCCGCTTCCATCCTCGCCGCCGCCGACATCCACATGGCGGGCGACTCCACCATGATGACCTACCGCGGCAACTACGCCCCGCAGCAGGGCTGGGGCCAGCGCATGCAGGAGCTCGTGAAGGACGGCGTGAAGGTCAACAACCGTTCCATCGGCGGCCGCTCCACGAAGAGCTTCAAGGCGGAAGGACGCTGGGCGAGCCTCATCCGCGAGGTCAGGAAGGGCGACTTCGTGATCATCCAGTTCGGGCACAATGACGGCACGAAGGACAAGCCGGAACGCTACACCGATCCGAGGACCGAGTACAAGGAAAACATGAAGGGCTTTGTGGAGGACGTCCGCAAGGCCGGCGGCATCCCGGTCATCGCCACGTCCATCCCGTTCGGCATCTACCTGGAAGACGGCAAGCTGAAGCCGCCGGGATTCCTCGACCCGTACCTGAAATCCGCGCGTGAGGTGGCCGCCGAGACGAAATGCGACCTGGTCGACCTGTATGCCTACGCGGACAAGGAGCTGAACGCCGCGGGCGAGAAGAAAGGCACGCAGCTGTATCTGGTGCTGAACCCCGGTGATTATCCGAACTTCAAGGACGGCAAGTCCGACCGCTGCCACATCTGCTTCCGCGGCGCGCTTTTCTATGCAAAGGCGTTCGCCCTGCTCGCGAAGGAGAACAAACTTCCGATCGCCGAGCTCTTCAAGGACTCCGACGTGTCCCCGATGGACGCCGCTCTGAACGAGAAGGATATTTACATTGTGAAGAAGGACGAACCGAAGGACGAGGCGAAGAAGCCGGATCCCGAGGTGAAGAAGGCGGAGCCGGAGATTTCCATCCTGCGCTGACTTTTCCCGATTTTGAGCTGAAAAACACGCCTTCGCCGGTCTGATTCGGCGGAGGCGTTTTCAATTTCAATCGTCTTCGGAACGCAGGTTCAGGAACGCGTGGACGATGCTCCTGGCAAGTTTTGCGTTCCGTTCGGCGGGCGTCAGCGCGGCATTCTCCGCGACCGCCTCGAACTCGTGCGCGAGCTCCAGAAACTCCGCCCCGTACATCCGCTGGAACGCACGGAGTTCCGCCGTCAGCTCGCGGTCGCGGCGCGGGGCGGATTCCGCCGTGTCGAAGACGATCGGCGGGGTGAGCACGGCACCGGAGAGGCTGGAGCGGTCATGCACGGCCTGAAGCAGGAACGCCGCGATGCGTGATTCCTCGCGGGTCGAAAGGATGAGGCGGCGGGGCGTTGAGGGCGGGACGATCAGGATGCGGTCGGCATGCGTCTCGCGGACGGCATTGAAGAGCGCGGGCAGTGATTCGAGCGTGTCGCGGCCGGACTGCGATTTTTCCCACGGGAAGAATTCGAGCTCGACGCCGTGCTTTTTGAACTCGGCTTTCAGCGCTTCGCCGAATCCCTCGCGGTCCTCCGCCGCGGCCAGGACCGTTTTCACGGGCGTGAGCCCGGACGCGATGGCCTTCGGCAGTTCCCATGCGCGCAGTTCGTGCAGGGTGGGGCGGTGGAGCAGGGGCACGATGCGCCGTTTGCCGTCGAGGTCGTACAGGCCGTCCTTTCCGACCGTGAAATCCTTCAGTTCCGCGACCGGGACGACCCTGATCCCGGCGAAGTCGAACGCGAGCCCGGGGATGCCGACTGTCCATTCGAGGTCCAGCGGCGAACGTATCATTTCCGCGCCTTCGAGCGGGAACGATTGTTTCCGTTCGATATCCTGCGCGAACCGGTCGAACCCGCTGAGTTTGAACTCCGGCATATGCACGACCTCGCGGCTGGTTTCCATGGATTTCGTTCCGTCTTCCGCCGTCGTTTGCCTCGTCTCCTCCAGTTCGAGCGGGAGCGCGACGGGGATTCGCGACCGGATCTCCCGCGTGAGCTCCAGTGTCTCGTCGTCGTACAGGAAAAGCGGCGCCCACAGTGTGAGGCGGATCGACGGGTCGATGGGGAAGAAGCGTTTGTCGACCGATTTGACGCGGAAGGCCACCGGGAGAAGCCTGGAGCCGTCCGGCGGGATGAGCTCAAGTTTCGCCTCGGAATCGTCCGGCGTGGCGAAGAAGGCCTGTTCCGGCGGGAAGACGTTTCCGTCGACCGCGATGCGGCATCCGGCGGATTCTTCGTCTAGCGCGGTAAGTTTGCGGAGCGCGGCGCGGCGCAGTTTGTCGAGGTGGAACACGTGCCGGGCATCCTGACGGCACAGCGGATAGCGTCCGCCGTCCTTGTCCTCCATCTTCAGCACGCGCACAGGCGGCGCGGGCGAGAAATCGCGTTCCGTAAGCAGCACGAAATCCGCGTCGCCGGGCCGTTTCCATTCCACGGAGAAGATGAAGTCGCCGATGCGCCTGTGGTAAATGGCGAGCAGCGGATGGAACCCGGCGTCCAGGCGAACGGAGGCCGTGCTCACAGCCGGGCCGTCGGATTCGCCGAACGAGCGGATCAGCGTCTTGCCGTCGACGGTCAGGATGCGCGTTGCGTTGGCGGTGACGCGGAATTCGTACTCGCCGGATACGGGCACGACGAGGCCGCCCTTGTACGCGATGGCGATGTTTTCGTACGCCTCGTAGATCCTGTGGTCGAGGAAGGTATTGCCGGGGCGGATGTCGGTGGTGTCCGCGCCGAATTTTCCTTTCAGTTCGGCTTCGATCCCGTCCTCGGCGGCCTTCGGGGCATCCTTCATCGCCTCGAGTTCCTCCGCGCGTTTTTTCGCGGCCTCGCGGTCCTTTTCCTCGGCTTTCTCGTCCTTCGCCTTGCCGTTCGCCTGGTCCAGGAAGTGTTTCCGCCAGTCCTCCGGCATCAGGCCGAAGTCGATGCCCGACTGGCGCAGCAGCAGCGGGTCGTTCCTGATCTTGCATTCAAGTCCGCCGTTCGGGGGCTTTTTGCCGTTCGCGGGGGCCGGGAACCCGAAGTAGACGTAAAGTTTGCGCGGTTCCTTTATCTGATCGAACTGGATACCGCCGTCCGGGAACCGGTAGAACTTCTGCTTTTTCCCCTCCTCGTCGTAAATCTCCACGCCGTGCTCCATCGTGTCCGGCAGGCACAGCACGCGGTCGTCCAGGAACATCCAGGCGTCGGGCGTGTCGAGCTCGACGGTCAGGCGGCAGCGCGCCTTTTCCGCGTGCCAGGCGGGCTTTTCCGCGGCTTTTTGTTCCGCGGATTTTGGTTCTGCGGCTTGCTTTTTCGCGGCTTTTTGTTCCGCGGCTTTTTGTTCCGCGGCTTGCTCTTCCGCGGTTAGCGCCCGCGGTTGCGGCGGCTCGGCGGCGTAATACGCCTCAAATGAGGCGAAAGCGGCAGTCAGGATACACAGGAAAACATAGAAAACACGTCTCATTTGCCGCCTCCATCCGCATCCGGGAGCTGCCGGAGCTTGAATGCGATGTCCATGCGGAACGGCGGCACGAGCAGTTTCCGAGGCTTGTCGTCCGCGGTGAACTCGATCTCCTGCACGGTTCCCCCTGCCCAGGTGTCGTAGAACTCCGCGCGGTAGCGTCCGGGCGGCAGGCCGCGCGGCACATCGGCCAGGATGCCGGATTGAAGCGGCGCGGTCTTAGGATCGTCCGGCGGCTTGACCAGGTTCTTTTCGTCATAGATCCAGCCGATCGCCCCGAAGCGCGGCAGGACCATGCTCAGGCACGGCAGGCCGTCGTGTCTGCCGAGGGAGAAGAGGTCGAACGGCGCATGGCCGTCATGCAGGAAGAGCGCGGCGGCGAGCGGATCGGTTTCCACGGTTTCCGGTGCGTCCGGCATTTTCGTCCCGATGGAATCGATCCTCGCGGTCATGGTCCGGACGGCGGACTTCGCTTCGCGGAAATCGAGGTCGCGGAGATAGGCGGCGAACGGCGGATACTGCGGTCCCTGCTTGCCGAGGAAGAGCTGTTCGTGCCACCAGAGCATGGGCGTGCCCGCCTGATGGAAGAACGGCGCGGCCCAGAGCCCGGAATGGATGTCCGCCCGCACGGTCGAGGGCTCGCCGAACTCGGTGATGAGCACGGGCTTGCTGCGGAAGATCTCCATGACCTCCTCCTGTTTCCGGAGCTGGTCGAGGAACATCCTGTCGGAGCCGCGGTAGGCGTCCCCGACGACGTGGGTGTATTCGGGGAGCTCGAAGAGCTTGCGGTAGGTCTTGTTCGTGTCGGCGTCGCCGGAGACGTGCGTGGCGATCAGACGGCCGCCCTGGTCAACGCTCTTCAGGTAGGCGGTCGCGTCCTCCGTCCATTTTTTGAGCCTTTCGTCTTTCAGCATGGTCTCCGCGTAATCGATCAGGTTGACCTCGCTCATGTATTCGTAGGCGAAGAG
>JAEEGG010023019.1_pt1 | contig 12212 bp, 18 predicted proteins | sample 9134161 | NCBI WGS metagenome assembly JAEEGG01 (sample SAMN16246543, study PRJNA631951) | gut metagenome | biome: gut microbiome; feature: rumen; material: CR-attached | host: Bos | place: Iran: Karaj | collected 2018-10 | reverse complement strand
TGAAGAGGGGGATGACTGAGCCGCGCGAGCCCATCACATTGCCATAACGGACCACGGAGAAACGGATGTCTCTGGAGCCCTTGATATTGTTGGCGGCGATGAAGAGCTTGTCGCTGGTCAGCTTGGTGGCACCATAGAGGTTGATGGGGGCGCAGGCCTTGTCGGTGCTCAGGGCAACGACATCCTTCACGCCACAGGCCAGGGCTGCATCGATGACGTTGACGGCGCCATTGACATTGGTCTTGATGCACTCACGGGGGTTGTACTCTGCGGTGTCGACCTGTTTGATGGCGGCTGCATGGATGATCACATCGACGCCCTCGCAGGCCATCTTCAGGCGCTCGGCATCGCGGACATCGCCAATCAGGTAGCGAAGCATGGGGTAGTCCTTCTGGGGATACTTCTGCTTCATGTTGTACTGTTTCAACTCGCCGCGTGAATAGATCACAATCTTCTTCACGTTGGGGTAATCGCGGAGTATCGTCTCTACGAACTTGTTGCCAAAGGAACCTGTTCCGCCGGTAATCAAAACGACCTTATTGTTTAGCATAATAACTTATTTTTTCTGAAGTACATAACTTCTCTTCCTCGCGGGTGATTATATATACGTGACAATCAGCCCGTTAGGGAATAATTAATATTTTTTAATAAACAGAAAAGATGGGAACCAAGGGGAACCGGTTCCATTTTTCCGCTGCAAAGGTACAACTTTTATAAGATAAAAACAAATATTTTGCATAAAATATTCATTTTATCATTCATTCAGAAGGTCTTGAGAATGCAGGGATTCCCCTGCAGGGGTCACAACCACCTTATCCTCCTTGTCCTAAGGAGGACGGATTCCTTACTTTCTCTGGCGCAGAGAAAGAAGCAAAGAGACATCCACCCCCTCCAAACCTCCCCCTATATTGGGAGGCTTAACACAGAAAATCGCAGAAACCGACGATTTTCTTCCGTTTTGGTATCGCGGGACACGCGATGAGTTTTTCTCGGCTGGCGCACAGGCTCTCTTCTGCGCCGAAGTGAGCCATGGGTAGTAATCTGCCTCAATGTGAGCCCCTTTGCAAGGGGCGGCGACAGCAGGGATGTAGGAAAGAAATGGCGAACCCCGTAGGGGCGAAAGCTTGAGAGCCATACCAAAACTCTGATGGAGAGGGTTTCCCTCGGAATCAGTTACATCCTCTTGCCAACGATTGGCGAGAGGCTTGGAGAGTGGTTCGAGATCCTCCTTAGGACCGCTCGGCTTTGCCGCTTGCTACCGAAGGGACGCAAGAAGGAGGATAAGGTGGATGTGACCCTGCAGGGCAGAGCCCTGCAAAAAAAATATTTCCCAAATAAAATTTGGTTTTTCATTCGATTTGCACTATCTTTGCAGGCGGTATGAGTGCAAATAGGGAAGAACAGATCTGGTATTCGCTGGGATGTACGATTCAGCAGCGGGAACTGAGGGTGAGGGATGACGTGCGGAAGTACGGACTGGGGGCCTTTGTGCCTCTGCGATATACGGTGAAGACCGTCAGGGGACAAAAGCAGAGGGCTCTGGTGCCTGCGCTGAGCGGCCTGATCTTTGCCAAAGGGACTCTGGAGGAGGTGAAGGACTATCTGCTGGAGGCACATTATCCGGTGTATATCAGACGGTCGACGTTCTCGAACAAGGAGGACTATCTGACTGTGCCCACGAAGGAGATGGAGGACTTCATCGCCGTGACAGAGAGTCATGAGGAGCACGTGACGTATTTCAGACCTGAGGAGATCAGCCTGCAGGCTGGTGACCGGATCAGGATCAAGGGTGGCCTGTATGACGGACGGGAAGGTGTGATCATGAGGATCAAGGGCAAACGGAACAGGCAGCTGGTGGTGCAGATTCCGGGGTTCATTGCGGCAGCCGTGGAGATCAGCCCGGATATGCTGGAGTTGCCGAAAGCGAGGAGTGAGGAGCGTAGAGCGAGGAGCGAGGATACCTCCTTGAGAGAGAAGCCTTCGAAAAATATTGAAAAGGATAAGAAGCTGTTGATGGAGACGGCGGAGAGGCTGCTGTTTGAGATTCCGGATAAGTATCAGCAGGAGAATGAGTATTACCTGTTGCTCTCGGAGCTGAGGAGAGCTCGGGAGAGGCTGAAGACGTTTAAGGGGTTTACGCCTGCCAGTGAGGCAGAACTGGCGTTGCCGATGTATCTGGCGGCAGTGAAGCTGGAGGAAGGGGTGACTGAGGCGGAGGAGAGGCTCCGGAAGGCGGTGGAGAAGCTGAAGGACTCGAGTAAGCTCAAGGCGAAATGTAAGGAGTATCTGGAACGTCTCACAGAGAAAACTCACACAGATGTCACAGATTAATAGGTCCCGCAGAAAGCGCAGAAAGCGCAGAAATTTATTTATGGCACACAGATTAATAGGTCACACAGAAATCACAGAAATCACGGAAATTTTCGCTTCGCTTATTATGCGCAGCCTGTGCCGAAGGCACTTTCTGTGATTTCTGTGATTTCTGTGTGACAAAAAAAATCCTGGAGCGGCGGTGCGTCCCAGGATTTTCTTATTGAGGGGAATATATCTTACTCGGCCTTGGGCTCTTCAGCCTCAGCTGCAGGCGCTTCCTCTACGGAAGCCTCTGCCTTGGCCTCCTCAGCTACAGGAGCCTCTGCGGGGGCTGCTGCCTCTGCCTTGGGGGCTGACTTGCGAGAGCGGCGAGTAGACTTCTTCTTGGTATCCTTCGCCATTTCAGGATCGAAGTCAACGAGCTCGATGAAGCACACCTGAGCAGCATCGCCCTGACGGGTGCCGAGCTTGATGATGCGGGTGTAACCACCGGGACGATCGCCCACCTTCTGAGCCACCTCACCGAAGAGTTCCTTGATGGCCTCTTTGTTCTGGAGGTAGCTGAACACGACGCGGCGAGAGTTGGTGGAGTCGTCCTTGGCCTTTGTGACCAGGGGCTCTACATACTTCTTGAGTTCCTTTGCCTTGGCGAGGGTCGTAGTGATTCTTTTGTGCATGATCAGCGAGATGGCCATGTTGGCAAGCATAGCCTGGCGATGCGATGCAGTACGACCCAGATGATTGAATTTCTTATTATGTCTCATTTTTGTTTCTTGATTTTATTGGGCAATTCGTAATGGCCTCGCGGTCTTACTCCCTGTCCAGTTTATACTTGGAAATATCGGTTCCAAACGACAGATTCAGACTCTCGAGCAAATCATCAAGCTCAGTGAGCGATTTCTTACCGAAGTTGCGGAACTTCAGGAGGTCGGTCTTGTTGTACTGTACCAGGTCGCCCAGGGTCTCGACATCAGCAGCCTTGAGGCAATTGAGAGCACGAACGGAGAGGTTCATGTCGACGAGACGGGTCTTGAGCAACTGGCGCATGTGCAGGATCTCCTCATCGAACTCCTGGTTGCCCTCGGTGTCTGTGTTCTCGAGGGTGATCTTCTCATCGGAGAAGAGCATGAAGTGGTAGATGAGGATCTTGGCGGCCTCTTTCAGGGCATCCTTCGGGTGGATGGAACCATCCGTCGTAACTTCAAGCACGAGCTTGTCGTAGTCGGTCTTCTGCTCGACACGATAGGGCTCTACAGCGTACTTCACGTTACGAATCGGCGTGTAAATGGAATCGATGGCGATGACATTGACGTCGGTACAGAACTCGCGATTCTCATCAGCGGGAACGTAGCCACGGCCTTTGTTGATGGTCAGGTCAATCTGCATCGATGCCTTCGAATCTAAATGACAAATCACCAAATCGGGATTCAGCACCTCAAATCCGGTCAGATACTTGCCTATGTCTGCGGCTTTGAATTCGGTAGAATTCTCGACCGTGATACTGACTTTCTCGTTCTCGAATTCTTCTACGACTTGCTTGAACCTCACTTGCTTCAGGTTCAAGATCATGTTGGTCACGTCTTCCTTTACACCAGGTACTGAGGAGAACTCATGCTCAACACCGGCAATGCGTACCGTGTTGATGGCATAGCCCTCGAGCGATGAAAGAAGTATGCGGCGCAGCGCGTTTCCGATGGTCACACCGAAACCGGGCTCCAGAGGACGAAATTCGAACTTGCCGAACTTCTCGCTGGACTCCAACATTACGACTTTATCGGGCTTTTGAAATGCTAATATCGCCATTAATTCAAATGATTTTAGTTCTTAGAGTACAACTCAACGATTAACTGTTCCTTAATGTTCTCAGGGATGTCAGCACGCTCGGGTCTGTGCAGGAACTTGCCACCCTTCACGTTCTCGTCCCATTCAATCCAGGGATACTTGCTGTGGTTGAATCCAGCAAGGGCGGCCTCGATCACTTCGAGAGACTTTGACTTCTCACGAACAGCCACGATCATACCGGGCTTCACCTGGAATGAGGGGATGTTCACGACCTTGCCGTCGACAGTAATGTGCTTGTGACCCACCAGCTGACGGGCAGCTGCACGTGTGGGAGCGATGCCCAGACGGAACACCACATTGTCGAGTCGGCTCTCCAGGAGCTGGAGGAGCACCTCACCGGTGATACCGTCAGCCTTGGCAGCTTTCTCAAACATAATACGGAACTGGCGCTCAAGCACTCCATAGGTATACTTGGCCTTCTGCTTCTCTGCCAGCATGACTGCATACTCCGACATCTTGCGACGACGGTTATTGCCATGCTGTCCCGGGGGGAAGTTCCTGCGGGACAAAACTTTGTCTGCGCCGAAGATGGGTTCTCCAAAACGACGCGCAATCTTTGATTTCGGTCCTATATATCTTGCCATAATCTATAAAAAATAATTCAATTAAACACGACGACGCTTTGGGGGACGACATCCGTTGTGGGGCAGCGGCGTCACGTCGATGATCTCCATCACCTCGATACCTGCACCATGGATGGCGCGGATAGCTGACTCACGGCCGTTACCGGGACCCTTCACATAGGCCTTCACCTTGCGCAGACCCAGGTCGTAAGCGACCTTGGCACAATCCTCGGCGGCCATCTGGGCAGCATACGGGGTGTTCTTCTTAGAACCACGGAAGCCCATCTTACCGGCTGAAGACCAGGAGATCACCTGACCCTCGTCGTTAGCCAAGGACACAATAATATTATTAAAAGAACTATGAACGTGGAGCTGGCCAATGGCGTTGACACGCACGTTTCTCTTCTTGGATGTGACTGTTTTCTTTGCCATAACTGTAAACTGTAAACTTTAAACTGTAAACAATAATTTTACTTCGTGGCCTTCTTCTTGTTTGCAACAGTCTTCTTCTTTCCCTTACGGGTACGAGCATTATTCTTGGTGCTCTGACCGCGAACGGGAAGACCATTACGATGACGGACTCCACGATAGCAACCAATATCCATCAGTCGCTTGATGTTCAACTGGATCTCACTGCGGAGATCACCTTCCACTTTGAATTCAGCGCCGATGATTTCACGGATCTTGGCTGCCTGGTCGTCACTCCATTCGTTGACCTTCAGGTCGCGGCTCACGCCTGCCTTATCCAATATCTTTGCTGAACTACTTCGACCGATACCATAGATATAGGTCAATGCGATTTCGCCACGCTTATTCTGGGGCAAATCTACTCCAACAATTCTTATTGCCATTTGTTAATAAAAAAGATAAAATAAATAACTTAAAATCTCGAAATTCTGCTAAAAAGCATGCAAAGGTACGAAGATTTTCTCAAACCTCCGCACATTTTATGCTTATTTAACATTAACCCTGACGCATTTTATACTTCGGGTTCTTCTTGTTGATTACGAACAGGCGTCCCTTGCGACGTACGATCTTGCAATCGGGGGTGCGCTTCTTCAATGATGCTCTTGTCTTCATATTTGTTCTTTTGTTTATTTGTATCTGAATACAATTCGTCCTTTTGTCAGATCATAGGGACTCATCTCGACCTTCACCTTGTCTCCAGGGAGGATCTTGATGTAGTGCATTCTCATCTTACCTGAGATATGCGCAATGATCTGTACTCCATTCTCCAGTTCTACCCGGAACATCGCGTTCGACAGTGACTCGACGATCGTTCCGTCCTGCTCAATAGCGGATTGTTTTGCCATATATTCTAATATAATTTTTCTTCTGCAATCTCCTCGAAGGATGATAAGATCTCAGCCTGGCCGCGCCTGACGACAATGGTGTGCTCGAAGTGGGCTGCGGGCTTCCCGTCGCGGGTTCGTACGGACCATCGGTCCTGGTCGAGCCACACCGCGCGGTCGCCCATCGTGACCATCGGCTCAATGGCGATACACATGCCGGCTTTCAGCATCACGCCATTGCCTCGTCTGCCATAGTTGGGCACCTGGGGGTCTTCGTGCATCTCACGACCGATGCCATGACCGGTAAGCTCGCGCACTATACCATAACCTTGTGCCTCGCAGTGGTCCTGGACAGCACTGCTGATATCGCCCAGATGATGACCTGCCACCGCCTGCTGAATACCCAGATAGAGCGACTCCCGGGTGGTCTTCAGCAGCTGCCGTACTTCGTCGGAGACTTCGCCCACACAGAATGTGTAGCAGGAGTCGCCATTGAAGCCGTTGAGGAGTGTGCCACAGTCGATGGAGATGATGTCTCCCTCCTTGAGCACTGTCTGCCCGTTGGGCACTCCATGTACGACGACATCATTGACCGACGTACAGATGCTGGCAGGAAACGGCCCTCCATATGGATTAGGGAACCCCTTGAACGTCGGGACGGCACCGTGGTCACGGATGAACTCGTCGGCGACTTTGTCCAACTGGAGGGTCGTTACTCCAGGCTTGATATGTCTTGCCAATTCGCCAAGGGTCTTACCAACAAGTTGGTTGGCCTGGCGCATCAGCTCAATCTCATCTTCAGTCTTCAGGTAGATCTTCATAGAAGATTAATAAGCCGCCATGCCACGGCCGTGGATACGGCCGGAGGAGAGCAGACCGTCGTAGTGGCGCATCAGCAGATGGCTCTCGATCTGTGCGAGTGTGTCGAGCACCACACCGACGAGAATCAGCAGAGAGGTACCACCGAAGAACTGAGAGAAGGCGTCCTGCACGTTGAGCAGGCTTGCCAGAGCAGGCATCACAGCGATGAAGGCGATGAACAGCGAACCAGGGAGGGTGATACGCGACATCACGGTGTCGATGTACTCAGCCGTCTCCTTACCCGGCTTCACACCGGGGATGAATCCGTTGTTACGCTTCATGTCCTCGGCCATCTGCGTCGGGTTGAGCGTAATGGCCGTATAGAAATATGTGAATGCGATGATCAGCAATGCGAAGATGATGTTGTAGGTCCAGCTGTGATGGTCGAGCATCGTACGCACGAACCAGCTGGCATTCTCAGGTGCAGAGTACTGCACGAGCGTGAGGGGGATGAACATCAGCGCCTGTGCAAAGATGATCGGCATCACGTTGGCAGCGAACAGCTTCAGGGGGATGTACTGGCGTGCACCGCCTACCTGCTGGTTGCCTACCACCCGCTTGGCATACTGTACGGGCACCTTGCGGACACCCTGCACCAGAACGATGGATGCACACACCACTGCGTAGAGAATGATGATCTCGACGAGGAACATCACCAGTCCACCACCAGAGATGGCGGTGAAACGTGACGTCAGCTCCTGGATGAATGCCTGGGGCAGACGGGCGATGATACCGATCATGATGATCAGCGAGATACCATTTCCTATACCCTTATCGGTAATGCGCTCACCCAACCACAGGATGAACATACTTCCTGCGGAAAGGATGATGACGGCCGGTACCATGAAGACAGACCAGGAGATGCCCGGTGCAAGGGCTGCTCCTGCCTGCATCTTCAGGTTCATCAGGTACCCCGGGGCCTGGAACAGCAGGATAGCCACTGTCAGCCAACGGGTGTACATGCTGATCTTCTTACGGCCGCTCTCGCCCTCACGCTGCATCTTCTGTACATAAGGTACAGCCACGGCGAGAAGCTGCATAACGATAGAAGCAGAGATGTAAGGCATGATTCCCAGTGCAAAGATCGAAGCATTGGAAAAAGCACCACCGGAGAACATATCGAGCAGCGACATCAGACCGCCGGCAGTCTGTGACTGCAGCTGGCTCAACATGGCCGGGTTGATACCGGGAAGTACCACGAACGAGCCGAAACGATAAATCGCCACGAACAGAAGCGTGATGAGGAGGCGCTGGCGCAGGTCCTCGATCTTCCAGATGTTCTTCAGTGTCTCTATAAACTTCTTCATTACTGTTTAGATTTTTGTTGCGTTACCACCTACTGCCTTGATAGCTTCCTCGGCAGTCTTTGAGAATGCGTTGGCCTCGACATCGACCTTGGCCTTCAGCTCACCCATGCCAAGCACCTTCACGAGCTCCTTGCCATTGGTCAGGCCAGCAGCCACGAGCTCTGCGATTCCGATCTTGGTGAGGTTCTTCTCTTCTGCAAGCTTCTGCAGGGTAGAGAGGTTCACAGCGAAGTACTCCTTGTGGTTGATGTTCTTGAAGCCACCCTTCGGAAGACGACGCTGCAGCGGCATCTGACCACCTTCGAAACCAATCTTCCTCTTATAACCAGAACGGGCCTTGGCACCTTTGTGACCACGGGTAGAAGTACCGCCCAGACCTGAACCAGGTCCACGGCCGATACGACGACGAGAGTGGGTAGAGCCTTCTGCCGGCTTTAAATTATTCAGTTTCATAATCGAATCTTCTTTTTAATTGTTGCTATTAGTCAATAATGGTCACGAGATGGTGAACCTTGCGGATCATACCACGGATTGAAGGAGTGTCCTCTACTTCAACAACCTGAGAGATCTTGCGCAGGCCGAGGGCCTGAAGTGTGCGCTTCTGGTCGACAGGATAGCCGATCTTACTCTTAATCTGCTTAATCTTAATTGTTGCCATAGTCTTTGTCTCCTTTATCCTTTGAATACTTTATCCATACTGATACCACGGGTTCCTGCCACTGTGTAGGCATCGCGAATCTGGCTCAGGGCCACGATGGTAGCCTTCACCAGGTTGTGGGGGTTCGAAGAACCCTTCGACTTGGCCAGCACGTCCTTGATACCGACACTCTCCAGCACGGCACGCATAGCACCGCCGGCCACCACGCCAGTACCGGCAGCTGCCGGCTTCAGGAACACCTGTGCGCCACCGAAGCGGGCTTCCATCTCATGGGGGATCGTACCCTTGAGCACAGGAACTTTCACGAGATTCTTCTTGGCTGCCTCTACACCCTTGGCGATGGCGGCGGTCACTTCGCCGGCCTTACCCAGACCCCAGCCAATGATGCCGTTGCCGTCGCCGACAACCACGATGGCTGCGAATGTAAAGGTGCGACCTCCCTTGGTAACCTTCGTCACACGGTTGATGGCAACCAGTCTGTCTTTCAACTCTACGTCACTATTTACTTTAACATTTTTCATTGCCATAATCGTTTAGAATTTAAGTCCACCTTTACGTGCTGCGTCGGCCAGAGACTTCACACGGCCATGATAGAGATAGCCATTACGGTCGAAGACCACGGCGCTGACGCCTGCCTCCTGAGCCTTCTGTGCCAGCAGCTCACCGACCTTCTCTGCCTGCTGGATCTTCGGCATGGCCTCCATACCCAGTGATGATGCAGAGACGAGGGTCTTGCCTTCCAAGTCATTGATTACCTGAGCATAGATCTGCTTGTTGCTGCGGAAGACGCTCAGGCGAGGACGCTCGGCTGTGCCGAACACGTTCTTGCGAATTCTGTATTTGATCTTAATTCGTCTTTCTATTTTCTTCGTTGTCATAATCTTTTAATTTTCAATTTTCAATTTTCAATTTTCAATTCACAAGATTACTTAGCTGATGCAGACTTACCCGACTTACGACGGATAACCTCACCCTTGAACAAGATACCCTTTCCTTTGTAAGGCTCAGGCATGCGGAAAGAACGAATTTTAGCGCAGATCAGACCGAGCAGTGCCTTGTCGCATGACTCGAGGATGATCTGAGGATTCTGGTTACGCTCCATCTTGGTCTCAACCTTCACTTCCTTCGGAAGCTGGATGAAGATGGGGTGCGTATAACCGAGGGCGAACTCGATGATGTTACCCTGGTTGGACACACGGTAACCAACACCTACGAGCTCCATCTCCTTCTTATAACCCTCGCTCACACCAACAACCATATTGTTGACAAGTGCACGATAGAGACCATGGAAAGCCTGCTTCTGCTTGAGGTTCACAGGGCTGTTCTCGTCGATCTCGAATGTGATGTGACCATCCTCGACCTTCATTTTGATAGAGGGGTCGACCTTCTGTGAAAGTTCTCCCTTGGGACCCTTTACGGTCACGATGCCGTCCTTGTCCTGAGCAACTGTAACGCCTGCGGGGATACTAATGGGCAATTTTCCTATTCTTGACATATACTATCCTCCTATTAATAGACGTAGCAAAGAACCTCGCCGCCAATCTTCAGGGCAGCAGCCTCCTTGTCGGTCATGACACCTTTGGACGTGGAGATAATGGCTATTCCAAGTCCGTTAATAACTCTCGGCATGTCTTTGTAACCCGTGTAACGACGAAGGCCCGGAGTAGACACTCTCTTGAGGCACTTGATGGCGTTTTCACGAGTTGCGGGGTCGTACTTCAGAGCCACCTTGATGGTGCCCTGAGGACCATCCTCGACGAACTTGTAGTTGAGGATGTAACCCTTCTCGAAGAGGATCTTCGTAATCTCCTTCTTCAAGTTAGACGCAGGAACTTCCACGACACGGTGATGAGCCATAATCGCGTTTCTGAGTCTGGTCAGATAATCTGCTATTGGATCTGTCATAAAAATAATGTTTTTAATTAATCGGGACTGCCCCGACAATATTAATAAATCACTTTGTCTTTGCTTGTTTACCAGCTAGCCTTCTTCACACCGGGTATCAGGCCGCTTGATGCCATCTCACGGAACTGGATACGGGAGAGGCCGAACTGACGCATGTAACCCTTCGGACGACCCGTGATCTTGCAACGGTTGTGCAGACGGATGGGGTTGGCGTTCTTGGGGATGCTCTGCAGCTTGCGTGCTGCCTCGTAGGCTGCCATGGCGCCCTCCTCCGTGTTCACATCGGCCGTAGCGATGATCTTCTTCAGGGCTGCACGCTTCTCAGCATAGCGGGCTACGAGCTTGGCGCGCTTCACCTCGCGGGCTTTCATTGATTCCTTTGCCATATCTCTTAATCCTTTTTAGCGTTCTTGAATGGAAGACCGAAAGCCTTCAGAAGAGCATAACCCTCCTCGTCGGTCTGAGCCGAGGTCACGAAGGTGATGTTCATACCCTGGATGCGGTCCACTGAATCGATATTGATCTCCGGGAAGATGATCTGCTCCTGGATACCCAGTGTGTAGTTGCCACGGCCGTCGAACTTGCTCTCGATACCCTTGAAGTCGCGGATACGGGGCAGTGCGATGCGGACGAGCTTCTCGAGGAACTCATACATACGCTCACGACGGAGTGTCACCATCACGCCGATAGGCATCTTCTTACGAAGCTTGAAGTTGGCGATATCCTTCTTCGAATAGGTAGCCACTGCCTTCTGTCCGCAGATGGCCGAGATCTCGTTGATAGCCACTTCGATGATCTTCTTGTCCTGTGTGGCGTCACCCAGACCCTGGTTGACGACGATCTTCTTCAGGACGGGGATCTGCATTGCCGAAGTGTAATTGAACTGCTTCTTCAGAGCGGGAGCGATCTTCTCCTTATACTCTGCCTTTAACTGTGCTGTGTTTGCCATTACTTAATCTCCTCCCCTGACTTTTTAGCGATACGTGTGACTTTCTTGCCCTCGCGCTTGATGGCGACACGGGTAGCCTTGCCACTCTTCGGATCAATCAAACTAATATTTGAGATGTGAATAGGAGCCTCCATCTTGACGAAGCCTCCCTGAGGGTTCTTGGCACTCGGCTTGGCACTCTTGTTGACCATGTTCACACCTTCAACGAGTGCACGCTGCTTGTCGGTCAGAACCTTCAGCACCTTACCCGTCTTGCCCTTGTCCTCACCGGCCAGGACGATGACGGTATCATTCTTCTTAATCTTGAACTTTGCCATTTCTCTAAACAATTTAAAAGTTAAAGTACTTCAGGTGCCAAAGAAACGACCTTCATGTTCACGGCGCGGAGCTCACGTGCCACAGGGCCGAAGATACGGCTGCCACGGAGCTCACCTGCATTGTTCAGCAGCACGCAGGCATTGTCGTCGAAACGGATGTACGAGCCATCAGCACGGCGGATCTCCTTCTTCGTGCGAACAACCA
>JAEEGG010023018.1_pt1 | contig 12214 bp, 9 predicted proteins | sample 9134161 | NCBI WGS metagenome assembly JAEEGG01 (sample SAMN16246543, study PRJNA631951) | gut metagenome | biome: gut microbiome; feature: rumen; material: CR-attached | host: Bos | place: Iran: Karaj | collected 2018-10 | reverse complement strand
CGCGCAAATGAAGTGCCGCCCTGAGGGGCGGCAATGAAGACGCGGCTGCGCCGCTAATGAAGTTACGCGCTGCGCAAATGAAGTTGCGCGCTGCGCGCGCAAATGAAGTGCCGCCTTCGGCGGCAATGAAGGAATGAAGCTGCCGGCCCGCGGGCCGGCAGCTTCATTCTCCGGAGTCGAGCCAGGCTCTGTACTCCTCGAGGCACATGTTCTTCTCCCGCATCATGGCGGCGTGGTACTGGCCGACGAAGCGCCAGTGCCTCGGCTCGTAAGAGAAGCCGGTGATCTTTTCCTTTCCCTTGGGATAGCGCTCGACGAAGCCGAACTGGTAGGCATACTGCTGGAGCCAGACGTAGACCTCGGACTTCTCGATGTCGGTGTTGCCGGATCCCGTCAGCACGAGGTCGACGCTGAAGCCCGTCTGGTGGTCGCCGGTCCCCGGCACCGCCGAGTATGACGACGCGACCCGCTCCGCGTCCGCGGCCGACAGGGTGTACTGCTTCTTGTCGAGGTAGTTGGTCTTGAGATAGGCCCGCCCGAGCACCGAATACGCCGCGTCGGAGAAGTCGCCGTGGCTCCTGTACCAGACGCGCTCGTTGCCGACGTAAATGTTGAACTGCTTGCTCTGATCCGCGTAGGAGCGGTAGGCCATGTTTACGTATACGTTGCGGTAGCCGCTGCTGTACATCTCGATGAACATGGCCTCGAGCGCCTTTTCGGCGCCGCGCTCCATTATGAGGCTGGTGCGGCCGGGCGCGCTGTTGAGCACCTGGGCGTATTCCTCGGGCTCATAGGTGCCGTCGTCGCGGAACGTCGGGTTGATGAGCAGCAGGTATTTATCGGCGTCCGCGGGGTTCATGTATGCGTAGTAGCCGGAGAGGTCGTTGATGAAGCTGTAGGCAAGGCCTCCGCCGGGAAGGGTCATAGCCTGGACCGGGACCGAAGCGCCGCCCTCGAGGAAGATGGGATCGCCGGCCTTCAGCAGGAAGGAGACGTCGGCCGGGGACGACAGCGTGTCCTCGGTCACGGTATCTCGGCTGATAAGGACGGAGCTCCTGTCCTCGCCGATGAAGACGCTGACGCCGGAGACGTATCTGTCGATGAAGCTGACGGGGAGCCACAGCCTGCCGCCGATCAGCCTGGCCGGTCCGTCCATCATGACGGAGTTGCCGTTCACGTCGGCAAAGCGGCTGTCGGTGGCAAAGGAGGCGTATTCTCCCGTCGGGGTCAGGTATTTGAGGCCGGTGCGGTCGCCGCTCACGGAGATGCCGCACGACTCGGCGATCTCAGAAAAGTCCGCGTATATCAAACCGTCGTAGGAGACGGACGAGGTCCTGATCTCGCGGGTGTCGTCTCCGTAGCCGTACATGATCTTTTTCGGAAAGCCTCCGCCGTCGCCCGGGCGGATGAACAGCGAGCACAGGAAGGCGATCAGGGCGATCACGCAGATGAGGACGAAGAAGAACAGAAATGGCGGAATGTAGACCCGCAGCCTGCCGAGAGCGTACGAAAGGTACGCCCGGCGGTTCTCGCGATCGCGCTGCCGCTCGGCGTTCTTCTTTCTTTTGTTTTTCTCACGGACGTTGCGCTCCGCCTGACGGCGCAGATCTCTGTCGCCGGCGGATCCCGTCGCTCTCTGTTTTCCGGACATGTGGATGTCGCGCTGTCAGCCGCGCGGCGCTCTGGTTTCGATCAGGAAGAAATACGGCGAAGCCGGGGAGTTCACAATGGCTATCTTTGTTGCGCAGATGCGATATCTCGACAGGCCGGAGAAGTACTCGGCGAGCATGCGGCCTTCTGCGTCGCCCTCCGGGTGGCCGGGGTAGACCGCGACGGTGAGCACGGAGTCCTCGTCCAGCAGACCGACGGCGGTCTCTATGGCGGGCATCGTAGTTTCGCGCATGGTGGTTATGCTCTTGTCACCGCCCGGCAGCCAGCCGAGATTGAACATGCCGGCGCGGATCTTTTCCTTTATGTACGATCCGGCGTTGCTGTGCGAGTCGAGAATGAGACTGCAGTTGTCGGGGCAGCCGGTCTGACGGAGGTGCGCGGCCGTCGATTCCAGCGCCTGAGGCTGGATGTCGAAGGCGTAGACCCGCCCGGACGGCCCCACGGTCTTCGACAGAAATTCGGTGTCGTGGCCGTTCCCCATTGTGAAATCGGCGGCGACGTCGCCCGCGCGGAGGTGGGTCAGAATGAACTGCTTGTGGAGCGAGAGCAGATCGATCATGATCTTCCGCCTTCCGGCTTGCCGCCCGGGACGAGGTCGGAGCGGAGAAACTTCATGGCACGCTCGACGGCGTCCTTGGAGTTGCCCCAGGGCTCGGCGTCGTAGCGGTAGTCGAACTTTTTGCAGAACCAGGAGACGTCGCCCCTCAGTGAGTCGAAATAGGGCATGACGACGTCGGATGCGGCCTTTGCAAAGTCGGAGTTCTGCTTCTTCGGGAGCTTCTGTCTGGCCGTCTGGAGCATGGCGTTCCAGTGAGGCAGGCAGAAATAGGGCTGCCCGGAGAACTTCTCGCGGAAGGCGGGGTCGGTCGACCACATGTAGATAAGGTTGTCCGTCATCTGGGCGAAGTTCCTGGCTATCCTCCCGCAGACGTAGCAGGTGCCCTCGAGCTCGGTTATCCTGGCCCGGGCCCTGGATCCGGGCACGAGCAGCGGCATATCCTTGACCTCGCCGCGGAGCTCGTCGAGGTGGCTCTCGAGCGTCAGCGCCATGCCCAGGCGGTTCTTGCGGGTGAACATCATGGCGTAATGGGACGCGCAGAAGCCCTCGCGGTTGGTCTTTATGCGGATGTCGGGCTCCATCATGGAGGCGCCCAGGATGAGGTCCAGCTCGTTCTCCTGAAGCATGCGGTAGAGCGAGCACAGAGGACAGCCCCGAGACGGGTCGTCGCGGCATTTGTCGAAGTGCTCGTTGATATGGGTGGTGTATATCTGACCCATTTCTTTCCTGCCTTCCGGGCGTCCGGCGGACGGGTGGCCCCGGCCGCGCTTCCTTTCCGCGGGTTTCGGACTGCGGCTTGAAACCGCCCGAATTTTATTATATAATTATATCATATCGCGCGGGCGATTATCAAGGGCGGAGCCACATTTTTCGCGGCCGCCCGCCTCGCCCGGGCATGATGAGACAGGGGTTTTTCATGAGAGATTACGATTCCGTATCGTTCGGAAGCGAGAACGGCGTCAGCTGTACGGAGATCGCCGGGGCGAGGCACTTCAGCGTGCCGGCCATATTCTCCTGCGGGCAGGCCTTCCGCTTCGACCCGGTCGAGGACTCGCCGCACGGCTGCGAGTGGAGCGGCGCCGCATTCGGCCGCTTCGTGTCGGTGGCACAGGACGGCGACAGGGTGACCATATACAACTCGGACAGGGAGGACTTTTACGGCGTATGGGAGAGGTATCTCTCCCTCGATCTCGACTACGGCGAGCTGAACGGGGACATCCTTTCCCGCTCGGACAGTCCGGCACTGGCCGCCGCGGTCGCCTGCGGGGACGGGATCAGGCTGCTCCGCCAGGACCCCTGGGAGACCCTCTGTTCGTTCATAATATCGCAGAACAACAACATTCCCAGGATAAAGGGGCTGGTCTCGGCGCTGTCGGCCGCTGCCGGCGACGTCATCGTCTGTCACGGGATGGAGGCCCACGGCTTCCGCGGCCAGAGAGCGTTTCCTTCGCCCGCGGCGACCGCCGCGCTCGGCGAGGACGGGATACGCGAACTGAGGACGGGTTTCAGGGCCCCGTATATCTGCGGGGCGGCTTCGGCGGTCGCCGGCGGGACGTTCAGCCTGTCGGATGTGGCGTCAGCCTCAGATGCCGAGGCCTCGCTCATGCTTCAGACGCTCAGAGGCGTCGGGCCGAAGGTCGCCGCGTGCACGCTGCTCTTCGGCTTCGGGCGGACCGGCGCGTTTCCGGTCGACGTCTGGATCAGGCGTGTCATGGATAAATATTTCCCAGGAGAGTTCCGGCCGCAGACCCTCGGGCCCTACGCGGGGCTGGCCCAGCAGTATCTGTTCTATTGGGAGAGGGAGAGAGGGACGGCAGAAGAGCGGAAATGACGGCCGTGATACTGCGGCCCGGCCCCGCCGCGGGAGGCGTTTTGAGGCGCAAAACGGCACTGGATTAAAAATGTTTTGGAAAACCGGCCGGGATATGATATAATATAGTTTAATACATTCGAATCTTGTCTCATTTACTGTCATTTACTGTCGCCCGGCCCGGACGGCCGGATCTTAACGGATCAGGAGGGGTGAGAATGAAAAAGGTTTCGGTCTTTGCTGCTTTGCTTCTGATCGCGGCTCTTATCGCCGCAGCTCTGAACGGCTGTTCCGATCCGGTACCGGACGGCGCCGGCAGCGGCGATCCGGGCTCTGAAGGCACTGCGGGCATCGCTCCCGCGGAACAGAGCGGAGATCCCGTATCCGCGGGCACCGGCGCGGCCGAGGGGACCTCGGCCTCCGGGGAGTCCGGGACGGCGGCCGGAGAGATTATTACGTCTTCACATGAGGGGGAAACCGGAGTCCCGGATCCGAACGGAACGGCCGCCCCGGAAGAGACCACGGCTCTGCCGCCGGAGGACACGACAGTCCCGGAGGACACTACCGGGCTGCCGCCGGAGGACACGACAGTCCCGGAGGACACTACCGGGCTGCCGCCGGAGGACACGACAGCCCCGGAAGAGACCACGGCTCTGCCGCCCGAGGACACTACGGCCCCGGAGGATACGACCGAGCTGCCGCCCGAGGACACTACGGCCCCTGAGGAGACTACAGCCGCTCCCTGCCGGCACGAGGGCGACGTCAGAATCGAGGGCGCCGTCGAGGCCGGATGTCTCAGCGCCGGATACAGCGGAGACATATACTGCGCGGAATGCGGGGAAATGATCGAAAAAGGCGAGGTCTCGGCGGCTCTCGGCCACAGCTTCGGGAGCTGGAAGGGCTCGCCCGCCCCGACATGTACGGCCGCCGGCAAAGAGGTCCGGACCTGCGCCAGATGCGGTGCTTCGGAGAGCCGGAACGTCGCCGCAACCGGGCATAAGGCCGTCTCGGACAAGGCCGTCGCGGCGACCTGCACAGCGGCCGGAAGGACCGCGGGCAGCCACTGCTCCGTCTGCGGCACCGTGCTCAGCGGCCGTGAAACCGTTCCGGCGCTCGGACACAACTACACAGAAAAAGTGGTGGCCCCGACGTATACCGCCGAGGGGTACACGCTCCACACATGCACGAGGTGCAAATACAGTTATAAGGACAATTACGTCGACCGCCTTGTCGACCCGAAAGCAATGAAGGGGAAGGGCACGAAGGCCGATCCCTATCAGGTCGCCACGGACGTTCAGCTTGCCGCGCTGTCCGATTACCTGTCGAAAACCGGCCTGTATTTCAGGCAGGTGGCCGATATCGACCTCGGCTCGCTGTCACCCTGGACGCCGATCGGCACCGAGGACAGACCTTTCCGGAACAATTTCGACGGCGGAGGCTATAAGATCACCGGGCTCTCGATCGCGGGGACGGGCGACGACACCGTGTGTCTTGGACTCTTCGGCTCTGTCCGCGGGGTCACCCTGTCGAACGTCGTCATAACCGGAGCGTCGCTGACGAACGGCCAGCGGGGGTGCGGTCTGCTTGTCGGCGAGGCCCGTCTGTCGACGGTCAGCGGCTGCTCCGCAAGCGGAACGGTCGCGGGCAACGCGGAATACGGCTGCCATACGGCCGGAGGCCTTGTCGGCGCCGCGTACGGCACCGCGATCACGAACTGCTTCGCGAACGTCACCGTTACAAACGGGAATCAGTACGTCGGCGGGCTGGCAGGCATCGTGCAGGCCTTCGACAACGGCAACGACAGTTATACCCTGCCGTCTGTGTCGGGCTGCGCCTCGGCGGGCTCGGTATCCGGGAGTACGTATGTCGGCGGCCTGATAGGTTACGACGCGGACGCCGACGTGACTCGCTGCTCATCGCGCGCGACCGTCTCCGCGAAGGGCCTCGCGGCGGGAGGCCTTCTGGGCGCTCTCGACGATATCTCCAACAGCGTCTCGTCCCCGTCGGTCTCGTTCTGCTTCGCGACCGGCGACGTCGAGACTACCGGAACCGGCTACGGCGCCGCTTTCGCCGGCGGCCTGATCGGCCGCGGGACCTTCGACAACGTCATCCACGACTGCTACTCGACGGGCAACGTGACGTGCGGCGGTTCCTGGAGTGACTGCCAGGACAACTGGACGAAGGAGATCTGGCTGCGATACCGCAACCCGGCCGGCTCGTTCATCGGCTGCATGGAGGCGACCTATCATGAGAAGGCCGACGGCAGCCGGTACGCGCTCACCGTATACAACTGCTATTCGACCGGTTCCGTCACATTCAAAAAGGAGCCGTGGGTAAGCGATACCGGCATAGCGAACGGCTCGCTGATCGGATGCGTTTACGATTTTCAGACTTATTACAATTGCAAATCCGGCAGCGCGGAGGGCAAGCAGGACGTCTTCTTCGGCAGGACAGAGAACAATTACTGCGTCAGCTCCTCCCGTGAATACTACCTGGCCATACCGCGCTACGGCAGAACGCTTCCGGACGGCGAGTTCACGAGCCACACCGTCGTCACCAACATAACCGCGGCCCAGCTCAAGACCCAGAGCGTCTTTGCGGGCTTCGACTTCTCCAAGGACTGGAAGATGGGATCTTCAGGGCCCGAGCTCCGAAACTGCGCCGCGGTGAAAGGCCAGGGCTGACAATAATACACCTACCGTCCGGCGCGATGACGCCGGGGAAAGACAGGAACACATGGAATACCGCTTCTCGGACAAACTGGCCGCGCTCAAGCCATCGGCCATAAGGGAGATCTTCAAATCCCTCACCGATCCGTCAATAATCGCCTTTGCCGCGGGCAATCCGGCCGCGGATTCCTTTCCCGTCGCGGAAATGGCGGAAATCTCGGACGAGATCTACCGCACCATGCCCGTAAAGGCCCTCCAGTACGGGACCACCGAAGGCTATCTTCCCCTGCGGCAGGCTATCGCCGCGCGGCAGCGCGAGAAGTGCGGCATCGGCAGGCTGCCGGAGGACGGGCTCGGCTTTTCCGACTCGACCATCATCGTCAGCGGCGGCAACCAGGGCATCGAGCTGGCCTGCAAGGTCTTCTGCAACGAGGGAGACGCCGTCATCGCCGCGGACCCGTCGTTCATAGGGGCGCTCAACGCGTTCAGGTCCAACGGTGCGGTCACGCTCGGAGTCCCGCTGCTGGCGGACGGCATCGACCCCGCCGCCCTTGAGGAGCTGCTGAAGCGCGAGAAGAGGGCAAAGCTCCTCTACCTCATCCCGACCTTCCAGAATCCCGCCGGCATCACGTCGACGGAGGAGAACCGGAGGAAGGTCTACGCGCTGGCCGCGAAGTACGGCATCATGATACTCGAGGACAATCCCTACGGCGAGCTTCGCTTCGCCGGGGACGACGTGCCCACCTACAAGAGCATGGACACCGAGGGCATAGTCATCTACTGCTCGTCCTTCTCAAAGATCCTGTCGTCCGGAATGCGCGTGGGCTACGTCACGGCTCCCGAGGAGGTCATCCAGAAGCTGGTCGTGGCAAAGCAGGTCGAGGACGTCCACACCAACATGTTCTTCCAGATCCTGGTTCACAAGTACATGACGGAGCGGGATTTCGAGGGACACATCGCGGAGGTACGCTCGATCTACCGCCGCAAATGCGGCATAATGATGGACGCCCTGGACAGATATCTGCCGAGGGAGCTGACGTTCACGAGGCCCCAGGGCGGGCTGTTCGTATGGTGCACGCTCCCCGCGTGCATAGATATGAACGAATTCGTGAAAGAGGCGCTCGCCCGCAAAGTGGCCGTGGTCCCGGGGAGCGCGTTCACTCCCGTTGCCGGCGCGCCGTGCAATTCCGTTAGGCTTTCGTACTCGACGGCGACCGACGATCAGATCGTGACCGGCGCCAGGATACTCGGTGAGGTCGCCGAAGACCTCATGAAGCGGGCCTGACGCGATCGCAGGATACCGGCGGCGTGCCCTGCCGGCAGCGCACGGGACGTGCGAAGGACGGTGCGGCCGCAGAATACCGACACACAAAGGAATTGCAGACATGCTTGACGAAAAGAAAGTTTCATTCTCCGGAGTGCAGCCGAGCGGAAATCTCACCCTCGGCAACTATCTCGGAGCCATACGCAATTTTCCGGAATTCTCGGAAAAATACAAGTGCTTCTACTGCGTGGTCGACGAACACGCGGTGACAGTGCGGCAGGATCCCGCAGAGCTCCGCCGCCGCACCTACGAGACCCTGGCGGTGTACATCGCCTGCGGCCTCGATCCCGAAAAGAACACGCTCTACATACAGTCCCACGTTCCGGCGCACGCCGAGCTTGCGTGGATCCTTGACTGCTACACCATGTTCGGCGAGCTCTCCCGCATGACGCAGTTCAAGGACAAGAGCGCGAAACACGCCGACAACATCAACGCCGGCCTGTTCACCTATCCCGTGCTCATGGCCGCGGACATACTGCTGTACCAGAGCGACGTCGTCCCCATCGGCGTGGACCAGAAGCAGCACGTCGAACTTGCAAGGAACATTGCCGACCGGTTCAACCAGCAGTTCCCGGGGACCTTCACGGTGCCCGAGCCGGTCATACCGCACACCGGCTCCCGCATAATGTCGCTCCAGGATCCGCTGAAGAAGATGAGCAAGTCGGACGAGAACGAAAACGCGGTCGTGCGCATCCTTGACGACCGCGACGCCGTGATCCGCAAGTTCCGCAGGGCCGTTACCGATTCGGGCAGCGAGATCCGCGCGTCGGTCGACAAGCCCGGCATCACCAACCTCATAACGATCTATTCCTGCGTCACCGGCCGCAGTCAGGCCGACATCGAGCGCGAGTTCGACGGCCGCGGCTACGGCGAGTTCAAGCAGGCGGTCGGCGAGGCCTGCGCGGATCTGCTCGCCCCCGTTCAGGCAAGGTACAGGGAGCTCCTGGCGGACAAGGCCTACCTCGAATCCGTAATGAAAAACGGGGCCGGCGAGGCGGCATACTACGCCCGCAAGACCCTGTCCAAGGTGAGAAGAAAGATCGGTTTTGTCAACCTGTGATCCAGAGAAGCGCGAGGCGGCCGGACGCACCGGAAAACAACCGCCCGCGGGCGCACGGCGCCGCATAAGACGGTGATTAGATGAAGATAGGATTCGTATCGCTCGGCTGTCCGAAGAACCAGCTGGACACCGAGGTAATGCTCCACGAACTCATGACGGCCGGCTACGAGATCACCCCCGACGAGACGGAGGCGGACATCGTGGTCATAAACACCTGCGCGTTTATCGAGTCGGCAAAGAAGGAGGCCATAGACAACATCCTGGACATCGCCTGGCTCAAGGAGCACGGGAGGCTGAAGGGGATAGTCGTGACGGGCTGCCTGCCGGAGCGCTACCGCGACGAGGTGCTGAAGGAGTTTCCCGAGGTCGACGCGGTGCTCGGGGTCGGCTCGCTGCACGACATCGTCGAGGCGGTCCGGGCCGTGGAGAGGGGAAGGAAGCGCTATTCGTCGTTCAGGGACCGCGACGAGGTCAGGCTCGGAGGCGACCGCGTCCTCACCACGCCCCAGTTCTGGACCTATCTCAAGATCGCCGAGGGCTGCGACAACCGCTGCTCCTACTGCGCCATACCGTACATTCGCGGACGTTTCCGCAGCCGCCCGATCGGGGACCTCGTCGCGGAGGCGGTGCAGCTCGAGCGCTTAGGCGCGGTCGAGATCAACGTGATTGCCCAGGACATAACCCGCTACGGGCTGGATCTGTACGGGGAGTACTCGCTGGCAAGGCTCCTGAAGGAGCTCACCTCGGCCACCGAGCGGGCGTATTTCAGACTTCTGTACTGCTATCCGGACAAGATCACCGACGAACTCATAGCCGAGATCCGCGACGATCCCCGCGTGCTGAAGTACGTCGACATCCCGCTGCAGCACATAAGCGACAGGATGCTCTCGTCCATGAACCGGCACGGCGATTCGGCCATGATAAGGGACGTCATACGACGGCTCAGGTCGCAGATCCCGGGCATCGTGCTTAGGACGACTTTCATAACCGGCTTCCCGGGCGAGACCGAGGACGATTTCGAACAGCTTTGCGCGTTCGTCAGGGAGGTCCGCTTCGACCGGCTGGGCGTGTTCCCGTACTCGGCCGAGGAGGGCACTCCCGCCGCGGAGTTCCCGGACCAGACCGATCCTCAGCTGAGGCAGGACCGGGCCGATCTGCTCATGCGGATCCAGGCCGACATCAGCGCGGAGCTCAACCGCGGCTTCATAGGCAGGACCGTCCGGGTGCTGGTCGAGGACTACGACGCGGTCTCGGAGACGCATTTCGGCCGCAGCGCGGCGGACGCGCCCGAGATCGACGGCAAGGTGTATTTCAAGTCGCGCGCAAGGATAGCCCCGGGGAGCCTCGCCGACGTCCTGATCGAAGAGGTGCTGGATTACGACCTCTTCGGCAGCGCAGTCGTGCCCGGCAGCCCCGAGAACGTTCCTGGCGTCCCCGGCGGCGCGCGGGGAGGGGACGGGAGCGTCCCCGGCGGGTCAGTGTGAGGAGGCGCCCATGAAAATGAATCTTCCGAACAGACTGACGGTGATGCGCATGGCGCTGATACCGTTCTGCATCCTGTTCATAATGCTTGAGGGCGTCATCGACGCCGACCTGGCGGCCTTCATTGCCGCTTTGATCTTTGCCGCGGCCTCGGTCACGGACGCGCTGGACGGAAAAATAGCCAGAAAGTACGGACTCGTGACGGATTTCGGAAAGTTCCTGGATCCTCTGGCTGACAAGTTCCTGGTGATCGGCTGCATGCTGGCCATCCTCTACAGGTACGACGCCATCCGTCCGTGGTATTTCTGGCTGGTTTTCATCGTTATATTCAGGGAATTCACGGTCACGTCGCTGAGGCTGGTGGTCGTGAACTCGTCAGGCATTGTGGTGGCGGCAAACATGCTCGGCAAGATAAAGACCACCATGCAGATAGTCAGCGTCCTTGCCGTGCTGATGGAGCCCGTCATTTACCGGCTGTTCCTGCCCGAAGGCGGTGCCCGGGACTTCCTGCTTCAGTGGATACCGCTGAGCCTCGTCTCGTCGTTCCTGGCGGCCCTGTTCACGCTGCTGTCGGGCATCAACTACCTGCGCATCTACGGCAGACACCTGACTCAGTCCATGTGAGCTGCCGCCGGAGCCCGCCGGTCGTTCCGCGGCGCGCACCCACATGCCCGCCGGCCGCGGGGCTCTTCACCCGCGCGGACGGAAGGGCAGCAGCTTTTCCACCGCGGCTGAGATCTCTTCGGAGTATTTGACCACGTTTCCGTTGCCGTTGATGAGGCAGATCCTTATGCAGACGGCGACGGAATACGCGAGGAAGCCGCACAGGCACACGCAGGCGGCGATATACAGCAGCTTCTTTGCGCGCCGCGCGCGGAGCGCGCGGGCGCCGCCGGCCTCGCCGGCCGATCCACGGTCCGCACCGGTCGATGTTTCCGGAGCCGCCTCTTCGGAGGCGGCTTCTTCAGTCCCGCCGGCTTCGACTGTCTCGGAGGCCTCGACGGCGGCCGCCTCTCCGGAGGCGGCTTTTTCAGTCCCGCCGGCCTCGGCTGCATCGGCAGTTTCGGCCGAATCGCCGGCTTCGGCTGTCTCGGCCGCCCCGTCAGCCTCCTCGCCGGCCGGGCGGAGCAGGCTCGTATAGGAGATCAGTATCACGGCCGAAAACAGCGCGGCCGTCATGGTCAGATCGCTCGTGTAGCGGTATATCACGCCGCCTAGGCAGAAGTCGATCAGCGAGACGGAGACAAGTCCCGCGACCGCGCAGGCGGTCATGACTCGCAGGGACTTGCGGAACCTGGGCGAGAAGATCACTGCCGGGGAGGTGAGCAGGGTCAGCGCCATCGGGACGCTGAACAGGCCGAGGCCGGCGTCGCGGTACAGGTAGTGGCCGTAGTCGGACATGCGGAGATAGCTGAAGCTGATATACGGATAGACGTCGGACCGGGCCGGAGGATCGACGAAGTAGTGGTAAATGGCAAAGGGCAGGTCGGAGAGCCGCAGGCGGTATTTGCCGATGTCGGAGATCGTCAGCTGGTAGGCGTTGCCGAAGTCGAGCGGGCCGGAGAACCGCACCGCGTTGAAGATCCTCGAGCCGCAGAGGAACATGAACACGGGGACGCCGAGCGAGCACAGCCCGCCC
>JAEEGG010023017.1_pt1 | contig 12215 bp, 3 predicted proteins | sample 9134161 | NCBI WGS metagenome assembly JAEEGG01 (sample SAMN16246543, study PRJNA631951) | gut metagenome | biome: gut microbiome; feature: rumen; material: CR-attached | host: Bos | place: Iran: Karaj | collected 2018-10 | reverse complement strand
TCGGAATCTGCTGGGCAAAGCGGTTGGCATAGTCCACGATGGCCCGGTCGGAGCGATAATTGTCTGTCAGCTCATACAATTTGGCATGGTAATCGGTCATCAATGCCTGCAGATACATGGAATTGCTTCCGCGAAAAGCATAGATGTTCTGGTCGTCGTCGCCCACAGCCACGACGCGCATTTCCTCGTTCCGCCGCATCAGGGCCTGCACCAGACGGAAGTCGTCGGCATTCATGTCTTGCGCCTCGTCGACGACCAGCACGCTCTTGGCCATCTTGCTCTCTTCCACCTCGCCATTCTCTATCATCTCCGCAGCCCGCCGCACCACGCTGTCGGCTTCTTCGAGCGACCCGTTTCGCCCTATCAGGTCGAAGCTGTAGGAATGGAAGGTCTTGATGTCGACGAAGTGGGCTGCGCTGCCCACCAACGCGATGAGGCGCTTCTTGAACTCTGTGGCTGCCGCGCGCGAAAAAGTGAGCATCAGCAGCTGCTCGTGCTTCACGTCTTCAATCAGCAACAGCGAGGCCAACTTATGCACCAGTACCCGCGTCTTGCCGCTGCCAGGCCCCGCCGCCACAACGATGTATTTCGATTGTTTGTCGTCGATGATTTCGCGCTGCCGTGGGCTGAGCGTCCCAAATATCTGCTCATACTTGGCCGGAGTGATATTCTTGGTAATCTCTGCACGCCGTTCCCCTTTAAAGTACTTGTTGATAAACAGCTTGTAGTCGAGCAAGAAATAATCGCTGACAAACTGCATGGCGGCATCATAGTTGCGCACCATCATATTGGCATATTCACCCACGATGTGTATTTGCTGTATGCGCTGCTTGTAGAACTCATCCAGCAGCCTATACTGCTCCCTGCCGTAGCGTCGCGTCCGCTCCACCCTGCGCTGCAGCTGCATCGAGTTGTATATCACCATGAAGCCGCCTTCAATCTTCAGCAGGTTGGCTTTGCTGAGATAGAGCAGAGCCTCTTCGATGTCGCCCAGCGTGGCCTTCTCTTTCGAACTGAAGACCTGCATCTGCCTGGTGGCGTTGTAGCTGCTGAGCAACTCCACCATCGAGAAGACGACCTGCTTCTCTTCTGCCGCTGCGGTCAGCGTCTTGACCAGATAGCGGCAGAGGTCTACCCGTCGGCTGAACCGCGCCATCGTTGTCGCCTTGTCCACCTCCAGTCTAAGGCTCACACTGCCGCTGGCAGTATGCTCCTCCTTTCGAAGATAATCTTTGATGAGCAGAAAGTGCAAGAGCATACGCAGCAGCTTGACGGTGCAATGTGGATGGCCACTGGTCTGCGCCTCGGCGTTGAGCTGCTTATAGTTGAAGACGGTCGAGTCGTTATTGATTCGTTCCAGCAGATACTGTTCAAGGTGAAGTGTTTCGTCCAGTACACGCCCAGTATTGGTGCGGTCGATATAGGCTTGCATATCTTGCGTGTCGGCCAACAGTCCTTCTTGTCGCATGAGGTTGATGTTGCGCACCACCGTTTCTTTCTTCAAGCCAAGGATGTCGGCCAGATAATCCACGCGGCTCTCAGCTTCTGCGCCACGCCCCCCTGCCGTAGCCCTGCTGCTGATGAGCGAGCGGATGATGCGTGCCGCCTCTTCGCGCGACGCATCATCAAAGAGTGTTGAGGCGTTCAGCCGCTGGCGTGCTTCGTCCATGGAGCGCACCTTGATGCCCGTGGCGAAAATCCTTGGAAAGTTCGTCCCCCTGCTGATGAATCCTGCCTGTTCCAAAGCGGTGATCGCCCCGCGCACCCTCGTTTCGATTCCGCCTGAGTCATCGTCGTACCAACCGGCCTGCCGCGCTATCTCCAGTGGCGAACAGCTCACCTTGTCGTGCTTGATGGTGAGGTCTTTGATGGCTTTCCACACTTGCTGAATCTCGCTGATGGACAGCTTGGTCTGGTTGAGCAGAACGAAATGCTTGTCAAGATCGCTATCGTCGAAGAGCACATAGCAGTCGGCCTCCATCTGTGGGTCACGGCCAGCGCGGCCAGCCTCCTGGACGTAGTTCTCCAGCGAGTCGCTGATGTCGTAGTGCACCACCAATCCCACATCCTTTTTGTCGACGCCCATCCCGAATGCCGATGTGGCCACAATCACCTTCGCTTGGCCGTTCATGAAAGCGTCTTGGTTGGCCACCTTCTCAGCAGCTTCCATCTTGCCGTTGAAAGGCAGTGCCAGAATATTGTCGCGCTTCAAACGCTCGGCCAACTCCCTTGTTCGTCTGGTTCGTGCCACATAGATAATGGTGGGACACTGATGGCCAAGAACAAGGTTGCGCAGAAGCGAGTATTTCTCGTCGGCAGTCTCGGCATGCAGCACGGAATAGCGCAGATTCTGGCGATGGGCATTCGAGGCGAACACCTTCAAGTCTATCCCAAGCTTCTGTTTGAAGTAGTCGCAGATGTCTGAGATGACCTTCTGTTTGGCTGTAGCCGTGAAGCAACTGATGGCGATGGGCTGAGGTTGCTGCTTCTTCTTTTGCAGCTCGCGTATAAAGTCGCCAATGTAAAGATAGTCGGTACGGAAATCCTGCCCCCAAGCCGAGAAGCAGTGAGCCTCGTCGATGACAAAGCGCACCACATGGCGGCTCATCAACAGCCGCTCTATGGTTTTGCTTCGCAACATCTCTGGAGCAATGTAAAGCAGATGGGCTGTGCCCTCGGCAACCTGCTGGATGGCGGCGGCACGCTCCACGGGGTCGAGCAGACCGTTGATGGTCACCGCATCGCTGATGCCACGCTCGGCAAGGTTGTCCACCTGGTCTTTCATCAACGACTGCAGCGGCGAGACGACAACTGTCAGCCCGTGGATGTTGCGCCCAGCCATCAGTGCCGGCAGCTGGAAGGTCAAGCTCTTGCCGCCACCCGTGGGAAAGATGGTCAGCAACGACTCTCCCCTGATGGCTGCTTCAACGGCCATTTGCTGCATGGGTTCACCGTCGAACAGCCGAAACTCATCGTAGCCAAAGAATTCTTTCAATCCGAGGTGAGCATCCAACCGATGTTTGCAATAATCGCACTTTCCACACGGCACATTCCACAGGAACGCCATCACGTTGTTCACCTTCGGATAGTTGCGGAGCACCCATGCAGGCGTCAGCGACTGCCAGTCGTCGGCACCCATCACGGCAAGGGCGAAAGCCAATTCTATAGGATAGTGTTTTACCACCGCCTCGATGTTGGCATTAGTGCAAATCTTATCGCTAAACTCCTCGCGTATCATCGCCGCCACCGTCGACGGGCATTCCTGAAAGCCCGGCGTGTCCTGTTGGTGCTGCGGCCTCCCTGTCGCCCCCAGAAACTCAAAGAACCCGCAAAACTCTTTAGTGCCCGACAACAGTCGCAGGTAAATGGCCTGGCGAGTGGAGGGCAACGCCTTCCACGCCTCCACCTCATCGTAAAACAAGTCGCGCGCTTTCTTGGCATCATTCACAGGATTGTTCAGTTCATCAACCTGCAGCTTGTCGTCTTTCACCAAGCGGTGGTATGGCTTACGGGGAAAAAGAAGCGGCGACAGCGGCAGCGTGTCGATGATGGTATGATTCCCTTGCAGGTGCAGATACTTCAAATCGTGGTGGATGATGTTATGGCCACACCACACCTTACATTCCGACACGAAGGCAGCAAACTGCTGAGCCGACTGCGTATGCAGCACAGCGCCATCGCCCCTCACGGCACCATAGTCAAGCACTTTTTCGCTGTCAATGCTTACCTCGGTGTCAATGAATACAATTTGCGATGACTTTCGTGGCTCCTGCAATGTCAATCCCTGGTTATTGTCCATGCCATCATGCGTATTCCATCTGCAAAAATACAAAATAGGCACGACAAAAGATGCATTTCAGGCCATATTTTACATATTATTAGTAATGGTGGTTTCCGTCTATGTGTTTTGCCGAGCTGCCGAAGGATTAATATTAGTTCATCCCTATAATAATCAAAGATCTTGCGACGTGTACGGTTGAAAATTACCAAGTGCGCAGCACCCCTCCTTTTCCTCCTTCACTCCTTAGACTTCATGTCCGTAGAGGCTTCTTTTTCTAAGGAGTTCAGGAGTAAAAGGAGGGGGCATTTCGTGCCCTACAACCCTCTAAAAAAACGCAAAACGCAACAGACAGATATACAGCCCGTTGCTGCCAACCGAAATTTGGAGCGCGACTTTTTTCAAAAAGTCAACGGTTTTTTGAAAAAAGTCAACGCCTTTTTGGAAAAAGTCGACGCCAAATTTTTAATTGGAGTGCTCAGAACGAGAATTCAGACCCACCACAAATTTATTTTTTTGTGTCCGCGTAGGATTATATCTAAGGAGTTTTGGAGACAAAGAAGACGCATGGTATGGTCGGGTGAGCCGCATATTTGCGGCTGCGCTTGGTTCCTAACTAAGGGAACTCGATAATTTTCAGGTCAACTGCCATATCATTGCCTAAAATATGATCTTCCATATCTGTCGCTTATTTCCTTTCAACCGTACAGGTCGAAACTTTTCTCGAAAAATCGTATGTTTCCCCTGCTACGCGCATAAATCTAATCAAAAATTGTAAATTATTCATTGAAAGTGCTCCCGCTCGACCGATGGTCGCTTGCTAAGCAAGAGGTTCTTGCGTCTCTCGGTTGATGGGAGGGCAGGGGGCCGTGTGCATGGGCGACCGGCTTTGCGGTCATGAAGCAGCGAGACCAGCGGGGCTTGATGTATTGAAAATCAGGGAGACAGGTCACGCGACCCGTCCCCCTGATACTTATTCTACTGAAGATTCGACTCCTTTATTACTTCTCGTCCTGGTTCTTTAGCTTATCGATGATGATGGTCACATCGGCGATGGTGATTCTGCCGTCGCCGTTGACATCGGCTGCAAGCTGGTCGAATCCAAGAAAATCGTCGGAGATGTCACCCAGAATGTAGTCCGACACGATCTGCACGTCAGATTCTTCCAGCGTGGTGCTCCTATCAGCATCGCCCGAGCCTATCACTGGGTCGCTGCCCTCATAGTTCACTTTTTGGGAGTTCACCACTTTCCAGCGCTTCGCCACGGCCTCAGCCACCTGCGACTTATAGATGGTATTGGTTTTGTTTGGATTGATAGTAGCTGTCATCACCATCAGCGTGCCTAGCACGTTCCGCTGCGGCAGGGCATCTACCACCTTGCCCATCTGGATGGCGTTCAGGAAGTTTCCCTGGCATTGCACTTGTCCCAGTTTCGGGTGGCTACCCATCTTCAGCACCCGCAGACTATTACTGTAACAGAACAGAAGCTCAAGGTCAGGCAGCATCGACACATCGAGCGATGTCAGAGTGTTGATGTAGCACTTCAACTCGCGCAGCTTCTTGTTGTTCGACAGGTCAAGCTCTGGCAGCTTGTTGTTTGAACAATCCAAGTAAACCAACTCTGGCAGCATCGACACGTCGAGCGTCGTCAACTTAAGCCCATCACAGTTGAGATTATTCAGGTTCGTCAGGTACTGGTAGCCCGTGATGTCGGTGACGCCTTCACCCTTGAGGTTTAATTCCTTGATTCTTTCGATTATCCTATCGGTCAGTAGGCTGCCCTCGTTCAGATTATAGGTCGTTTTGATGACATTGCGCAATTTTGCATCGGGGAAGAAGTTTGCGTTGAGGTAGATGTAAGACTTCTTGCCCTCGTAATGTGAAAACGCGTTGTTCACCCATTGGTACACCGTCCAGCCTTTATTACTGAGGGTTGCCACCTGCTCGGGCGACATCACGTTGCCATCCTCCCCCTCGTCGGTGTAGAAGAGCAGGTTACCGTCGTTGTTTGGCCTTCTGGGCAGGTTGGTTATAAACGTCCACATGGCGGGCACCTTCAGCTGGTTGCCCCTGCAGAACACATTCATCAGCTGGTGGTTGTTGCTGTTGTCGATGCTGGTCAGCAGGTTGTTTTCGCAACTCAGGGTTTTCAAGCTGGGGATTTCCTTCAGGTCAAGCTGCGTCAGCAGGTTGTTGCTGCAAGTTAATACCTCTAACTTGGGGTTGCCCGTCAGGTGAAGCTGACTCAGCTTGTTGTTACTACAATCCAGCACCTCCAGATTGGGGAAGAACTCTACACCCTGCATGTTCTCTATCTTCTCATGGTTTTCTGAAACTGACAAGCTCGTCACGCCGTTCCGTTCCTCGTCAGAGAGATAGCCGTCCTCGTTTAGGTCAATACTAGGGCGGCTTACGAAGGCGCGGAAGTGATTGTCGGGGAAGTGTTGCACGTCGATTGGTACTACACCCTTGTAATCCCCAGGCGCACCGTTCACCCATTTGAGCACCCGCCAGCCCTTATCATTGAGGGCAGCCACCTGCTCGATCAACATCACGTTGCCGTCCTCCACCTCGTCGGTCCAAAAGAATAGCATACCGTCGTTGTCTGGCCATTCGGGCAGGTTGCTTATAAACGTCTCCATGGCGGACACCTTCAGCTGGTTGCCCTCGCAGGACACAAGCTTCAGTTTGCTGTTGTTGTTGCTGATGGTGATGCTGGTCAGCTGGTTTTTGCTGCAAGTCAGATACCTCAGTTCGGGGTTGCCCGTCAGGTCAAGCTGCGTCAGCTGGTTTTTGCTGCAAGTCAGGCTAGTCAGATTGGGGTTGTCCGTCAGGTTAAGCTCAGTCAGCAGGTTGTCTTTACAATCCAAAACACTCAGATTGGGGAAGAACTCCACGCCCTGCAGGTTCCTTATCTTTTCCGGAAAGGTGTAGGCCAGACTGTTGTAGGCAGAAATCGACGTCACGCTGTTCCGTTCCTCGTCAGAGAAAAAGCCGTCCAGGTTCTCGTCAAAAATTTTACGGCTTATGTAGGCGCGGAATTGTTCGTCGGGGAAGTGTTGCGCGTCTATCGGCACGCCTCCCGCAGACGGCGCTCCCTGCCATTCCTTTGCCTTTAATTCACTGAGGGTAGCCCCCCCTAAGAGGAGAAATGCGGCCACAACCGCTGAAATGATTGTACGTTTCATATCTATAGGTTTTTATATTTATCAAAAGTCCGTTAACAGCCTACAAAGTTACACAAATTATTTTACATACCATCTCATTTTCCAGAAAAAACGCTTCTCATCCCCTAATATTTTTAAAAGTGGACATATTTGGGGCACAACCTCCGCGTTTGTTATTTAATGTCCATGTATAAATGTACAAGACGCAGAGGAGAAAAGCACCAAATAAACAAGTTTCTCCCATGCCTTTGAGAGGCATGGGAGAAACTTTATTGGATAAACGGACTTATTGATTCATATAGTGGGGAAACAGGACAAGCCCGATTCCCTACCGGCGGATGATTTTGCGACCATTGACAATGTTCACGCCCTTCTGCACCTTGTTCAGGCGTTGGCCATGCAGGTTGTAGAAAGACGTCGGGGATTGCAACTTCCCTTCCTCAAACACCGAGTGGATGCCCACGACACTGGCTGAAGTGACGGGCACCTTCACGGCGTTGGTCACGATGCCGTTACTCTTGTCAATGAGCATGGCCACGACGAAAAGCTTAGTCTTGTCCTGGATGATGGGCTCCCACGCTGTGTTGAAGCACCAGTCGGGATAGAAGGTGTAGGTGTGCTCCACGGGCACATCGGCCTGCACGCTCTGCGGTATGCTCTCGCTGATGCCACCTATCTCAGAGATGCCCACTGCCACGTCGTTGAACTCGAGGTTGGAGATGACATCGCCCATCTGGCTCAGCGGCTTCAGGTCTGGACTGGAGAGGTTTGCTCCGGCGTAGTAGTTGTGCTGGTCCCAGTCGGTGCCGGCCGGACCGGTCATGCCGTCCTCCACGAGCACGTACTCTATGGCGTAGTTGGCTTTATCGTCGCTATAAGGGAAGGTGACGCTGGCCGTGACGTTGATCTCATCTTCCGTCTCGTTGAGATTAGCCTTCAGGTCGATGTCAGCGTTGGCAAACATGGCGTTGCGCCACTGCAGGATGTCGAGCGTGCTGAAGCGTGAGTCGTCATAGCCGCTTTCGCCACCGCCGTAGGGGTCAACGCTCATGCCCCTGTCAATCCAGGCGTCGGGGAATCCTGAGACAGGCGAGGGGAAGCTGGTGGTAATCTCCATCGGGTCGTCGTTGTGATAGCTAATGGTAACGAAATCGTCGGCATAGTTGTTCTTCAGCAGCTCCAGTGCCACGAAGCCGCGTGTGCACCATCCGCACCACGTGCCGGTGTACTCCTCGAAGAGCGTGCGCTTCTTGGGCACGACGTTGAGCACATTGACGGGCGTCACGGCCACGGGTGCCTGGTCCATGTTGTCCTGTTCGTTCACCTTCACCACGCGCATGATAAGGTCGTAGGTGCCGGCCTCGCTGGGGGCGGGCAGCGTGAAGTTTTGGTAGGTGCTGAGTCCGAACTGTCCTTTCACGTTGGTGGTTATATGCTCGGTGTAGGTCTTTCCGTCGAGCTGGTATTCTACATCCATGGTCTGTATGCCGGCAGCTCCGTGGTTGACGAACTGCTGGGTGACGGTGAACTCGTCGCCGCTCTTCACGAAGACGTTGTCGTCTGCTACGGGAGCCACGGCATTTTCGGCAATGTTGCTGCCGCTGACAGTGACCTCGATGACGGCCGACATAGCGGCAGCCTCGCTCAGGTCGGTCCACTTCAGCAGGTTGCGGCTCATGTGAATGTACATACCGCTCTCCTTCACCTGGTCGATGGTGGTGACGGGGCCGCCAGTAGTGTTACTTTCATTGTCGATGGTCACTGAATAGCCCACGTAGACGCCTTCGGCGGGGATGAGGTAGGGCCTGGGCAGTGCGACGGTGCAGTTGCCGGTTTTGGTGGGCGTCACGTCGATGCAGACGAGGTCGGGCATGTTCACATTGTCTTCGACGCGCAGCTGGCTGGAGAGCCACACCTTGTAGCCGCTGGTACCTGCCATCTTCTTCACGGGGAAGGTAATCTCGTCGATATGACTGCCTGTGAGGGCATCGTTCTGCAGATGAATGGCCACGTCGTAGGTCTGCGGTTTCCATTTACCGAAGGTGGAGAGGTCCTCGTCGCCAGTGTATGGGCTGAAGGTGATGCTGTTGCCCTGGTTGCTGGGGTCGATGTCGGGATATTCGGGTGTAGCGGCCTCCGGCTGTATGTCGGTGAAGAGCTCCTGCATCTCACGCCACGCTATGTCTGAGCGCTTCTCTTCGCCACCGCCTCGGTAGATGGCCTGCAAGCCGTAAGCCTCGGCGCCGCCGCAATAGAAGTAGATGGTGTGGGTCGGGCCGTTGATGATGAAGTCCCATTCGTCAGTGTAGTCGTAGGGAATCTCGGTCATGGTGGGCTCTGCCAGGTAGATGTGGTCGAAGGCCGAGAACTCATAGACCTTCTCCTCGCCGTTTACGCGGGTATAGACAAGATATGACAGTTTGTCGGGCATGATATAATTGCCATTGGTGTCCTCAGTGAAGATTTCGAATTCGAAGACACCCCATCCGTAATCGTATTTGTAGAAGTAGTCGAAGCCATATTCCGTGATTTCGGTCCATTTAGGAGTCTTCGGTGTAGCGGCCACCTCAGTGTAGGGCTTCATCGATGCCTTGTTGAATATAGCGGCATAGCTGACGGCTTCGGTGCCGGCGTTGACAAGGAAACACGAGCTGTTGGTGAATTCATGCGTTGTGGCATCGTAGTCGAAGGTGATGTCGGCATCGCTCAGACTGTAATCCGTGTAGGTTATGTCGTAATCTTCATAATAGACCTCCTCGACAGTGGCCGAAACGATGTACTGGAAGCTGCCGTTTACCAGATCGGCTCCCAAATACTGGCCATTAGGGAACGTGGCCTTGTTGCCGTCGATGGTGCCGTGAATCCAGGCGTCGGGCATGTTGCTGTAGATTCCTTTCACCCACACGTCGTTGCCTTGGAATCCCACTTGCACTTGCGAGCCCTGTATGCCGGGCGCAGTGATGGCATAGTTGGCGGTCACGAGACCCTCGGGGGCTTCTGCGGGCTGCTCGGTGACGGTCTGAATGGTCATGTTCCAGTCGGCAAAGCCCGTCCAGCTCCCCTCTTCGTCGGCCAAGCCCACCACGAGGTTGCCGCTGGCCAGACTGTTGACAGAGGTGATGGTGCCATTCTCCTGGTCGTAGTTGAACTTCAGTTCCTGGTTGCTGGCTTTCACGTAAGTGTCGCCAGACAGCTGCATCATCATGGCATAGTAGGTGTCGCCAAACTCCTCATAGATGGGCTGCGGCAGTTGGAAATTGATGGTGCTTCCACTGAGCGTGCCCTCTATCCATCCGCCAGTGTCGAACTGCGTGATGATGTTCTTCATGTAGACCTTATTGTCGGCACCGAATACCACTTCGCATACCTTGCCACTCACTTCAACATAAAACACGCCAAAGAGCGATGCACCGTATGCTTCGCCGCTACGGCTCATCAGCACATACTCGCCCTCAGGCTGGTTGGTGACCATGGTGGCCCTGCGAGGCACACGACGCTGGCTTTGCAGCACTTCGCCCAGTGTCGTCGCGCCCTTGCGCTGCAAGGTGGTGCGTGCTGCAGTCTTGCTGTCTTGAAGTCCTGAAGTCCTGAAATCTGATGGGTCGTCTTCAGGGCTGTCAGTTTCGTTGGCCTGTCCTTCGCCAGGCTTACCGTCGCCACGAAGAGTGCGACGAGTGTCAATAGTGTAATTTTTTTCATGTTGTTTGTTTTTGTTGTTGTTATATAATAAATGTTTATCAGGAAATCCATTTGAGCATCAACCGTTTATCGTCTGAAAATCTTTTGCTGGTTTTCAATGATGATGCCGCGTGTGTCGTCGGTGGCAGGGGTGCCGTCGAGGCGGTAGGCTCGAATTGAGGAAGGCTGGGCGACAGGGGTTTCTGGCGCGATGCCAGTGGTGACGACGCCTTCATACTCGGCACGCTTGCGCTGGTATTGCAACTTGGGTTTTTTCGTGGATGTAACACCCGTGACCAACGACTTCAATAACAAGCGGCAGAGGGCGGGCGTCTCTTCGGCGCTGATGGTGTCGATTTCCAGCACCTGGGCCATGATCGAGGCCAACGCTTCCAGCCCCTTGCGCGACTCCACGCTGGCGCGTGCGCCACGCTCGGTCTGGGCCATGCTCTTGCTCCACTGCCACTGTGCTACATCATCGAGAAACGCTGCACTCGACGAGTCGGGCGGGGCGGGTAGGAAATGGAGGGCGTCTGGCAACAGTTCGGCGACGACATAAATGCTGTCGCTACTCGTTTGTGCGCCAGTGTTCGTTGCACCGCATAGTGTAAGGATGGCGGTGAGCATCCAAAGTTTCATTTTTTTCATTGCTATTATTGAATGTTTTTTTGATTTATTCATCGCTCTCACCAGCTGAAACGCTCACATAGGCATGGAGTTCCACGGACAGTTCCTGCTCATGAGTGCCAATAGGGCCTATCATTTCATCCCCTATCTCATTCAGCGTGTACTATTTCATCTTTTCCGTGGTCGATGCAAAATTACAAACAGTTTCCCAAATACGCAACAAAACGGCGTGTTATTTCTCCTGCTTACTTCCCTTTTTTATCGATTCGGCACATTTTCACACTATTATTCGTGTTTTGCAACACTATAGAGAATCGTTGAACCCTTTACTGAACGAAGGGTTACCAAGGACAGAAATTATGGCAATGATATTGCTGTTGACCTGAAAATAATCGAGTTCCGATAGTTAGGAACCATGCGCAGCCGCAAATATGCGGCTCACCCGACCATACCATATGGAGCGCTCCGTATCATTTTTTGCGTTGACTTTTTAAAATTTGGTGGCTCCAAATTTTTGTCTCAGGGCGTGGGATTTTTTAAGATTTTTGTTACCTTTGCAACAAAATCTTCTGCGTGACGTCACCTTTTGCTGTTCAGAACTGTTTTATGTATGTAGTAGCGAAGCAACGAGCGTCGACGATGACCTCATCGCTGCGGTACTCGAAGATACCAGCTGGTAAAAAAAAGAAAAGAAAATAACAAACTAAAAAAAGTAGAATTATGCAAGAGTTTACCGAAATGATTGTTGCCATAGGTTGTGGCTGCGTACTCCCCATCATCGTCGTCTGGCTCGCCCTTCGCACTCAGATGAACGAGACGAACCAACGTACTCAAATCGTGCTGACCGCCATCGAGAAAAACCCCGACATGGACATCGAGGAGCTGATGAAGAGGATTTCGCCGAAGAAGAAACTGCTGAAGGAGAAACTGCTCTCGCGACTGCTTTGGGGCAGCATCACCGCATT
>JAEEGG010023014.1_pt1 | contig 12217 bp, 9 predicted proteins | sample 9134161 | NCBI WGS metagenome assembly JAEEGG01 (sample SAMN16246543, study PRJNA631951) | gut metagenome | biome: gut microbiome; feature: rumen; material: CR-attached | host: Bos | place: Iran: Karaj | collected 2018-10 | reverse complement strand
ACAACGCCTGTTTCATCTGCATGTTTAGGATGTACCCCGGTGATTTTGCCGTCGTCTTCTACACCCAAAAATAAAGTGCCACCCTTGGCATTTGTCATGCCTACAACAGCATCTATCAGCTCCCCATCGGGAAGCAGATTTTTATCGCTCTTAAATTCAACATTCAGATTTTCTTTTAAAGGGATCGTCCTCATAGCAGCCCCAACAGAAAGATTTTAGAAAAAAAGAAGAACAAAGCAAGCATATTCGCGCGCGCGAATAAGTTTTATAAAAATAAACGCGCGCGCGTTTATTTCCGCGCGAATATCTGTTTTTTATTCTTTATCAACAACTTAAAAAATAAACGCGCGCAAATATCCAACGATTAGCGCGCGTTTCAGGAATAAAAATCAAAAAATTAGGAGATCATTTTTTCCATGACGTAGTCGTCCATGACAAAACCGTGCCCCATTTCAGTGACCTTGGCTCCCACATTCTTCAGCCCCAGTTTTTCATAGATCTTGATCACGCCCAGGTTTTTGCGGTTCACATGGAGATAGATTTTTTTCAGATGATGCTGACGGCAGAAATCCTCAAAGTAATTCATCCCGGCCCGCGCGATCCCTTTGCCGCGGAACTCTTTTTTAAGATAAAACTTGCTGAGGAAGAGCACATCCCCTTCCACACGCACCGCCATGTAGCCGACCTTCTCTCCGTTGAAGGTCAAAAAGTAATAAACGATATTTTCTTCCCGGATCTGGTGTGCCATCGCCTCGCTGGACTGGATCTTGTCGAGCAGATAATCCACGAGTGTCTGTCCAACAATAGGCGGAAAATGCTGCCTCCAAATCTCGTAGGCCATGGCGGAGAGAAGCGGGGTTTCATCCAAACGGGCTTGGACGACCGCTATCTCGTTTTGTTTCTTATGTTCATTCATATCTTATTATATTTAACTAAGTTGTGAAAAAATATTGTCAAAAATATTTTGCGCTGTTTCCTGGGTCGGAACGGCTCTCATGAATACGTCAGATCTCTCAACCAGTTCCTGGGGGATCTCCAGCAGAAATTGGGACGGATGGCACGGCATGAGCTGACCATACTGTCTCCGGGAGGTACAGTGGCTCAGGTAAAGGACTTCCTTGGCGCGTGTGATAGCCACATAGAAAAGGCGGCGTTCCTCATCCAGAGTGCCTTCCAGCTTGGAACGGTTGTGCGGCAGGATCCCTTCCTCCAGCCCAACGATATGCACATAAGGATACTCTAACCCCTTGCAGCTGTGCATAGTGATCAGGGTGACTGCTTTCTCCTTTTGATCTTTCTCTTCTTCGCCGAATTCATTGTCCAGAGTGATCTCCTCCAGAAATTCCTGCAGAGCCTCCATCGGGGAATGCTTTGTTGTATAGGGTTCCAAATCCTTGAGCATCTGACGGATATTGGATATCTTCATATCCCCGGCCTCGGCCGTCTTTTCCACCCGGCGGATATAGTTATATAGCCCCTGATCATCCAGAAATTCATCCAGCCAGTCACTTAATTGAAAGCCCACTTCTTTAGCCATCAGCATATTCCGTGTGCTGGTGATCAGTTCGTGAAAATTCTTGATGGAAAGCTTTGTCCGTTGAAAAAACGGTTCCAGCAGAGCATCATCCCCCATGACTCCAAAAACAGATTTATTCTTTTCCTGACTGATGCCCAGCAGACGTTCCATGGAAACATCGCTCAAGCCGCGCGGAGGTGTATTAGCGATACGCAGCAGGTTGATGTCATCATTCGGGTTGATCAGTGTTTTGATATAGGCCAGCAGATCACGGATCTCACTGCGGTCAAAGAAGCTCTGTCCGCCTATCAGATTGTAGCGGATCTTCGTTTTACGCAGAGCGGTCTCGATAGGACGCGACTGCTGATTAGTACGGAAGAGGATGGCCTGTTTCTGCCAGGGAACGCCATTGATGCGATCCATTTCGATTTGATCTACAACACCTTGTGCTTCTTCCTCAGCGTTGTCGTAAGTAGCCAGCTTGATCAGCTCGCCAGTTTCCTGTTCGGACCAGAGATTTTTCACACGGCGACGGACATTTTTCTGGATCACCTTGTTGGCGGCCTTCAGGATGATATTGGTGGAACGGTAGTTCTGCTCCAGTTTGACGATCTTGACCTCCGGATAGAATTTTTCCAGATCCAGAAGATTGCTGATCTGAGCACCGCGCCAGCCGTAGATGCTCTGGTCGTCATCACCCACCACACAAAGATTGCGATGTTCCCCGGCCAGCAGATTCACCAGCTGGAACTGGGAGGAATTGGTGTCCTGATACTCGTCCACCATGATGTACTGATACCGGAGTCGGCAGTCTTCCAGCGCATCGGGATGTTCATTGAACAGTTTTAGCACCAACAGGATGATGTCATCAAAATCCACCGCGTTGTATGCTTTTAAAGCCGATTCATACAACCGCTGGACATGTTCGGTAAAGACGATGAGGGATTCCGGCTGGTTGAGAAAAGCGTCACGTCCATTGTTCTTGTACTTGCTCATCAGGGCATGGATCGCCTTGGGATCCAGCTTTTCCCCTTCCGCATGGATGTGACTCACGATCTTGCGCACGACTCCCAGCTGATCCGATTCGTCATAAATGACAAAGTTGTTCTTGTAGCCCAAACGGTCTATATACCGGCGCAGGATGCGCACGCAGAGAGAATGGAAAGTACAGATAGTCGGACGCTGGACTTTGCCGTCCTCATTTTTGCAGGAGTCCCTGGGAACAAGAGCGGCTACACGTTCCTGCATTTCCCGCGCGGCCTTGTTGGTGAAGGTCACCGCCAGTATCTTCCACGGCGGGACACCGTTCTCGATAAGATTGGCCACACGGTACGTGATGACGCGCGTTTTACCCGTACCGGCTCCGGCCAGGATCATGACCGGTCCCCGAATGGTGGTAACAGCTTCTCTTTGCTGAGGATTTAATGAATTAAGGTCAATCACGAACGAAACCCGGAATCCCATAAACGGAGAAGCGCGAGATGAAGTCTATTTTCAAACCGGCGCTTCTCTGATGATAAGTTACTGTATGAAAAGATAATAAAATCTATTAAACGGCAGTGCGTCCGGCAGCGAACGCTTTCAGGTTGATATCAATAAACTTGGGTTTGACCGTTTTCCTGATCGCTTCCAGCCAGGTCTCTTCAGGCATTTCCAGTCCTTTGGAGACCGCTCCCAGCAGGACCACATTGGCCGCCTTGGCGGTGCCGACTTCGATTGCCTTGGCTGTCGCGTCAAAGTAGCAAAGCCGCGGGAACTGAGTCTTGAGGATATCGCCGATGTTATCGGGATAGACCGCCGCTCCGGTGGAGACAGTCACCGGGATGATCCGGTACTGGTTGACCACAGCCAGACCGTCGGGAGCCAGGTAGTGAGCCGCGCGGATCGCCTCCACTCCTTCAAAGGCGCAAAGGACACGCGCGCTGCGCTCCATCACCAGCGGGCTGTAAACTTTTTGGCCATAACGCACTTGCGCGATGACCGTGCCGCCTCGCTGAGCCATTCCGTGGACTTCATTGGTTTTCACATCGTAGCCGGAAAGCATGGCCGCGGTGGAGATGATCTCGCTGGCGAGCAGGATGCCTTGACCACCGACACCCGTCAGAAATACGCTTACACAATCGTTCATTATCGTCTAAAAATTGAGGGTTAAGAAATAGCGTTAAAACGGCAGACCTGCTGGCAAAGCGTGCAGCCGCCGCAGAGCAGATTATTGATGCTGACAACGCCATTGGTAAATTCAATGGCCGGACAACCAAGCTTGAGACACATCTTGCAGCGTTTGCAGACAGCCGGGTCGATCTTTAAAGGCGGTTTCAAGGCCGTGCGGTCGTTCACGATACAAGGTGAACAGGAGATGATGACCGTTGGTTCGGGCAGCTCCAGGGATTCCTTGAGCAGCGCAACGGTGTCATTGAACTTCAGCGGATCGATGGTAAAGACACGTTTGATGCCGCAAGCCCTGGCAAAGTCCTCGATGGAAGCCTGATAAGCCGGCTCGCCCATCAGTGTCGCGCCCGATCCCGGATTATCCTGGTGGCCGGTCATGGCCGTGATGCGGTTATCCAGGACGATGATCACCGGCGCGCTCTTATTATAACCAATATCTAATAAACCTGTTATGCCGGAATGGAAGAAGGTGGAATCACCCAGCACACCGACGACGCGTTTCTTCTCGCCGGCCACTTTCATTCCGTGAGCCACACTGATGCCGCCGCCCATACAGAGGATGGTGTCGATCCGGCTCAGCGGAGCCGATGCTCCCAAGCTGTAGCAGCCGATATCGCCCGACACGATCACGTCAAACTTGCCCAGCGCGGCAAAGACGGCACGATGCGGACAGCTGGGACACAGCACCGGCGGACGCGGAGGCAGTGTTTTGACCTGTTCCACCGGGCCAAAGGCAGGCAAAGGCTTGCCTTCCATCTTGGCGCGGATGGTTTGCAGAGTCATTGGAGAAAGCTCGCCCACGTTCGGCACCAGATTCTTACCGTCACAGGCAATACCCAGAGATCTCACATGTTCTTCAATAAAAGCGTCTAACTCCTCCACCACAAGGAGTTTTTCGACTCCGGCGGCAAACTGGCGGATCAGCTCATCCGGGAAAGGATAGCTCCAGCCCAGTTTCAGGACGGAGGCTTCGGGGAAGATCTCCTTCACATATTGATAGGCGATACCGTTGGTGATGATGCCCAGCTTCTTATCGCCCCATTCGATCCGGTTCAGCGGAGAGACCGATGCCGCGGCCGCCATATCCAGCAGACGCTGCTCGATCTTCACATGCATGGGACGCGCCCAGGCCGGGATCGTCACGAACTGCGGCGGATTCTTCTTAAATCCTTCCGGCTCATGCTCTACACGCTCAGAGAGTTCCACCAGACTGCGGGAATGAGCCACACGGGTCGTAGTGCGGAGGATGACAGGCGTTTTGAACTTCTCGGAAATATCCATGCCGGCCACCAGGAAATCGCGCGCGTCCGTGGAATCAGAGGGTTCCAGCACGGGTATTTTGGCCAGCCGTGCGTAATTACGTGTATCTTGCTCATTCTGAGAGGAGTGCATACCCGGATCGTCCGCCACGATGGCGACCAGTCCGCCCACTGTCCCCACATACGTCAGGGTCATCAGCGGATCCGCGGCCACGTTCAGGCCGACATGCTTCATGGTCACAATGGCACGTGCCCCCGTATAACAGGCACCGGCGGCCACCTCAAAGGCGACCTTCTCATTGGGCGACCATTCGCAGTACACCACATCTTTGTAGCGCACAACGTTTTCCAAAATCTCCGTGGAAGGGGTCCCTGGGTACCCGACAGCCACTCTCACACCCGCCTCATAGACACCGCGGGCGATTGCCTCATTACCAGATAATAACGCTTTCAAACCTGAAATCCTTTCAAGCAGAGACCAGCCTATTCCAATTACCCGCAAAGTTCAATAGAAATGCGTGCACTAATCTAAAAAGGTCTTTGGAGAAGCAGCGATTGAGATTGCATATCTCATCAAAAACAGAAACAATATGCACATCTGAATTATTCAGATAATCAGGTATATCCACAAGGTATATCTGGTGTAAGAATTTATTTAGGATATTAGTAATTATTCACCTCTAATTGAGTAATATTCAAAAAAATACCTCAAAAAGGCTTTTTATCATAGCCGGATGCAACGGTGCCGGGAAAACAACGGCATCCTATACGATATTGCCTGATATACTCAACTGTAGAGAATTTGTGAACGCTGACGAAATAGCACGGGGATTGTCTCCATTCAATCCGGAAGTCAACGCAATCACTGCCGGCAAACTCATGTCGCAGCAGATTCAAAAACTCTTAAAAGAGAGTGCTACCTTTTCCATAGAAACCACCCTGGCATCCCGTTCCTATCTGAAACTGATCAAGCAAGCTCATGCCAGCGGTTACTTTATCTCACTGATTTATTTTTGGTTAAAATCTCCCCAAATGGCAGAATCAAGAGTCAAACAGAGAGTCAAAGAGGGAGGACACAATATCCCCACAGAAACTATATACAAACGTTATTGGACGGGATTACAATACTTATTTGATTTATACCTTCCTGTGGTAGATCAATGGATGATTTTTGATAACAGCCAATCTTCCAAAATCATGGTTGCGGAAGGCGGTTTAAGTATTCCAAAACGAATATTCAACAAAAGGATTTTTGACGATGTTCAGAACACTTTCAGAAGCAGAAATCAGAGAATTTAGAGAGAAACTCTGTCAAGGACTGGATCTGGCACATAAAAAAATGTTGAAAGAGAAATCCTTGCACAATCAAAAAGTGGTAATTTACGACAACGGAAAAATCAAAACACTTTCCGCTCGTTATCTCTATCGAAAACTATACGGCAAAAAGACTTCATCCCCTAAGCCGTAATTCTTCCATTTACAAAAAACACGAGCGCATTGCCTCAAAAATAAGCGCACCGAAAAAGATAAAAATGTTCGATTTATATTGAACATTTTATTTTGTCTAATAGAATTTGTTCGGATGATAAAGGACATTTTATGACGATCACAGCCACTGAAGCCAAAAATAATTTCGGGAAATATCTCACTCTGTCCTCACACGAAGATATTTTCATTACGAAACAGGGCAAGATCATTGCCAAACTTTCCAGACCGGAAGTGGATAAAATCTCTGTCCTCAACAGCTTAGTCGGGATCATCCCTTCCTCTGTCTCTGAAGACGACAGCAAACGGGAACGGCTTGCCAGACAATGAAGCTCCTGATCGATACCAATATCGTCATGGATATCCTGCTGAAGAGGGAACCTTCTTTCCAGGATTCGTATCAAGCCATACACAAGGCGGCTCAGGAAAAGGACATCTGCTATCTGTCCACTTCCGCGGTGACAGATATTTTCTATATCCTCCGCAAGGCTCTCGGCTCGAAAGAGGAAGCCAGAAAGATCCTTTACCGTTTGACTGAACTTTTTGTTTTCGCGGATGTGCTCAGCAGCGATGTCCTGACAGCGCTTTCTTCAGAACTGGTTGATTTTGAAGATGCCATCGTGGAGACGATCGCGGTCAGGGTCAAAATGAACTATATCCTGACCCGGAATATCAAAGATTTTGACAGATCCAAAGTCAAAGCCATCACTCCCGGTGAATATCTGAAAATTTGATCGCTCCCGTGTAGTCTGTTCGCCGGTGTTTCCGGGTTTGAAGAAAAAAGTCACGGATTCCATCTTTAATTGTTGCAATTTTCCGCGTTTTGAGTTATGAGGTGGGGAGTTATGTCCAGTGTGGGCGAACAACTACGGGCAGCCCGTGAAGCGCGGGAACTCACCATCGAGCAGGTGGCACAAGCTACCAAGCTGAAACTGACGCAGATAGAAGCGTTGGAGACGGGTGATTATTCGGCGTTTCCGGCACCGGTCTATGTTCGCGGTTCCATCCGGAATTATGCCGAAGCGGTCAAGATCGATCCCGCTCCTCTAATCGAGCAGCTGAAGGCGGAAACCGAAAGCAGACCCATCGAAGCCCCTCACGACAACCCTTATGTGGCCAAAGGCGATATCGACAGTCTGACCTGGCGGCTGGCTTCGGTCTCGAGTACGATTCTGCCTGTGGCACTGATCGTGATCGTTCTGCTGGGCGGTTTTCTGACTTACAAGGTCTGGCATAACTACAAAACAAAGGATTACCTCGTCAACCTGGGCTCAGCTCAATACCCGGATGAGACTCAGGCGGAAAAGATCCGCGAGACACTGCCGCTGCCTCCGGTGGTCAAGCCGTAAGGAGGTTCTCATGATTTCAACAGGTGCAAAAAGGCAGTTCATCTGCTCATCCCACCGGAATCGCTATGTCTGATCCTGAAAATCCAACTTTTTCCTATTTGCTGGACGACCAGCTTTTTCCACCCGGTTCCGCGCTGCCGCTGGACGGTGTGGAGGCCAGCGCTTTGCCGTTTCTGGTCCACTGGCTGCGTTCCCGGCGCGCGGATCAGCCGATCCTGGTGGTGACCGGCGGAACACGGTCGCAGGAGGTTTTTCATCAGGATCTTTGCGCCTGGCATCTGCTGGCCGGGGATGAAAGCCGTTCCCTGCCCGATTATTTCCCTTCGTGGGAGGTGCTGCCCGGCGAGGACCGCCTGCCCGAAGCCGATACTCTGGGCGAACGGCTGAAAACGCTGCTGCGTCTGCGCGAACATCCCGAACAAGCGTGCATCGTCACCCAGGTGGATTCCATTCTGCAAAAGACTTTCTCACGAACCAATTTTCAGGAACGTCTGCGCGAGGTGAAGATGGGCACGGCACTGGATCCGCTGGAGCTGCTGAGCTGGCTGGATGCTCAAGGTTATGAGCAGGTCAACAAGGTCACTCAGAAGGGTGAATTCGCCGTCCGCGGCGGCATCGTGGATTTCTATCCCCTTTCGGCGGCCTGGCCGGTGCGTCTGGAATTTTTCGGCAGTGAAATAGACTCCATGCGCGAGTTCGATCCCAACACACAGGTCTCGCGCGACCACATCCGCCAGACACTGATCCCTCCCGCGGGCGAGATGGGTATCCTCAGACATCAGCTGGAAAGTCTGGCACCGGGACAGGAACCGGAGTCCGCGGCCGAGTGTCTGATCAAACATCTGCCCAAAAACACGATCCTGTTCATCGCGGAGCCGGGGATCGTCTGGGAAAATCTGAATCTGTTCCGCTCGCAGAAAGGCAGCTGGAGCCCGCTGATCCAGGAGTGGGAGTTTTTCATCGCGGACTTCCTGAAAGACGGCGGCCGCGTCATCCTGGCCGGGGACTGCGACGTGTTCGATTTCCGCAATCTGACGGGCGATGAAGCCAAACTGCTGCCGACGCATGAGATCCGCATCGAAACGCCGCAGACGACCTGCCCCATGCCGCAGGAATCGACTCTGGAAATGGCGGACAATTACCGCCTGCAGCTTTTCAAGCAGATCCTTCAGTGGAAAAAAGAGGGCTACCAGTGCCGCATCACTTACACGAACAAGGGCGAGGATGTCCGGCTGAAGGAGATCTGGGGCGAGCTGATCCTGGGACGCAAGATGCCGCCGCTGGTCCAGGCCGGCATTTCGCGCGGAGTGATCGTGCCGGAGCTGCGCTATGCCCTGATCACGGACAACGACATTTACTGCCGGCGCAAGGCTCACCGCTCCCGCCGTCTGACCAAGACTCAGGCCGCCGCGTCCCGTTCGCAGCTGGAGGTGGATTTCGACCATATCGAGACCGGCGATCTGGTGGTGCATTTGCAGTACGGCATCGCTAAATATCACGGCATCGGCAAGATGCCCCAGGGAGCCGGACACAAGAGCCACACTTTTGCCGCTTCCACGGATTCGCCGGAGTGCCTGATCCTGGAATTCGGCTCGGATGATCCTTTTGCCGATCCGCCCCTGATGTATGTGCCGGTAACGGCCGCGCACCTGGTCAGCAAGTATATCGGCGTGGGCCGCGCCCGTCCGCCGCTGAGCCGTCTGGGCGGCAAACGCTGGGCCAATTCCTGCGCTCAGGCCGAGAAAGCCGTGGCCGATGTGGCCGCCGACCTGCTGCGGGTGCAGGCGATGCGCGAAGCCGAGAACGGGTTCGAGTTCCCTCCCGATACGGACTGGCAGCACGCTTTTGAAAACGCTTTTGAATACGAGGAGACCCCCGACCAGCTCAAGGCCATCGAGGAGACCAAGCGCGACATGGAAGGCAAGCGCCCGATGGATCGTCTGGTGTGCGGCGACGTAGGCTTCGGCAAGACGGAAGTGGCCATCCGCGCCGCTTTCAAGGCGGTGATGTCCGGCAAGCAAGTGGCTCTGCTGGCTCCGACCACCGTTCTGGTGCAGCAGCATTACAATACTTTTACCGAACGTATGGCCGGGTATCCTTTCCGGATCGAGACCCTCTCCCGGTTCAAGAACCGCAAGACTCAGAGCCAGATCCTTTCCCGGCTGGCCGCGGGCGACATCGACATCATCATCGGCACTCACCGTCTGGTGCAGAGCGACATCCGCTTCAAGGACCTGGGGCTGTTCATCGTGGATGAGGAGCAGCGTTTCGGCGTTCAGCAGAAGGAGAAGATCAAAAAGCTGAAAGCCCTGACGGATGTCCTGACGCTGACCGCCACACCGATCCCGCGCACGCTCTATATGGCGCTGGCCGGAGTCAAGGCCATGAGCTGCATCGAGACACCTCCCCAGGAACGTCTGCCGGTCAAGACCACCGTCTGCCAGTATGATGAACGGGTCATCCGGGATGCCATCCAGCGCGAGCTCAACCGCCAGGGACAAGTCTTTTTCCTCCACAACCGGGTGACTACCATCGAGACCATGGAGCGCAAGCTGCATGAACTGGTGCCCCATGCCCGGATCGCCGTAGGCCACGGCCAGATGGAGACTGAAGAGCTGGAAAAGGTGATGGCCAGCTTCGTCAACGGCGAGGTGGACATCCTTCTTTCCACCACCATCATCGAAAGCGGTCTGGACATCCCCAACGCCAACACCATCATCATTGACCGCGCGGACCGGTTCGGCCTGAGCGAGCTTTACCAGCTGCGCGGACGCGTGGGCCGCTACCGCAATCAGGCTTATGCCTACCTGCTCATCCCCCGGCACGGCGCTCTGCTGGCCGACGCGCGCAAACGCATCTCCGCCATCAAACAGTATTCACGGCTCGGCTCCGGATTCAAGATCGCCATGCGCGACCTGGAGATCCGCGGCGCGGGCAACATTCTGGGCGCGGAACAGAGCGGCCATATCTCGGCCATCGGCTTCGACCTCTACTGCCGTCTGCTCCAGACCTCCATTGACAAGCTCAAAGGGGTTCCGCCTTCCAAGCAGCTCGATACCCAGGTGGATCTGGACTTTCTGCTGGCCGATGAAAATGAGGATAAACTGCCCGGCGGCATCAATGACTCACGCCAGCTGATCCCCGTTGCCTACATCAGCGACCCGGTCCAGCGGCTGGAGATCTACCGCCGGCTGGCTCAGGCCAAAGAACTCGACACCCTGGACGGCATCAGCGCGGAATTGAAAGACCGTTTCGGCAAACAGCCGCCGCGCATCCAGTACCTGATCGACGTGCACCGCATCCGCGTCGTCGCCGGCAAGAAAAACATCTCCGCCATCGAATCCCAGGAGAACAAGATCATCATCACTCGCGGCGGTATCCCCATCATGGTGTACGGACGCTATCCCCAGTTCACCAAAAAGACCACCAAAGGCCGCCTGAAAGAACTCCTCCAGATGGTCCAGAACATGGCGTAAAATACCGCATCCGCACAGAGTGACAGAGGTGTTATAAAAGAACCACAGATGGACACGGATAAACACAGATAATATATTTATTATAAAGATGTTACGTAGAGACGCACGGGTCGTGCGTCTTTGTGTTTTCACGTCTCAGCGTCTCCATTGTAAAGTCCTGAAAGGACAGCCAGATTACAGGCAGGGATGAAGCGAAATCCCTGCTCGACATCAACCTCTGTTTAAGTCCCGAAGGCGACGACAGAGCCGAACGTCGGCCACGCAAAAAACTATTCAAATTCCGCAAATCCTGTGAATCCTGTCGAATCATTGGGTTCTTTTTATTGAGCCGGTTCGGGGTCGCGCCAGCGCACCTGATAGAGGGTGCGCGTGCATTCCAGGTCTTTTTCGTGATAGGACGGGGTGAAACAGAGGCTCACCAGCTGGTCATTATCCTGGCTCAGAATGGGTTCCGGGATGGAGAACCGGACGAGGAAAGCCGTGTTGGTCCCGTTCAGGGTGTTGGTTCCGGTCGGAGCCGGGAGAACGTATTCCAGAGGCAGCTCGATATTGTTGATCTTGGCCCGGTAAACCGCTTCCCGGTCTGCCTCTTCCGGCCCGATCAGCAGCTCCAGATACTGCGGCTTGTCCACCAGCAGTTGAACAATGTAATCAGCCTCACCATCTGCCATATCCCAGCCGCGTCCATTTACTTCTATATTGGAGGTCACAGGATGTTTTTGCAGTGTATAACTGCCATTGAATGTGCTGAGTTCCTGTGGCTTGCCGGAAGTCTTTCCTGAAAATTTTTCCGGGATAAAAAAAGGCCTCTTCTCCCATCGAAAGCAAATCTCATCTGCTGATGATCGAGTAAGATGTGGATATAAAACCGCAACCCAGATAATCTGCAAAAGGCACCAGACATAGAAACTTTTTTGGATCCATCCGGTCAGTTTGGGAGCGAGGTTTGGGATAAAGAGCGGA
>JAEEGG010023007.1_pt1 | contig 12218 bp, 12 predicted proteins | sample 9134161 | NCBI WGS metagenome assembly JAEEGG01 (sample SAMN16246543, study PRJNA631951) | gut metagenome | biome: gut microbiome; feature: rumen; material: CR-attached | host: Bos | place: Iran: Karaj | collected 2018-10 | reverse complement strand
ATCGCGGTAACTCAGCTCACCTCGACCGATGAGGAGAGGATGAGAAACGAGCTGCTCATAAACGCTACACTTGAGGAGACAGTCCTCAAGTACGCGCAGAACACAAAGGAAGCGGGACTCGACGGTATCGTCTGCTCGCCTCTTGAAGCAGGCATGGTTAAGGAGCGCCTCGGAAAAGAGTTCGTGACCGTGACTCCCGGCGTCAGATTCGCTGACAGCGCAGGCGACGACCAGCGCAGGATCACCACCCCGGAGAGAGCAAGAGAGATCGGCTCGGATTACATCGTAGTCGGACGCCCCATCACGCAGGCAGAAGATCCCGTTAACGCATATGAGAGATGCGTGAGAGGATTCCTCGGAGAGTGAAAAAAACAACCATATAAGAAAAACGTGAGATGAAATTAAAACCGGATTTCCAAACAGGGACTGAAAAAGAGAAGCTAATAAATTAAGAATACAGGAACCTAATACTTCGTTTATATTTTTGGCAAGGAATCAACTGCGGTTAGAAACCGCAGTTAAAGAGGAGGACAACACTATGACACATGAAGAGAGAAGCATGAAGGTATCAGACGGTCTTTTATCGATCCAGGCGGTGTTCTTCAGGCCCGACGACCCTTTTACATGGGCAAGCGGCATAAAGAGCCCCGTGTACTGCGATAACAGACTTACGCTCACGGCACCCGAAGTCAGAACTACCATCGAGGAAGGATTTGTAGAGCTCATCAAGGAATACTACCCCGAGTGTGAAGTCCTCATGGGAACAAGCACCTCGGGAATCCCGCACGCAGCTATCATCGGTCACCTGATGAACCTGCCCATGGGATACGTTCGCTCGGGTAACAAGGAGCACGGACGCGGAAAACGCATCGAAGGTAAACTTGAAAAAGGCGCAAAGGTCGTTGTTATCGAGGACCTCATCTCCACAGGCAGCAGCTGTATCGAAGTAGTTGAGGCGCTGCGAGAGGAAGGTGCCGACGTGCTCGGTGTCGCAAGTATCTTCACATATAACTTAAAGAAGGGCTTTGACAACCTTAAGGCTGCGAACACAGTGAACCACAGCCTCACGGACTTCGATATGATCGCGAAGAGAGCGGCAGCCCTCAAATATGTCAAGGAAGAGGATATCGAAAGCCTCATCGCATTCCGCAACTCGCTTGGATGATGAACGTGTAAAACCACAGCCCACGGGTTGTCGGACGTGTAAAAACAGCCCGTCGGGTTGATGAACATGAAACCCGGCCCGCAGGGCAGAAGCAAATAAACAGAAGAATACAGAAAGCAGGGCGAAAATGGATAATCTGATAGATATACTCGACCTGTCGGTTGAAGAGATCGACGAACTCGTGGAAAAAGCGAAAGATATTATCAATAACCCCGACGCATATCGCGAAAAGTGCCGCTACAAGAAGCTTGCAACGCTCTTCTTCGAGCCCTCGACACGTACGAGGCTCAGCTTTGAGAGTGCGATGCTTGACCTTGGCGGTTATGTGATCGGATTCTCGGGCGCGAACAACAGCTCCGCAGCGAAGGGCGAAAGCGTTGCCGATACCGTGAGGACCGTGGGCTGCTACGCCGATATCATCGCGATGAGACATCCCAAGGAGGGTGCTCCGCTCGTTGCATCCCTGCATGCTGGGATCCCGGTGATCAACGCCGGTGACGGCGGTCACAATCACCCTACGCAGACACTGACCGACCTTTTGACCATAAACATGGAGAAGGGCAGGTTCACTGACATGACGATCGGCCTCTGCGGCGACCTTAAGTTCGGCCGCACCGTGCACTCGCTCATCGAGGCGATGTCGAGGTACGCGGGGATCAGGTTCGTGTTCATATCTCCCAAGGAACTCAAGCTTCCGAGCTATGTGGTTGACGATTATCTGGTAAAAAACAACATTCCCTACGAGGAGACGACCGACCTTATGTCGGCGCTGCCCGGACTCGACATCCTCTACATGACGAGAGTTCAGCGCGAGCGCTTCTTCAACGAGGAAGACTACATAAGACTCAAAGACAGCTACATTCTCACCAGGGAAAAGCTCTCGGTGGCAAAGCAGAACCTCACCGTTATGCATCCGCTCCCCAGAGTTAACGAGATCTCGGTAGATGTGGATGATGACGAAAGAGCGGCATATTTCAAGCAGGTTCGTTACGGCAAGTTCATTCGCATGGCACTTATACTTAAGATGCTCGGAATTGAATGATGAGCCGGCACATTGTGGAAATGTTGAGAATCAGTTGTCAGAGAAAGGGTAAAACATGAATATAGACGGTATCACAAACGGACTCGTTATCGACCATATTGAAGCGGGAAAGGGCATGGAGCTCTACAATGCGCTTAATCTCGGAGATCTTGAAAGCTCGGTGGCTCTCATAAAAAATGTTACCAGCCACAAGATGGGCAAAAAGGATATAATAAAAGTTGATGAGGTCCTTGATGTCGACCTTGATGTTCTCGGGTTCATCGACCCCAATATCACCGTTAATATCATCAAGGACAATGAGATCGTCGGAAAGAAGCACATCGAGCTTCCCAAGAAGGTCACAAATCTCATAAAATGCAAGAATCCCAGATGCATCACATCTACGGAGCAGGAGCTCCCGCACATCTTCAAGCTCACCGACCCGAAGACACGCACATACAGATGCATTTACTGCGAGTCGAAAGCCAAGGAGAACTGATTCACCTGCACTTTGGCTAAGACCAGAGGCGGGGGGACGGTTAAAGTGACCGGCTTGCATCTGCCTGTATTCGTATCTGTTGTGAAGAAAAACCAGGTCCCTGATTGTCAGAAACAAGTGGGATTTAAGAATGGATATGGGCTTTTGAAATGTAGAAAAATGGTATATTATTAGAGAAACAAATGTGGTCTGACCACGTTAATAAACTGTAAAACAGCAGCTACAGAGGAGGAAGTATGGACATCTATGAAGTAAAGGATTTCAGCGAAATCGTTAAGGGCAACACATATCCCGGCCGTGGCATTATCCTCGGCATGAGCGCAGACGGCAAGAGCGCTGTCAGTGCTTACTTTATCATGGGCAGAAGTGTTAATTCGAGAAACAGGGTATTTGAGGAGACCGCAGACGGCATCATCATTCATGCGTTTGATCCCTCAAAGCTTTCGGATCCCAGCCTCGTGATCTATTCTCCCGTCAGAAAGTACGGCGAGAACCTCATCGTTACAAACGGCGATCAGACCGACACCGTTTATGACGGACTTGCTGCCGGCAAGAGCTTTGAGATCGCTCTCGAGTCACGTGAGTTTGAGCCCGATGCTCCCAACTTCACACCTCGTATCAGCGGTATGATCACATTTAAGGGCGGATCGTTCACCTACAAGATGAACATCCTCAAGAGCGCGGACGCACAGGGAAGCGCATGCAGCCGCTTCAACTTCGCATATCCCGCACTCGCAGGTGTCGGACATTTCCTTCATACCTACGAGCATGACGGCAATCCTATCCCTACCTTCCAAGGTGAGCCCGAGCGCACCGTCATCCCGAACGGGATCGATGAGTTCACGGACAAGATCTGGAACAGCCTCGACGCCGAGAACAAGGTTTCACTCTATGTAAGATACGACGACCTTGCAACAGGCAAGACAGAGACGAGGATTTTAAATAAGAACAAGTGATGATTTATAGATAAGCCCGAAGGACGAGAGCAGTCTTTACACATAGGCGTTGATACCGAAACAAGAAATCAGAAGATCGCGCAATACGGGCAGCGATATTAACCGTAAGAATATCGAAACAGTACACAACTACAGCAGTAGAACATAGAAAACAGCGAATAATCGAAAGGAAGACGATATGAAAGAATTAGAGCTTAAATACGGATGCAACCCCAATCAGAAGCCTGCCAAGATCTACATGGAGAACGGCTCGGAGCTGCCCATTGAGATCATGAACGGCCGCCCCGGCTACATCAATTTCCTTGATGCATTTAACGGATGGCAGCTTGTTAAGGAGATCAAAGAAGCAACAGGATGTGTTGCCGCAACTTCTTTTAAGCACGTTTCGCCCACATCGGCAGCTATCGGACAGAAGCTTGACGACAAGCTTAAGAGAGCATGCTTCGTAGACGATATCGAGGGGCTTGACGAGTCACCCCTTGCGTGTGCATATGCACGTGCGCGCGGAACCGACAGAATGTCATCCTTCGGCGATTTTATCGCTCTTTCGGATGTCTGCGACGCTACAACGGCACGCATTATCAAGCGTGAGGTTTCCGACGGTATCATCGCTCCCGGTTACACAGACGAGGCGCTCGAGATCCTTAAGCAGAAGCGTAAGGGCGGCTACAACATCATCAAGATCGATGCGAACTACATCCCCGAGGTTCAGGAGAAGAAGCAGGTTTACGGCGTAACCTTTGAGCAGGGCCGCAACAACTTCAAGATCGACAGGGAGCTTCTTACAAATATCGTTACAAAGAATAAAGACCTTCCCGAGAGCGCAGTGAAAGATCTGATCATCTCGCTCATCACTCTTAAGTACACACAGAGTAACTCTGTATGCTACGCATATGAGGGCCAGGCGATCGGTGTCGGCGCAGGCCAGCAGTCGCGTGTTCACTGCACAAGACTTGCCGGAAACAAGGCTGACAACTTCCTTCTGCGCAGATGGGACAGGATCCTCGATCTTCCTTTCCTTTCGTCACTCGGACGTCCCGACCGTGACAATGTTATCGACCAGTACATCACCGGCGAAGGTGAGGATGTTGCGGGCGATTCTTCGTGGCAGCAGTACTTCACCAAGCAGCCCGCTCCGCTCACGGCAGCTGAGAAGAGGGCATATCTCGACACCATCAGCGGCGTAGCACTCGGCAGCGATGCGTTCTTCCCATTCAGCGACAATATCGAGCGCGCAAAGAAGAGCGGCGTTTCTTACGTTGCAGAGCCCGGCGGATCGGTACGTGACGACGCTGTCATCAGCAAGTGCGACGAGTTCGGGATGGTAATGGCGTTCACGGGGATGAGACTTTTCCACCACTAAAAAATGCAAGGGTGGTCGCTTGGGGTGGTCCCCAAGGGACCACCCCAGTGACAACACCCCAAGGGACCACCCCGTGACACCCCACGACCACCCACACACAGTGAGGCATGTATGTTTCTTGAAAAAGTTTTCATGCGTAAATACATCGGCAGTGATATTACGCCGCAGGTGCGCGAGAAGTACGGTATTTTCGCGTCTGTTGTGGGCATAATATGCAATATCCTGCTGTCGGCTTCGAAGATGCTGGTCGGGCTGTTCTTCGGCTCGGTGGCTATCCTTGCCGACGGCCTCAATAACCTGTCGGATGCGGCATCGGCGATCATCGGTATCGTCGGGATCAAGATCGCCGCGAAGCCTGCGGACGAGGAGCATCCTTTCGGGCACGGCCGCTACGAGTATATTGCCGCGCTCATTGTTGCGTTCCTTATCCTCGAAGTTGCGGTCACCTGCTTCAAGGACTCGATCGCGAAGATCCACGACGGGGGGACGATGGTGTTCGCCTGGATAAGCGTTATTGTCCTCGCTGTTTCGATCCTTGTGAAGCTGTGGCTTTTCTTCTTCTACAGAGGGGTCGGGCGGAAGGTTGACTCGAAGGTCTGCATGGCGACTTCTAAGGACGCCTTGAGCGACGCGGTCCTCACTACGGCGACTCTCGCTTCCACACTTGTGCTGCATTTCTTCGCACTCGATATCGACGGTTATGTGGGCGCAGTTGTCAGCGTCATGATCTTTATCGCAGGTATCGGCGTTGCGAAAGATACGATCGAGCCGATCATCGGGTCGGCGGCACCCAAGGAGCTCTACGACTGCATTACGCAGAAGGTTGAAGGCTACGAAGGTATCGTGGGCAGCCACGACCTGATCGTGCACAGCTACGGTCCCACGAAGCGCATGGCGACGATCCATGCCGAGGTTGCCAGCAACATGAACATCGAGAAAGCGCACGAGCTCGTGGACCTTATCGAGAAGGAAACGCTGCGGGATCTCGGGATCTTCCTCGTGATCCACATGGACCCGATCGACGTCTGCAACGAAGAAGTAATGCGGATGAAAAGCGACATGGCACAGCTTGTCGCAGAGCTTGAGCCCCAGGCGACCATCCACGATTTCAGGGTCGTAAAGGGCGAGAACAGGACAAACCTGATCTTTGATGTTGTGGTGCCTTTCTCCATGACCGACATCGGCAGACGTGAGCTCGTCCTCGAGATCAAGCGTGTCGTAAAAGAACAGGACCCGAAGCTCGAGTGCGTGATAACCGTGGAGAACAGTTACTGCGCGAAATGAATGACCACCCGGGTATACATTGGTAAATAGTTGAGGTTTTGGGTCATATACAATGCTACATAGTGTAGATCATGCTATATTTTCAAGAGGTTGAAGAATAATAGTATGGAAGGAAATATATAGTTATGGAAACGCAAGGTTACAAGTACGAAGTACACCTTCACACCGCACAGTCCAGCAAGTGCGGCTTCACTCCGGGACAGGAGTACATCGAAAAATTCAAGGCTGCGGGATATGACGGTATCATCGTCACGGACCACTTCTACCACGGCAATACCGCGATCGACAGGGATCTCCCCTGGGCAAGATTCGTGGAAGAGTTCTGCAAGGGCTACGAGGCAGCCAAGGAAGAGGGCGACAGGCAGGGATTCAAGGTCTTCTTCGGTTGGGAGGAGAACTACCGGAACGACGAGTACCTGATCTACGGACTCGACAAGGAGTGGCTCATCAACCACGGCGAGATCCTTCATGCGAACCAGCAGGAAATGTTCGAGATGGTTCATGAGGGCGGCGGCGCGGTAGTTCAGGCGCATCCCTTCAGGGAGAGGGATTACATCAGGAATGTCAATGTCCACCCCTTCCAGTGTGACGCGATGGAAGCAAGCAATTTCGGCAATCCGCCCGAACAGGACATCCTGGCTTACAACTTCTGCAGGGATCGCGGGATAACGATGACATCGGGCTCGGACATACACAACAAGGTTGTGCTCGAAAAAACGACCGCAGGGATGGTCTTTGATAAGCCTCTCGAATCAATTCATGATTATGTGGACGCCATCAGATCGGGAAAGGGATTTACACCGCTTATAGCACCCGAGAGACGCGGTCCGATCGAGAGTGCAACGATGCACCTTACCACATATCTCTATGATGAGAACAATGAGCCGCATCTTGTAACGAAGGAAGATCTGTTCCCGGGCAAGTGATGTCTAAAATAAAAGAAACGACAATCATAAAGAGAGAAATATGTCGGGTTATAAATCGGACAGAGTATAATTCTGACATGAGACAGAAAAACGGGAATTATAAGAGCCCAAAACAAAAATAATCCGAATAAAAACAGAATTATAAGGAGGAAAACAACATGTCAGTACCCACAGCTCACAACAGCGCAAAAAAAGGTGATATCGCGAAGACAGTCCTCATGCCGGGTGACCCCTTAAGGGCAAAGTACATCGCAGAAACCTACCTTGAGAACATCAAGTGCTTCAACACTGTAAGAAACATGCTCGGCTTCACGGGAACCTATAAGGGTCGCGAGGTATCGGTTATGGGCGGCGGTATGGGCATGCCTTCCGTCGGTATCTACACCTACGAGCTCTTTAATTTCTACGATGTCGACAACATCATCCGTATCGGCTCTGCCGGCGCATATGCCGACGACCTCCACGTACGCGACGTCATCATCGCCATGGGAGCTTGTACGGACTCGAATTACGCGGCCAATTTTAATCTTCCCGGAACCTTTGCACCTGTAGCAAGCTGGGATCTGCTTTCGCGTGCCGTTAAGTCTGCGGAAGAGAAGAACATTCCTGTAAAGGTCGGAAACATTGTTTCTTCGGACGTTTTCTATAACGACGATCCCACGGTTAACGAGCGCTGGGCAAAGATGGGAGTCCTCGGAGTTGAGATGGAGGCTGCTGTGCTCTACATGAACGCTGCACGCGCCGGAAAGAACGCTCTGTGCATCCTCACCGTTTCGAATCATTTCTACAAGGATGAGGACCTTTCGGCAGAAGAGCGCGAGACAGGATTCAAGAACATGATGGAGATCGCACTCGACCTCGCTTAGCAAATTCTCTTCACCCAAGTTTTTACAGTTTGTTCTTTTAGAAAAGTAACAAGAGGACTCAGGTCCTGCACGGTATCCCAGCTTTCAAGGGCGCTGTAGTAGAACTTGCGGTCCTCTTCATGTATTGTGATGGGTGGATGGTTGTGTATGAGAAGAAAATAGTTCATTGCAAGGCGACCACACCGGCCGTTTCCATCGGCAAAAGGGTGGATGTTTTCGAATTTCGCATGAAAATATGCGGCTGCCGTGAGAGCCTTTTCATTTGGAATGTCCGTCAGCTCCTCAAGCAGCTCGTCCATTTCCTCTTTTACATCCTCCGGGTGAGCCCCAATCTCATTTCTTCCCGTAACAAAATCATGACGCTTATATTCACCGGGACGCTCTCCAATCTGCCATCTTCGGGTATCGTAGGTCATCTGTGTGAGCTCTTTCTGAAAAGCTTTTAGAAGAGCTTCGTCAAAGGGGCGTTTCTCGTTAAAAGAAACCAGGAGCAGTTCATATGCATTTTTAGAGTTTCTGATTTCGAAAAGAGTACGCAGATCGCCGGTATAAGAGGTGACGCCGTCGTGATCAAAGATTTCGCGGGTATCGTTATATGTGACATTGTTGTTTTCAATCTTGCCGGAATTATATGCAAATAAAACGCTCTGACCGTTAAGTGCCTCAGAGAGTTCTGCGTCGTTACTGATATTTTTTTCCTGCCAAAATCTTATGATAGAATCATAGTCTGTCATAGCTTGCTCCTTGGTGCAATAATGTTACGTGATTTATAATGCTGAAAACATTATACCACACTCGTGAATATTTCGAAAAAAAGTGGTTGCTTTTTATTGGTAGGTGTAGTAATATAATGAACAGATTTTCCGAGACGGACAAATGTCCGCGAGGAAAAGACACGAAAGAAACAAAGAAACAGGAGATGATTGTTATGGCAAAACTTAAGGCAGCCATACTTGGTGCAACGGGTATGGTAGGACAGAGATTCATTCAGCTTCTTGAGAACCATCCTTGGTTCGAGGTTGCAGTTGTAGCTGCAAGTGCAAGAAGTGCCGGAAAGACATACGAAGAGGCAGTCGGTGAGCGTTGGAAGATGGATACTCCCATGCCCGAGGCGGTAAAGAAGCTCGTTGTTATGAACGTAAGCGATGTAGAGGAAGTTGCTTCGAAGGTAGACTTCTGCTTCAGCGCAGTAGACATGACAAAAGAAGAGATCCGTGCGATCGAGGATGCATATGCTAAGGCAGAGAAGCCCGTTGTTTCCAACAACTCGGCACACCGCTGGACACCCGATGTTCCCATGATCGTTCCGGAGCTTAATCCCGAGCACATCGAGGTTATCGAGTTCCAGAAGAAGAGACTCGGAACAAAGAAGGGCTTCGTGGCAGTTAAGCCCAACTGCTCGATCCAGAGCTATACTCCCGCTCTTTTTGCCTTGAGCGAGTTTGAGCCCGAGACAGTTGTTGCAACGACATATCAGGCAATCTCAGGTGCCGGCAAGAACTTCAAGGACTGGCCCGAGATGGTCGACAACGTTATCCCTTACATCGGCGGCGAGGAAGAGAAGTCCGAGCAGGAGCCTTTGAGAATCTGGGGTTACATCGAGAACGGTCAGATCGTTAAGGCACAGAGCCCCGTTATCACGACACAGTGCATCAGAGTGCCCGTCAGCAACGGCCATATGGCAGCAGTGTTCGTAAACTTCAAGAAGAAGCCCACCAAGGAGCAGATCCTCGAGAAATGGGCAAACTTTAAGGGCGTTCCTCAGGAGCTTGAGCTTCCGAGCGCTCCCAAGCAGTTCATCAAGTACTTTGAAGAGGACAATCGTCCTCAGACAAAGCTTGATCGCGACTACGAGAACGGAATGGGCGTCTGCATGGGCAGACTTCGTGAGGACAGCGTTTATCAGTGGAAATTCGTAGGCCTCTCACACAACACACTTCGTGGCGCAGCCGGCGGAGCAGTACTCATGGCAGAGCTTTTGAAAGCCAAGGGGTATATCTACTAAAAATACTAGCCCTCAGGGGTGATCACAGGGGGTGGTCCCTAGGGGACGGGGGTTGTGGGTCATTGAACTGCGTATGAGAGTGTGTGAATGATTTTCTGTAAATTCAGGTCACCTGTGATAGATTGATGTGAGGCTGAGAATAAATTAGTTTTATTCTCAGCCTCTTGAATATAACTGCTATAGATTTCGATGTCAAGGCGCAAAAAACAAAACCTTGCCCTGTTTCGGTTTGGTTATGCGCTATTATTCAGGCAGTCGCCCTTCATACATGATAGCCATTTCTCCGTAAATTTTACCCCAATTCCGGATTGGCATCGTCCATTTTTTCGTAGCCTCAAAAGTAGCCAGATACAGAGCTTTTAATAATGCCTGATCACTAGGGAATACACTTCTTTGGCGATTCAACTTTCGATATGTTGAATTTAAGCTTTCAATCGCATTTGTTGTGTAGATAACGGATCGCACATCAGCTGAGAACTTGAAAATCGGACTGATAGCGTCCCAGTTAGTGTCCCAAGATTTCATTGCTCGGGGATACTTATCTTCCCACTTGGCTTTAACGCGCTCTTTAGCTTCCAGAGCCTTTTGTTCAGAGGCAGCTTGATATATGGTCTTGAGATCTGTTGCAAAAGGTTTACGATCCTTGTCAGAGACATACTTAAGTGTGTTCCGAACCTGATGTACGATACAACGCTGATATTCGGTGTTTGGGTAGGCCGTGCTAATGGCTTCTTTAATACCGGTAAGTCCGTCAGCACAAATGATCATGATATCATGGACACCTCGATTTTTGAGGTTGTTGAGCACGGAAAGCCAGTATTTTGAACTTTCATTGTCTCCAACCTCAATCGTTAAAACTTCCTTGCGCCCCTCAAGATTGATGCCGAGAATAACATATGCGGCGAGCTTACGAATAACTCCGTTGTCCCTGACAGAGTAGTGGATGGCATCGATGTAGAGGACCGGATAAATCTCGGACAAAGGCCTGTTTTGCCAATCTTCGATTTGAGGCAGGATCTTGTCCGTGACATCTGAAATAAAGCCTTCAGAAGCCTCAAAGCCATAAATATCCATAAGGGTATCCGAAATCTGTCTAGTTGTCATCCCTTTTGCGTACATAGAAATGATCTTTTTGTCGATATCGGAAATATCCTTCTGGCGTTTCTTAACAATCTGGGGCTCAAAAGTAGACTTCCTATCCTGAGGAACGTCAATAGTCATAGAGCCAAAGCTGGAATTGACCTGCTTTGATTTATAGCCGTTCCTGTAGTCGTCGGAATCTGAACGCTCAGATTTTTCATAACCAAGATGGTCATCCATCTCAGCTTCCATCATTTCTTTGATGGTACCTCCGAGCAAGTCCTTTAAAGCGTCCTGGATATCTTCAGCAGTCTCAATGTCATACTCTTGCAGGAGCTGTTGGATAATCTGTCGCTTGCCCTCGGTCATTTGAACATGGTGTACGGGTTTCTTTTCTCTTTTTGCCATCATAAAAGGCCTCCTATGATTTATTGTATCACAGAAGACCCTGTTATAATGTCTTGAAGCTATTTACAGAAAAAATTTCATACTCTCGCGTATGACCCACAACCCCCGTCCCCCAGGGACCACCCCCTGCGACTTCTATATCTTAGTCTTCGGTTTTTTCTCTCTCCCGTGGTCCTGCAGACGAACGTCTCCTCTTTGCGATGTACAGGCACAGCAGTGTGAGTGCCACAGCTGCGAAAAACGACAGCACACCGACCAGGACGTACGCGCCGCTCTCCTCTGAGATCATAAGCGTTCCGAACACAGAGTACGTACCGGGAGTCTCACCGAAATCGATGAAATGATAAAGCGTGATCACACAAAGGGCGAAAAGAAGCGCACTAACAGAAGATAAAGCGATGATGCTGCGGCGCTGCTTCTCGATCTTTATCTCGTGGATCCTGTTCTCGATGATATTAACGGATTCATCAAGGTCGTGCTTCATAGTGAAAGATTCCTTTCGGTCAAAAAAAGCTTCTGATCATTCTTTGTTTTTCATTAGTATACGTTTCGAATTGTTTTACTCACTCATTTTGTGCTGTTTCACTGATTTTTTTTGCGAAATGTACGCGCTCGGGTCAATCTCTTTCAAATCCCAGCTTAATG
>JAEEGG010023006.1_pt1 | contig 12218 bp, 7 predicted proteins | sample 9134161 | NCBI WGS metagenome assembly JAEEGG01 (sample SAMN16246543, study PRJNA631951) | gut metagenome | biome: gut microbiome; feature: rumen; material: CR-attached | host: Bos | place: Iran: Karaj | collected 2018-10 | reverse complement strand
AGTATGCTACCGCAGACAACACACCTGAAGATATGCATGTCTTAGGCGACATGCTACAGGTACGTCTAAAAAAGATTAAGTCAAGAAATACGAAGAAGCTACAGGATGCAGATAACCTTTATGATGCCCAACTCAGAGACCATAAAAGTGCAAAGAACATCTTCCGCTATTTTAAGCAGGCCACCTTTATTGGTGGAGAATGGAATCGACTGACATCGATAAGTAATCGGACTCTTTGTGTTTGGTATTTGGCATACGTTATATTCTTGTTAGAAGAAAAATATGGGACGAACTTTTCCATTAATATGGGTATTCCAGCAGATGAGTCCACTTATGAAGTTAAGAAGCGGTTAGCTGTAGAAATTCTAGCAGCATCCTATTATCTTGTTGAGGACGTATACAAGAACGATCTCCGTCAATTCCTTAGCGAGAAATATGATGTCCTTTTGAGTAAAACAGTTAATCGAGGCTTCACCAAGGAACTGAAGGAAGAATATTGGATTAACATTTTCCCAGAAGCGTATGCTAGCCTGACAGCATTGACATCAAGAGGTAAGCTGCCAACGGGCATGAGCCTCACTGCAGATATTGGTGGCGGTACCACAGACATATCGTTCTTTACCATAGAAAACGGTTTGCCAATGATATATAAGTTCTGGTCTATACCAAGAGGACTTAATTATGTAGCAGAAAAATCTGGATTCGATTACGCAGACGGAGATTTCACAAAAAGAGTTCAGCAAGATGTCATAGAAATGTTCAATCGGAAGAAACACGAGTATGTATACAACTTAGTCAAAGACTTGCAGAGGAAAATACAGAATGAAACCAGCATTCCAGTACAGAACCTGCGAGATGCCCTTAAAGACAGAATCCTCGTCTATTCCGGAGGCGGAAGCACATACCGTTTTCTGACAAAACCGATTGATACGTTTACGGATGTACGTATAATAGACGCTTCGATTTGGAACGAAGAGAACATCAAAGACAAAGACGAAGTTTCCAAATTGTCTGTTTTACTGACCACAGCATACGGCTTGTCTGTTAGTGTAAGCGACGACGAAGTGAAACTGAAAAGCTATTCATCCCTATTTGCCCATCTTCCCCCCAAATATGAGAAGGATATTCAAGAAATAACTAAAGACCAATGCTGATATGAAAGAGACCTCACTCATTACATATATCAAGAAGAATGTAGAAGACGAATATGCGATGAACGTCTTCTATTATACCATCAAGAAATCCTTTGTAGAAAGGAATTTTTCTCTTCATGGTTTTTCTTTCTTTTTTATTGATGGCCGATTCCTGGGTGAAGCCATCAAGGTATCATCGAATGCCAACTACAGGACTCCACTACATGCACTTGGATGTCTATTGTCAGTACGATTGCTGATGAAAAACCACAAGTATATCAAGCTTTGTGATGATGACAGTCTTATTGTGGTGTCAAAACCCAGAGAGACATTCCAATGGGTAAATATCATGTCCCTTATCCTTGACAATTGGGATGACGATGAAGTGAAACTGCTTTATCAGATGATAGAGAACTGTTATTATGACGAAGAGTTCTCTGAGGAAGAAAAGGAAGAGTTTAAAAAGTCCGTTGTTGCTCCAGAATTCAAGAACGAAAGAGCATATTATCAAGGTATTGCACAAAAAACGACAGGTATCTCCGATAATGTTATTGGCAATAATGCTTTTGTCGAAGCAAAAATAGACAAGTACATAATTCCAACAGATATTGCCTTTGTAGGGAATACCGCTTTTGCATATTGTGAACAGTTAAGGACACTCATCTTTGAGGGGAAAGTGATGTTTGGGACATTCCCCATCATAGAATGTAATAGCCTCGAACGGATTATTGTTCCTACGGAATTGTTGTCATATTACAAAGAGAACTTGTCGTACTACAAAGAAATTATTAGTGACAATGAAGATTCCAAGCCAGTTCAAATGGAAGAGAAAATAGAAGCTCCCATATTAGCAAAGGTAGAAAAGAGAGAATCTATAGACACCAATATGATTCAAACTGTGTTTGACAAAAAAGCTTCATCTTACAAATACTTTTGGCTAATGGCCATTCTTTCCTTAGCTAAAGAAAAAGAAATTCTTTCACTTTCATTTCAGGACATCACAATAAGGATGGCAGCTATGGCATGGCCCATAGTTTATGAAGATGAAATAGACCTTGGAAGCCGAGATATGATGAAGAATTATTTAGATGAGGTGGTTAAGAAAACTAAACTAATAAAGGCTGCATCCAGTAATGTCGTTGACAAATACCTTTCCCAACATTATACGTCGCAAGGAGTCAATAAGATTCTTTCTCCTCTAATGAAAAACGTGCCATACAGATTCCTCTCACCTTGGATTAAATATACAACTGACGAAGAAGTTATAGAAAAGTCCAATGCCAAGAATTATAATGGAATATACTCACTGCACTCTGACCACATCGTTATTGATGAGGAGTGGTGGAAATATCTCAAAGAGCATTACTTGGAAATATGTGACTTTACAATGCGTTCATTCATTTCGTATGCGAAACAGTTTAATAACGACTTGAAATTGCTGAAACTAATGACCACAGGATGGAGCTTAATAAAGCGATAATTATTCGGAGGAAAGTTCTGAGGTTCGGAGAATGCGGATGTTACTGACATGTTACAGAGGATGTCACAGAAAAATTTCACTGAGAGTGGCACTGAGGATTCAACGGCAGAAAAAAGGTGTGACAAAATTCTGCGTTTGATGAAGTTGGATAAGGAAATCACATATGACAACCCTATTAACACTCCTCATGTCTCTCGAAGGATTATTGCACGCGACATCGACCTACTTCGCTCTCATAATCAAGCAAATGAGAGAAGGTAGCGATTATGATGGAAGGTGGATTGTGATATGATTTACCCATTGACTAAACAAAATCTGTGTGTTGTGCTACTGAAAAGAAGTCTTTCAGTATTAGTACAACACACTATACCCCCCAAGATATCTTCTAGTTATTATCCTACTCAAGTCTATCGGTTATGAATATATAATATTCTCACCTTCTCTATCCAGTTTTGGAGCATTCTTTAACGCAAAAAATAGTGCTTGTAATAGTTTCTTGTAACATTCATAAGATTTATAGTTCATAGCACGAGATAGATATATTTCAGGCATGCGTCCACTAAGATTATAAAGATCGGGCTGATTTCCCATCGACCTCCGTATAATGGTATATGCAAAAAATGAGCAAAAGACTCCTACACTGTGCAATGGATACAAGGTAAAATCTATCCGATATATGCGCATCAACAAGTTCAATATGTCTGAAGGATTCAAAACTTCGTAATGCCATACAGCAAGAACAATCCTCATCATATCATCAGGAATATCTTGGAATGAAGGATGAGTAGAATTCATTTCCTTCAGTAACCTTTCAAGTATTCCATCACTATTTATCTTCTGCCTACCCTCATTTATGTAATCAAGTAAAAGCAAGTCATCAACAAACAGTCCATTGCATTTCTGAGAAGCACGATATATGCTGAGGAACAATGTAGTAGACAATATAGTAGCAATACCGACACCTTTTTTCAGATTTTCAAACTTATAGCAATTGTTCAGAGACATTCTGCAAATGTACATAGCTTCATTCCATAACCCATTATTTAGTAAAATAGGAAGGGCTCCATTCATGAGAATCACAGAATCTTCTTTACGATTACCATACAACTTGTACATATCTACTGCATGTAAAGCCAACTTGACTGATAGATCATTATCTTTGATATAGTAATCAGCAAGTTGGAATACCATGCATGCAACTCCAAAATATCTAAGGGGTTCAAAGTCGTCAAGAAGATGTGGCACATCTTTTGTGAATAGGCTATAATCACATGCAACAAATCCAGTGTCTTCATTACCTTTTTTAGTTGCCTCCCAGGTTTCCGCAACCAAAGCATTAAACCTCAACAATATATTCTTTACATAAAAGACATCTTCTTTCCGATTTCTCCAAAGATAATCAGCAACAGGAATCATCATTCTCACAGAATCTTTCCTATTGCCAGCCTTCCAATATGCAAAAGCAATAGTACCCCATATAAACATTTTTTCATGTTCATCCAAACATTCACCAAAATAGGGATTTGCGACAAAAGACATCAAAACTTTTACTGCCTCTTCTGGATCCGTGCGACCAACAATTGCCGCTTTTTCCACAATTGCCCAAAGTGAAGTTCTTCTTAGAACGCGGAGATCATATATACTTGTACTTTTGTTAATTGCTTCAAGTGCATCATCAAAACGATCAAAATTCATATATGCAGAAGCTAGAGCAAAATTTAATTGGAGTTTACCAATATCATCGTTTTGATATTTTACAGACTCAACATAAGTATGCTCTACTCCTGCTATATCCTTTATTGCAGAATAATGATCTATTAGACATTCGTATGCTGTTGTTATCAGTGGGAGAAATACGTTACCAAATTGCTCTGCCTCTTTAATAATTGTATATAATATATCCACATGTTGTTCTTTTGGGCTCTTGTCACGAATATTCAAAACTGCGAAACCACAACCTTCGTTAAACAAATCCCAAGGTGAAAGACCTTTTTCAATGAATTTCTTCATCCATAAGACAAGTTCTTTGACTGTTGTAACCGAGTTCAACGAAATGGTCATAAACGAACAAATATCTATCTTCTTGTCAAGAATCGTTGAAATATTATCATATTTCGAATATGGTAATAATCGCATTGACTCAGATACATTACCAATAAGCAGATTTGACATTAGTAGCAAATCATAACCAACAGCTTTTAATTCTGCATTGTCAGAATAGTTATTTAACAACGTCTCTAAATCCGAAGCTACCATTGAAATATGAGGATCCTTTTGAGATACCATAATAGTTAATTGACATATTCGGATTTCTATCTGAATAGCCATATTCATACCAACAGGAAACGGAACACCTACCCACATCAACTTCAAGGTATCAAGACCTGGCGCATCAAGTAGTTTTTGGTCACGTAGTTGGACGAGTGCAGAACAATAGAAGTTTGCAGCTTCCTCATATTCTTCTGCTTGAGATAGAAGGAAGATAATATTAAGCACATCATTGGGATATAAAATCTTTTTTTCTAAGATATGGTGTGCAAAAGCCTTACTACAATCTTTATACTCATTTCTAGACAAATCTGGAGTCAAGGATTTCTTAATTAATGGTGAAAGACTGTAACCGGCATCATTCTTAACAATCCAATTGCTACAAAGATTATTGAGGACAAGTGATGCATTAGAAATCTCTGGCTTTACATCTGCCATTGTCCTACAGTCTTCCTCTGTGAAACTACCTGATATAATAAGTAATCTATTTAGTAGTCTTAAATCACTTCTGTCTACACTTTGAGCAACTAAATTCCTTACCACAACCTCTACAGAAGTACCTTTAGGGCAGCTAAACAACTTTCTTATACCATCATCAGTAAGTTCCCATCCGCTAGATTCCAAGATAGAGAGTGCTATTTGTACCAACCATGGATGGCCATATGTAATTCCAAGGATTAATGAAGAAAGATGCTGTTTATCGATTGGTATAATTTCCTTAATTTCTGATTCCAGTAAAAGTCGTAATTCCATTTCTGGGATAACTATTGGCTTACGGAAAACAAAGTCAGAATACTTCTTTCTCGAAGTGATGATAATTTTGAAATTATCTTCAGCCTTTGATTCCACGGTGTGAATAAATGTTTCAAACAATCCACTATCACCAGGATCAACAGCATCAAGAATTAGCAAATACCTTTCGTTTCCCTTTATCTCGCTTATTATACAATCAAGGTTATATAAGTTGCTATTATTGAACGGAATCCATAATTTGGTATATCCATCCATTCTTGCAGCTACTAAACATGAGAAAATCGTCTTTCCTTGCTTCACATTGCCATGAATCCATAAACAATTTCTCTCAAATAGCATAGACATGGCATTTTCAACCAAAGTTTCCCTATGAATGCACTTATCTGGTAGTCTTGTAAAAGAATCAACATCCGCCGATATTTGGATTTGGGGATAAGAACCATTAACCCTTACAACCTCCATCATTCTTTCTGAAAGTTTTTCAAGAGATACTTTTTGCTCTTTCAATGCTTTCAAGACATTACTATTGCATTCTAATACCTCTTTCTTTAGTGTTTCAAAATAATCATCAAGCTTATAATTAATAATATCTGTTTGGTATGAATTAATATACTCTAAACATTTACTATCACGAGAAATTTCCTGAAGCCATGCCACAAGCAACTCTTTAGTCTTAGGGTGTACCCCATTTCTTTTATTCTTGATATATTGCTGTAAGATTGAAAGTTGGTCCAACATGTTATCAGACATCAATTCACGAGTCTCCTGAGAAACATTCCATTTCCCAAGTGCTTTCTTATAGCATTTCTCAAGATGCCTCATCACATCATCTTTATTTCCGAGCATTGGCAAATAGCCAGCCAAAAAAGATATGGCAAAATTTGCAATTATATCCAATGTTGTCATTGTTAGTGGCATATTATTTCATTTCGTTATATCTTTAGTTTACCATACCAAATCATTAGTATCCTGTTAATATTAGGCTTTATCAGCTGATTATATAGGTTTCTAACAGGACTCCTACCATATAGGTCTATATTTTCTCTATCACTGTGAATAATAATTTACAATATCCTTGTAATTCAGAAGACACAACAGGTTCCTCTAAATAATTAGGATTAGCGTGGTGATACGTTTTAGAGTAGTCGTTCAAGTCTTCTATATCAACTAAATTCTTTTGTTGCGGGTAAAATGCATCACCTTCTTTGGAATCTCTTATCTTTTTGATAAAATCGCCAAGCCACTCACCTTCTTCAATATGTAAATAATATTTTAATCGAATAAAGCCTTCTAGCACAGGACGTATACATCTTACGACATCACGAGGTTTATGATTTGATAAATCTCCTTTATCTGCAAACTCCTTAAGCACCATAACATCCTTAAAAATGCCTGTTAACGTTGCCCTTTCAATATCAAAAGGTATAATCTGACTCGATTCCTTGGTTTTGACAATCTTTAGAACTTGTGTTTCAGCAACCTTTAATTTAAAATCTTTAATAAATTTCATATCATGACTTAACATAATAAATTGTTTACATGTTTTGGCCAACCTTGTCAATATATTCAGAGTAATCCCACGTCTATTATTATCCAAACTGCTTATCGGATCATCGAATACAATACTCCATTGTTCTAAATCATTCCTCATATCTAATCTTGCCAGAAAAAAGGCAAATGCCAAACAGTTTTTTTCACCTTCACTTAAAGTATGTCGCAAAGACTTAGTTGTTGAATCAGAACGAATATCATGAGATCCAATCTTTATGTAATATACGAACTTACTTGCTTTTTTATTTAATTTGGTAATTTGCAAGTCTGTACCAAGTCGTAACAAATAATTATTAATAGAACATAAATATTTCTTACCAAACTCCTCAGCTTCTTTTGATTGTTTTTCTTCAAGTTCCTTTATTTTTTTACCAATTTCTTTAGATAAATTTTGGGAAGCTATTATTTTTGCATGCAATATGTTTGAATCCTCATTTGAGTCCATTTCTTTAATTTGCGACTTCCATTTTTTTCTTTTGGCTGTTTCTCGTTTCCTTTTTTGGACTAAAGAGATGATATCCTTGTACGTTTTTATAGCTTCTGTTCCGACTACGATCTCATAATATGAACCTGGTTCTGCATAGTTTCCTAACGTTATTATATAAACATTATCTTCTATATAATAAGAATCAAAGATATCAGCTTTATCATCATAATAATTCCACTTGGCATTGGAATAATTACATTGTTTCTTATTCTCATTTATATAAATCACCTCTATAGCAGAAGTTGCATCAAGAGTTTTTCTTTCTTCGAGTTCCTGTGCATACCTTGCACTTTTACATGACTTAAGAAGCTGAGTAAGCGTAGTTTTACCACATCCATTATCGGCATAAATAGCATTACATTTCTGAAACACACCATTCCAATTTGGTGTATTAAACTCAGCCTTGACGAATGAACCAACATTCTCAATTTTTAATAACTTATGAATCATAATCTATTACATGAATTAATTGTTACATATTTCATCATATCACAAATATTAAACGATCCAACTATTATGTAAAAAAAAGTCATACCCCCAATACTTAATCTTTAACAACGAAGTTTCAAATAAATACAGAGTTTATCAACTTCCTCCCGCAACTTCTGTGGATTCTGCTTAGCGAGTTTTTTCAGATTAAGAAGTTTCCATTGTACCGATGGATAATCCTTAAAGTACTCAAATTCGTATCCATCCCATTCTGGCTGTCCCGATTCGAAACTAATAAGGAATTTCCTATCCGCATCAGTCATAAGTGACTTAACATCGTTGATGAGTTTTGCACGAGCCTCTTCGAAATCTTCGTAAGTAAATGGGATATCGGTCATACCAGTGAACTGGTTTTCCATCGCTTCACGTTGGTCAATCAAACTTGGGGCGAAGGACTCATGTATAGGTCTGTCACTGCCAAGTAAACAGAAAATGAGCCCCTCACGGCATTCGTCTAATGGAATATCCATGTACTTCACATCAAACAAATCCCGTGGATGCTGGCGTGAGAGTGCAGCCGCAATCTTGCCACCATACAATTGAGTCAACGGAACAATCTTTGCTTCACAAAAAAGAGAAAACTCATTCTGCGCCTTTTCGCTCAATGATATAGACAGGCATTCACCGCCAACAATACCCCTCTTTGTCTGATTAACCTCTATTTTCACCTGCTTACCAAGGTACTCGCACAACAGTTTGCAAGTATTAAAGTTGGGAACAATGTGCATCCCTTTGAATGCTTTCTTTGCCTTATCTGCGATGGATTTCAAATGTAAATTGATATCATCCAAACTTGTTTGTCTATCAGCCAACGGAATGTAAGTCAGGTCTATATCAACGGAGTAACGAGGTAAATCTTTCAAGAACAAGTTGATGGCTGTACCGCCATGTATAGCAAAGACCTCCTCTTCCATCACAATAGGAATAAGACGGAGCAAGAGTTCTACCTTCTGAGCGTAGACATTTGATTTTACATCATTCATATTCTGCAAGTTCTTTGGATATTGTCATATTATATTTTTTGATATACTTTCCTGTAGGTGTAACCATTAACCTTGATGTTCCAAGATTTACTTTTTCCAAATCAAGGGATCTATACCAGGAATGATTTGCTTTTTCAGCCATGAAAAGGAATAGACGTTTCACCTTTTGTGACGTGCAAGATTCTAATAATGCCTGTAGCAACTTAGGCCGCAAGGTTGTTAAACCCTCTATTACATAATAGATATCAAGCAAAGAAGATGCTGCATCTGGCAGGTTTAAGCATTCCAATATAGCACGTTCTGGTGAAGACACAAGCAACTTGTGTTGTTCTATGGTCATTGTTTCTACACCCAACAAGTCATCACCAAGAAACGAGGTTGTCATGTATCTCACTGTCATATCCCACTCTTCTTTTAGAAGCCATGTAGGCAATTTATTGTTTTTGTCTGTGAACAGAAACGCCTTTGGTTTGCCCATAGACAAATAATGAGAGTAGCCACGAAGTTCCAGAGCGGTATATGCCCCTACTATGCAGTGTTTAGAAAGTTGTGTATTATAGGATGATACCGCAGCCATCAGTTTTGGTGATGTACCATGCATTTTATATACTCCTTGGGATATACGATCAAGCCATCCACTCTTCATATAAGAGTGTTGTCCACGGGCATCTAATCCCTGGCTTGAAAGCCATGAGCCGAACAATACAGAGTTATGTGGGGCACGCTCTAATATTTGCTGTATTTTTGTAGCCATCTTCTTTATTTTTACGAATATGACGGAAAATTTTCTGCAAATATACACATTTCATTTCTATAATCCAAATTTTTAGGTTAAAAACAGCACAATATTATACAAATTTATCTTCAGATTCGTATTTATTCCGAATTTTGCGGCAAATTACATGCAAAATTGGAGTTATATGTCCATATCCCACCCATCGATAAATTCTACTATTCCTCATCCCTATCAGAATAATCATAGTAGATTTGCCACATATCATCAGGAAAACCCCAGCCTGAGGATTCACAGTAGTGGAGAATAATATCTATCCGTTTCTGGAACTGGCTTTGTAGGTGGTGCTCGCTGATATACTTCATGGCAGTTTTGAAATTGTTCTCGGCAGCATCATAGAACTGTTCCCACATATCACCATAGTTATCGGCAATCTCACTGGCACACTCTGGAATATAGAGCATCAGGTCTGCAAGAAACTCTGGCGCAGGGTCGAGTGACTTGAATTCTGAAATAGCCTTACGGCAAATGGAGAAGCGCATCTTTGGTTCACCACGACTGGGGAAGAACTCCTTTGTGATAATCTCCCGATATTCTTCTAACTTGCCCTTATCGTTGGGCTTTATCACATACTCCAGATACTCCTTCGCCTCTTTACGAGCCGAATACAAGTCCATCACCAACTCTTCCAATGAGTTACGTTCCAGTGACTTGATGTATTTCTTGACTTCTGCTTTTGACATTGTCATTTGTATATTGTTCAGAAGCGACATATATTACTGCAACACAAAATGGAGCGAATTTATGGCTCGTTTTGTTAATCCATCCATCTATAAGTAATACTAGAAGTATCTCTATAATGTTTTATTTGTTGTTTCGTCACTTCTAACAATTTTGTAAAAATAGGATGTTGGGCTGGCATTCCAAAAGATGTATCATTCAAAATACTAAAGAGCAATATCTTGGCGCGTAGATAGACTTTCCAATCAAAAGAATTATAGTCACTTTCTGATTGTGATGTAGCAGCAGATAGATGCACTTTGTTTCTCAGCTGCCTATACACCTTCAATATTGGTCTATATTTCCTCATATCAGTACTTTTCAGGAAATCATTATCTTTAACAATCTGAATTAGAGTTTCAAATGTCGGAATTGTTTCCTCTGGGGAATCCAATTTCTCATATATGACCTCAGCTACTCTATACCTTTTCCCATTATCATAATATGTTTTTTTATCTCGTGATTTTATTTGCCTCCATTCAACATTTTTTACTTTCCCCTCATGCTTCGCGATTTGGAAAAATAACATTTCAATAATTGAGACTGAGGTTATAACATAATCTTTAACCATCTGGGTATAAATTACAGATGTAAGAGTCAAATCTCTTAAAATGATTTCAAGAAACTCCAGATGTTGAAGACTATATGCAATGTTACTTTTAAAATGGAACTGCATTCCTGAAAAATAACCGTTTTCCATTTGCGATCGATACTTGTCAATAGGAATTGGTAACCATTTAATAGACTTTTTCGATGTTGTATTCAATAAAGATTCAACACCAGGCTTATTCGTTTTATTTTGAGACATAATTTACATTAATATTAGCCTAACAACAAGTTTCCGTCTTCGTTTCTATATAGATTCTCAAAATTGTCTATATGCTTCCTGCCTATTTCTGCCATATCCTTCAACTCATCCGTAATACCTATCCCAGCCTTAACCAAAGCAAGATTACAATAGCCGATTTCGGCATTAAACTTATCAAGCAAAAATTGCTCCATAAAACTCGCTAGGGTGCCTTTTAGCTTTATCTCATTCTGTAATTCCTCCAAATTTCTGTGATAGTAATCTTTGACATCTTCTATTTTTATGACATCATTGATTTTAGAGCCAAGAAGTATTGCTCCAGCACCGACTTTCACGATATCATTTTTCACTAAGTCTTTGGCTTTGGCAATCAAATCTTCTGCAGATAATCCTATCAGATTCTTACATGAAGGCAAGTCTTTGATGGGTATCATTGATGATACTAGCTCTTTCAAATCTACAAGCATCTTAAGTATTACCAGTGTCGCTGCACCTATATCAATATTGTCGAGTTTTCGAAACCTTTCTACTTTACTAATACAACGGGTTATACCTAACATGGTTGTCTCAAAACATTCACGAAAGACTTCAACCGTATCATGGCAATAGCTTCTGAATAAGGCTTTTTGTTGCTCATAGTTTACCCCATTCCGGCTATTATACTTTTGGCATAGACCTTCTATCTTTGCCAAAACGTATTCTTTATCTTTAGTGGCTACATATATTTCGTTCAAGTTATTCATTTCTATGTCT
>JAEEGG010023003.1_pt1 | contig 12218 bp, 9 predicted proteins | sample 9134161 | NCBI WGS metagenome assembly JAEEGG01 (sample SAMN16246543, study PRJNA631951) | gut metagenome | biome: gut microbiome; feature: rumen; material: CR-attached | host: Bos | place: Iran: Karaj | collected 2018-10 | reverse complement strand
CCCGTCTGTACGAACTTGGTTATCTGGCAAAGAAGGAATTGGTTACAGGACATTTCGGCGATGATACCGAGGCAGCAGTTAAGGCTGTTCAGAAGGCTAACTATCTGACAGCAGACGGTAAGATCGGTGTTATGACATTCGAACTTTTATACAGTGAGGAAGTAAAGGCCAATCTTATTTCCTTCGGTGATAAGAGTGATGTCGTATTGGAGTGCCAGAAGAGACTGAAGGAGCTCGGTTATCTGACCACTACTCCCGATGGTTTCTACGGCGAAGATACATTGGCAGCAGTTAAGCTCTTCCAGTCAAGAAACGACTGTATCGTAGACGGTTTCTTAGGACCGTCCACAAGAGAAGCACTTAACAGCAGTAACGCCAAGTCAAACGGTCTGGTACTCGGTGACCAGAATGACACAGTAAAGAAAGTACAGCAGCTCCTTATCAAGTACGGATATCTTGATAAAGGCTGTGATACAGGCTACTTTGGTGATCTGACCGAAAAAGCAGTAAAGAAATTCCAGGCTAACAACGGACTTTCTGCAGACGGAAATGTTGGACAGAAGACCATGGCTAAACTGACCGGATCAAGTGTTGTTAAGGCAGGTTCGGGCAGTGGCGGCGGTTCCGGCAGCGGTGGCTCGGGAAGTGGCGGATCAGGCAGCGGTGGCTCCGGTAGCGGCGGAGGCGGAACGGTTTCTTATAACCTTTCACCTGACAGCCTGATACAGGTAGCAGAATCCAAGCTTGGCTGTAAGTATGTATGGGGCAATAAAGGACCTAATACATTTGACTGTTCAGGTTTTGTATACTGGTGTCTGAAGCAGATCGGAGTAAATCAGAGCTACATTACTTCAAAGGGCTGGAGAACTGTTGGTAAGTACAAGAAGATTACAGATTTCAACAGCATCAAGAAGGGTGATATAGTTGTTGTATACGGTCACGTAGGTATCGGTGCCGGTAACGGAGTAGTCATTGATGCTTCTTCGTCAAATGGCAAGGTTGTTAAGAGAACCATGGGTGACTGGTGGAAGAGAAACTTCATCTGTGCATGGAGAATCTTTGACTGACATTAAAACATTGTAATATAAATTGTCATCCTGAGCACTTACTTTTTGCTCAGGATGACAGTTCGTTGTTTTAGAGATATATTAAATTGACGGATATAAAGCATCGGCTATATGGTGCTTTTCAGCAGAAGTTATAGAAAGAGGAAAACCGGTATATTATGGGTTTCATTAAGTTTTTTAGGGAAGAGATGCAGGTCATAAAGGAACGTGACCCGGCTATCAAGACAAAAGCCGAGGTTTTCCTTTATCCGAGCTTTAAAGCCATTATCAGACACAGATTTGCTCATAAGCTGTATCTGAATAAGCATTATTTCCTGGCAAGACTGGTTTCACAGAGGACTGTCAGAAAGACCGGTATAGAGATACATCCGGGTGCTACGATAGGTAAGGGCTTTTTTATCGATCACGGTACAGGAGTTATTATCGGAGAGACCACTATAATAGGCGATAATGTTACTCTTTATCAGGGCGTGACCCTCGGTGGTACCGGAAAAGAGACCGGTAAGCGTCATCCCACTATAAAGGATAATGTTATGATAGGATCCGGAGCTAAGGTTTTAGGATCATTTACAGTGGGGGAAAACTCCATGATAGGAGCCGGCTCGGTAGTGCTGCAGGAGGTACCTCCGAACTCAACGGTAGTAGGTGTACCCGGCAGGATAGTAAAGCGGGATAATGTGCGTATCCCCAGAGAGACCATGGATCAGGTTAACCTTCCCGACCCTGTTATGGCTTATCTTAATGAATTACGTGATGAAAACAAGAAGCTTAAGGGCGAGATAGATGAGCTGAAGAAGGATTTTGAAGGCTATAAGAATAAGAAGTAATTATAGAAAGCGGTGCAAAATGGTAGTATATTACAGAAGACCCAGAATAGATTATATATCAAGATACAGCTGTCAGCCCCCGGCTGACGTATATTTGGAAGTATAAATAGTTTGAAGCTGTAGATTGAATATATAAATAAGGATGGAAAAGAGTATGAAAATATATAATACACTTACAAAGAGAGTAGAAGATTTTAAAACTAACACACCCGGCAAGGTTGCGATGTACACCTGCGGACCTACAGTATACCATTTTGCACATATAGGAAACTTAAGAAGCTATATCTGCGAGGATGTTCTTGAGAAAACATTAAGATATGTAGGCTATGATGTAAAGCGTGTAATGAATATCACGGATGTAGGACACCTTTCAAGTGACGGTGACACCGGCGAGGACAAGATGCTCAAAGGTGCACAGCGTGAGCATAAGACTGTCATGGAGATAGCTAAGTTTTATACGGACGCATTTTTCTCGGATTGCAAAAAGCTTAACATCAAGACACCTGATGTTGTTGAGCCTGCCACTAACTGCATACCTGAGTTTATCCATATGATAGAGGTGCTTTTGGAGAAGGGCTATGCATATAAGGCAGGAGAGAATATTTACTTTGATACATCCAAACTCAAGGATTATTTTGTGTTCGGCAATCAGAACGAGGATGAGCTGATGGTCGGTGTGCGCGATGATGTAACCGAGGATACAAATAAGAAGAATAAGAACGACTTCGTACTCTGGTTTACAAAGTCAAAGTTTGAAGATCAGGCATTAAAGTGGGACAGCCCTTGGGGCGTTGGATATCCCGGATGGCATATTGAGTGCTCATGCATCAGTATGAAGCATCTGGGCGAGTACATGGATATCCATTGCGGCGGCGTGGATAACATATTCCCTCATCATACAAACGAGATAGCGCAGAGTGAGTCTTACCTGGGACACAAGTGGTGCAATTACTGGTTCCATGTACATCATCTGAATGACAGGGAAGGCAAGATCAGTAAGTCTAAGGGTACATTGCTCACTGTTTCGTACTTAGAGGAACAGAAATACGATCCGTTGGTTTATAGATTTTTCTGCTTACAGTCACATTACAGAAAGCCTTTGGAGTTCTCATTTGATGCACTTGATAATGCAAATGCCGCATATCAGAAGCTTAAGAAGAGATGCCTTGAAGTAAAGGCAGAGGCTGAGAAGAATGCCGGCGCAAGTGTGAACAAAGAAGTATTCGATGAGTTTGATGCTAAGTTCAAGGACGCACTCAGCAATGATATCAACACCTCTATGGCTACCACTCTGGTATATGATGTATTAAAGGCAGATATCAGTGCAACAGATAAGATAGCGCTTATAGAGAGCTTTGATAAAGTACTCAGTCTTGATCTTACAGTAGAAAAAGAGTCTGCAGCACCTGCTGTTGATCCTGAGTTTGAGAAATTTATCTTAGAGCAGATCGAGCTTCGTAAGGCAGCTAAGAAGGAAAAGAACTTCGCAGAGGCCGACAGGATCCGTGCCGAGCTTTTAGCAAAGGGTGTAGTACTGGAAGATACCCGTGAGGGAGTGAAGTGGAGTATCAAATAATTATCCAGTGAGAATATTTAGATAAAAAATGGACAATAAATTTTTATTTGAACAAACAGTAAAGATCCCACAAAAAACACAGGACATCCGCCAGATACCGGCATTGACGCTAGCGTATCTGGGGGATGCTATTTATGAACTCATAATCAGGACTACGCTGGTAGAACAAGGTATGAGTCATGTGGACAGTTTAAATAAGAAGGCATCGGGATATGCCAAAGCACCCACTCAGGCAAAGATTTTCCACATCATAGAGCCTGAACTTAGCGAAGAGGAACTCGGATTTTATAAGAGAGGACGTAACGCCAAGTCGGGAAGTGTGGCAAAAAGCGGGACAGTTGCGGAATATCGTGTAGCCACGGGATTTGAGGCACTTATGGGATATCTTTACCTGTCGGGAAACATTGACAGGATACTGGAGCTGGTCGAAAGAGGAATAAAAGCTGTAGATATATAAATCTTCTTGTGTTTTGGATTATTGGATTGAAGGATGGCAAAGTTTGATAACGGAGAACAAAGATGAGATTCGAAGAATTAACATTAGAGGGCAGAAATGCGATTTTGGAGGCATTTAAAGCAAAAAGAACAATAGATAAGCTCTTTGTGCAGAAGGGATTGAATGACGGTCCGATCAACACTATCCTTAGGGAAGCTAAAAAGACAGATGCGATCATCCAGTTCATGGAAAAAGAAAAACTTGACCAGATGTCACAGACACATAATCACCAGGGAGTTATAGCTTATTCGGCAGCCTATGATTATGCAGAGGTCAGTGAGATACTTGATAAAGCTAAAGAGAAGGGTGAACCTCCGTTTATATTCTTGTTGGATGGTATAGAGGATCCACATAATCTGGGTGCCATCATCAGGACTGCGAACCTTTGCGGAGCACATGGTGTTATTATACCCAAGAGGAGAGCGGTCGGATTGACTTCTACAGTAGCAAAGACCAGTGCCGGAGCGCTCAACTATACGCCTGTAGCTAAAGTTACAAATCTCACAGCCACCATGGAAGAACTCAAGAAGGAAGGCCTCTGGTTTGTATGTGGTGATATGGGCGGAGAGAGCATGTACAAATGTAATCTCAAGGGTCCCATCGGACTTGTTATCGGAAATGAGGGAGAGGGTGTATCGAGGCTTGTAAAAGAGCATTGCGATATCATAGCATCCATCCCTATGAAGGGCGATATTGACTCACTAAATGCCTCCGTCGCAGCTGGTGTACTCGCTTATGAAATTGTAAGGCAGAGAACATGCTGAAATATGACGAAAATATGACAAAGTGGGGGCAAAACGTAAAAAAACTGTAAAAAATTAGGGCTAAAATTCAAAAATAGTCAAAAAAACAGTCCGTTTTTCAAAAAAAGTTGAATTATTTGGGGCAATATGGTATAATTCAATCTATCGTGAAGTTTTAAATAAACTGAATGGAGACGAGACGGATCATGTATGTATTGAAGATTGACCTTCCTACCGGTATTGCTTACTTCACCGGAAAGAAAAAGGTCGTTCAGGGTTGCGAGTCACCCGGACTCACGGGAAACATCGAAGGCGCAAGATTTTTCATGGAAGAGGAAGAAGCAGCTAAATTCTGTAGAATGCTTGTGAAAAAGTATGATATGGAGTTTTATTACTCTGTTGAGGAAAAGAGAGAGCCTGCCCCTGAGCCTGAAGATAAGAAAAATGATGAGGAGAGCTTCATGTCCGAACTCAACAAGGAGCTTGCCGCAGGGGTACTTGACGCCGAAGAGGAAGACGAGAAAAACGGAAAATAAAAATTTTTTAAATTTTATAAAAAAGTGCTTGCAATTTATACAATGCTGTGGTAATATAGCATTCGGACTTCAGAAAAGGGGTTCGTATGCTGCTATAGCTCAGCAGGTAGAGCGCATCCTTGGTAAGGATGAGGTCACCAGTTCGAATCTGGTTAGCAGCTCTGCTGTCACAGGTTCGACAGCTGATAAATATGTGTTTCGAGGTGTGGCTCAGTTTGGCTAGAGCGCCACGTTAGGGACGTGGAGGCCGCAGGTTCAAGTCCTGTCACCTCGACTGAGAGTTTTCAAGGGTTTCGGGTTTCCGGAACCCTTGATTTTTTGTCTTCTGTTCTAAACTTTTTTCTAAACATGTCTTTACAAAAATTTTCCTTGCAAAAACCCTGTACCTATATTATAATTTCAATGGGTAATTGTATATCAAAAGGGGATTATGAGAGTTGCCCAAAGAGGATATCAGTGTATTGGAGGTTAATTTTGATATGAGATTAATTACACGTTCGGATTTTGACGGTTTGGCATGTGGGGCACTGCTGAAGGAAGCCGGGATCATTGATTGCTGGAAATTTGCACATCCCAAGGATCTGCAGGACGGTATCGTTGAGGTAAATGACAATGACTGCCTGGCAAACGTACCTTTCGTACCCGGATGCGGACTTTGGTTTGACCATCATTCAAGCGAGTTCGAGAGAAACGAGCTTAAAGGAAAATATAAGGGTGAGAGCAGGATTGCTCCTTCATGTGCAAGAATTATATATGAGTACTACGGCGGTATGGAGAGATTCCCTCAGTTTACCGATATGATGGTAGCGGTTGACAAGGTGGATTCGGGTAATCTGACACGTGAAGAGGTATTAAACCCCAGTGGATGGATCCTTATCGGATTTTTGATGGATCCCAGAACCGGGCTCGGACGCTGGAGACAGTTTACCATTTCAAATTATCAGCTGATGGAGATGCTGATCGATGCCTGCCGTACCATGACTATAGATGAGATACTTAACCTGCCCGATGTTCAGGAGCGTGTTGAGGTATATAACGAGCAGACTGAAAAGTTCAAAGAAATGATCGTAAAGTATACCACCACCAGGGGCAATGTTATCATCAGCGACTTAAGAGGTGTTGATCCCATCTATACCGGTAACCGTTTCATGATCTACAGCCTGTATCCTGAGCAGAATGTTTCTGCATGGATAGTTTCAGGCCGTGGTGGTCAGGGATGTTCAGCTGCAGTAGGATACAGTATCCTCAACCGTACCTGTACATTAGATGTAGGTGCTTTGATGCTGAAATACAACGGTGGCGGCCATAAGGCTGTAGGTACCTGCCAGTTCTCAAATGAAAATATGGAGTCAGAGTTACCTAAGATGTTGAACGAGCTGTGCTCATTGGCAAATGAATAATATATCGATAGAATAAGGATAAAATAAAAGCAGATGGATTTAGGAGTCCACCTGCTTTTTTAATTATCGTATATCTGTTCTTTAGTGTATTTACGGGGATGATCAGGCATTGCCCTGCTTAGATTTGCCTTTTTTTATCTCTTCAAACATCCCGTAAAACTCTGAATGGATCTTGCTGTACTCCATATTGTAATCTGCATCGTTTCCCTGATGGAGGGACGAGATATAAGAGTGTGCCAGGGTGTCAACACCGGGAGTGGCACGGGCGATGGTAGCAACACCGATATTGGAACAGATATCCGATATTCTTTCAATGTTACCCAAGATATCCAGGAATACGATACCGGCGTTCACCTTACACTTACCGTCCTTAAGCCTTTCAATATGGTTATCATGGAGGGAATTAACCAGATCATCCACAACCTCCTCCATGGGCTCGATATGACGGGCTGCGACCACATCGCGCTTAACAAAAGCAAGATTCGCATTCTCTAAGATCCTGCCGATAAGCCTGCGCAGGATATCTATCTCGTCCAGAGCCTCGGGTGAGAGCTTTGAGTCTTCCTTTGCAAGTTCCCTGGCTGATTCCATAAGATTTACCGCATGGTCACCCAGGCGTTCAAACTCGGTGACATCCTTATAATACTGGTCGAGGATCTTGTTATGCATATCATCCTTCACATGGGGGCTCAGCTTCATCATGTAGCTCGAAGCAGCGTCTGTCATCTGGTCTATCGCATTTTCTTCCTTATCTATCTCGGCGGCGATACCGGGTTTATAATCATAGATCAGGTTCATAGCCTTGTCGATATTATTGGTAGCGCTCTCGAGCATTGTACGGAGTATATCATACACGGAACGGAGAGCCAGAGCGGGCGTACTGAAGAATACAGGGTTCAGGGCTGCCAGCTTGTCACCGTATTTTCCGCTTTCGGTAACCTCATCCTTAACGATCTTCCTGCTCAGCTTTTCGTAAACATTAACAAGCGGAAGCAGCAGAACAGCGCAGGCCAGGTTGAACACTGAGTTTGTATTTGCGATGCTGCCCGGAGTCATTGAAGTATTCCAGAGACTGTCCAGAGCACCCAGCTTGTGCAGGATGGTTACTGCTACGATGACCAGAACGGTTTTACTCAGGTTGTAGAGGATATTTATAATACCGACACGCTTAGCCTCAGGCTTCGCACCGATGGAGCAGACGATAGCGGTGGTGACGCAGTCGCCAAGGTAAACTCCGACCAATATGATATAGACCGTCATAAAAGGTATTTCGCCTGCCATAGAAAATGCCTGCAGTATACCGATGGTAGCTGAGGAGCTTTGCAGCACAAATGCCACGCCGGATCCGGCCAGATAGCCTAACAGGGGATTGTCTCCGAGACTGGAGAAAATCCTTTCTATCAATCCGCCCTCGGTAAGAGTGCTTACTGCAGCGGTCATGTTCATAAGACCTGTAAACAGGATACCGAAGCCCATGCAGACATTACCGATATTACTAGATTTACTGGACTTTAAAAACATGATCAGCATGATACCGATGATCAGAGCCAGCGGTGCAAGAGTCGAGGGAGTGAAAAACTTGAGAAATGAAGTCCCCTCTGCGTTTACATCCAGAAGCCTGATGATCTGTCCGGTAACAGTTGTACCAACGTTAGCTCCGATGATGATACCGAGTGACTGCCTTAAGGAGATGATGCCGCCGGCAACCAGACCCGAAGTGATAACGATGGTAGCTGTTGAAGACTGGATGACCGCAGTTACGATAACACCAAGGAAAAAGGCCTTCACGGGATTGTTGGTGACCTTTTCCATTATGACCTTCAAAGTACCGGATGAACCTTCCTTTAGGCTGTTTCCCATCAGCTTCATTCCGTAAAGGAACAGGGCAAGCCCGCCAAGCAGGGAAATAATATTAAAAATATTCATGCTGATAATCCTTATCTAATTATTGTCATTTTTAAAAGAAGTGAGGAATCATCAATGTCACTTCAAAAATACCCAGATAAAACAAAACCCAAATTCAAAACTATTATATCAGAAATATTGGAAAAATTCCACTAAAAAAATTGACCGTGTATGTTTGCAATTTGACAATATATATGTTATCATATTATACTAAGGTTAAAAGGCGCCAAGACCATTTAAGCGGACTTTTAAGTTGGGTCAAAAAGAATTTTTATTCCCAAACGAAGGAGAGAAGAGCAGTGGCAGTTATTGAAAAAGGCTTGATAACTGAATTTTATATGCAGTACCGGGCGAACCTCAACCGTGCCAGAGAGATAGAATCCGGCTTGGTTAAGGCCTCTGACAGGAGCATATGGGTGGAAAAACTGGCTGAGAAGTCGGATTTTCTAAGGTCGACCTATGCTTATAACGAGAAAAAGCTCGGGGACCTCATATACCCATTCCTTCGCGGAGAATTGCAGCTGGATGTGGAAATAGCCGACGAGTTCTTTGAAAACATCAAGGCCATGACGAGTGATGTAGAGAACGATTCGCTGCTTACTACGGAAGTCCTTATCAGGCTCAGTGATTTTTATAAGAAGGAAGGCCTCGTGGAAAAGTGGATCCTTTCCATGTATATGCTCGGCATTTCCTATAATGATAAATCTAACGATATTTCCATAGAAAAAGCTCGTGACTGCTTTGAGCAGGTGGCGGGTATGAGTGATAAGTACTGTGAGTTCACCGAATGGGAAACCAGACGGCGTATCATCATGTCCAACAATTACAGTATCGAGGACAAGGAACTGAGAAACAACGAGGAGCGCCTGCTTCGTATCGTGCAGTATGAGAATTTCAAGAAATTCCTGACACGAGAGGATGTTAGGGCACTCGACGGCGACAAGATCGACCTTGATGAATTCCTGCAGGTAACAAAGGAAGTCCTCATGTGGGCATTGATCAGGTCTGATTCCGCACCTAACAGGGCTGTTCTTGAATATATGACTCGGGAGCTGCTCCCTGACGGGATAAACAGAGAAAACCTGAACGAGCAGACGGCGGTAAATGCCACAGCATATGTCTGGTGCAACCTGTACGCTCATAATTTCCCGGCGGATACCGCAGTTATCATGCTTTTCAGATATTATAAGGCTAACAATAAGGAAATTGATTACAAGGAAGTTTTGAATACGCACGTTTCAAACGACGCATATCAGAAGAAAATCACCTGTCTCCAGGAATGTTTCAGAATCCTGGCTTTGCCGGACATCACTCTGGACAACAGGGAAAGTCTTTTCTACGATATGGCTGAGGCATTCAGGCAGATTTATACATCCGTGCCCCATCTTTCAAGTAACGGATTCGTAAATGACGACCTTTGCCGTACGGTGCGCCTGATGCTTAGGACGGCTTATGACGAGGAGGAATCACTGGAGTACATACAGGAGGTTATCCTGAACCGTAACTCCATGACTCTGATCCATTCTATGATGGTTGGTAAGATTGCGATCATTATCATGAATGCGCTGATAGATAAGAATCCCGAGATGTTCCTCGATGTACTGGGGACGAGGGATGTGCATCTGGTAAAGAGCAGACGTCAGTATCTGCTGAATTACATAGACAGATGTGCGCACCTGCATGATATAGGAAAGGCCTATATTTCTGACGTTATCAACCAGCAGATGAGAAAGCTGACCGACGAGGAGAGAGCTCTGATCAAGCAGCATCCTACATTCGGTTCGGAATTGCTGGCAGGTACGAAAATAGCCGAAAAGTATAATTCGGTTGTCGAAGGACATCACAAGAGCTTTGACGGCAGGGGCGGATATCCCGATGATTTCGACAATGTGCATGATAAGATGAAGATTTTTATAGATATCATCACGATTGCGGACTGTATTGATGCTGCTACCGATACGTTGGGCAGAAATTATACAAAGTCCAAAATGTGGCTTCCGGCACTTGCGGACGAGCTCGAGAGTGATGAGCAGATGAGGTACAATCAGGAGATTGTCAACATCATAAAGAATGACGATGAGACCTGCAAGAGCATCTCGTATATTACGGATGCCGGGCGTACCGATATTTACTACGATATTTATCGAAGGTATATTTCTGATAAGGAAGAGAATCCGGAGATACTTATAGAGCAGGTTCTGATAAAGTGATATGACTGCTGACGGGCATCCGAAGCACCGGTACGGTCTAAAACCCGCAATCGCTGCGCAGGATATGCATATCGATCGTATATGCATTTTGTCTACGGACGCTCGCAATCGTGTGCCCGCTTGATACCGGGCCCACTAGTGCTTCGCTCAAAAATCGACTTGGTAAGTCGATTTTTGCCTTGCCTCAATACATATACGATCGAAGCATATCTACTGCTCGCTATAGGGTTTTATACCGTATCGGTGCTTTGGATGCCCTGTGCCAAGGTATGTTAATATGATTAGGATTATAAGTTGAGCAAAAAAATTGATGAAAAATGTAATAAAATATATAGAATCAGAGGGAGAAAATTTATATGGAAAAGATAATACTTACAGGTGACAGACCCACAGGAAGACTTCATTTGGGACATTATGTGGGTTCTTTAAAGAGGAGAGTTGAACTTCAGAACTCCGGAGAATATGACAAGATTTTTATTATGATAGCAGACGCTCAGGCTCTGACCGATAATGCGGATAATCCAGAGAAGGTACGCCAGAACATAGTTGAGGTGGCTCTTGACTATCTTTCAGTTGGTCTCGATCCTGAAAAATCCACACTTTTCATTCAGTCGATGGTGCCGGAGTTGACAGAGCTTACATTTTACTATGCAAACCTGGTTACAGTTTCCCGTCTGCAGAGAAATCCTACCGTTAAGTCAGAGATTCAGATGAGAAATTTTGAGACCAGTATTCCTGTTGGATTTTTCACATATCCTATAAGCCAGGCTGCTGATATTACGGCATTTAAGGCTACGACCGTGCCTGTAGGCGAGGATCAGATGCCCATGCTTGAGCAGTGCCAGGAGATCGTGCATAAGTTTAACTCTGTATACGGCGAGGCTCTGGTTGAGCCTAAGATCCTGCTTCCTGAAAACAGTGCATGTTTAAGACTTCCCGGTACGGACGGTAAGGCTAAGATGAGCAAGTCGCTTGGCAACTGCATCTATCTGTCGGACGATGAAAAAGAGGTTAAGACCAAGGTTATGTCGATGTATACCGATCCTAACCATATCAATGTTTCTGATCCCGGACAGGTTGAGGGAAATACTGTATTTACTTACCTTGATGCGTTCAGCAAGCCTGAGGATTTCGAGGAGTTTTTACCTGAGTACAAGAGCCTGGATGAACTGAAGGATCATTATAAGCGTGGCGGTCTCGGTGATGTTAAGGTTAAGAAGTTCCTGATCAAGGTGCTTGAGAAAGAGCTTGCACCTATCAGAGAGCGCAGACATAAGTGGGAGCAGAACATCCCCGGAGTATACGAGATCTTAAAGAAGGGCAGCGAGATAGCTGAGTCTGTGGCAGCACAGACACTTGCCGATGTTAAGGCTGCCATGAAGATTAACTACTTTGATGACGGAGCGCTTATCAAGGAGCAGATGGAGAAGTATAAGTAAAACCAGGTTTTGGGACGGC
>JAEEGG010023001.1_pt1 | contig 12218 bp, 10 predicted proteins | sample 9134161 | NCBI WGS metagenome assembly JAEEGG01 (sample SAMN16246543, study PRJNA631951) | gut metagenome | biome: gut microbiome; feature: rumen; material: CR-attached | host: Bos | place: Iran: Karaj | collected 2018-10 | reverse complement strand
TCTTCGACGTCATGATGCCGAAAATCGTGCCGACGACAACCGTGACGACTATAAGAATCATCATGGTCTGTTTGAACGCGAGTCCGCGGAAGTAGAATCCCATAGAAACCTTTCCTTATCTTTTAATGGAAATATATGTAAAAAAAGGCGGTTCAAGAAAACCGCCCCTGAAAAAAAGTCCGTTACCATTACTTGAAGGCTTTCTTTGCCGATTCCAGCGTTTCGATGACCTTGTCGCACCAGGCGTCAAATTCAGGATCTTCTTTCTGGAACTCGGGATGGGCCAGCACATATTCCACGGTGCGGCGGATCCCCTGGTCAAAGCGGACCTCGGTGCGGAACGTGGGCACGGCGCGCTTGAGCTTGGAATTATCGAACACGACGGAGTTCGCCTTGTCGCCAATCAGGCTCCCGAGCAGGTCGTAGTCGCTCACATCCGCAAGGAATTTCGAGGACACATAGTACGGCTTGAGTTCAACACCAAGAGCATCGGCAACAGCCTTGTAAATCTGATTCCAGGTGAGCGTCTCGTCGCTTGTTATCTGGAACGATTCCCCGATGGCATGAACGTTCCCCATCAGGCCCACAAAACCGCGGGCAAAGTCGGTATTGAACGTCATGGTCCAGAGGCTCGTGCCGTCACCGTGAATAATGACGGGCTTGCCCTGCAGCATGCGCTTCGCGACTTGCCAGCTGCCGTTCTTGCCGTGGACGCCCAGCGGAATGCTGCGTTCGTCGTAGGTATGGCTCGGGCGAACGATGGTAATCGGGAAACCTTCCTCGCGGTACTTACGCATCAGGAATTCCTCCCCCGCAATCTTGTTGCGGGAGTATTCCCAATACGGGTTCGCGAGAGGCGTGCCCTCCGTAATGCGGTAGTCCGAAAGCGGCTTCTGGTAGGCGCTCGCCGAACTGATGTACATGAACTGCTTGGTCTTGCCCTTGAACAGGCGGTAGTCGCGCTCAAGCGCACTCGGGTGGAACACGATAAAGTCGCAGACCACATCGAACTGCAGGCCCTTGAGTTTATCTGCAACGGCAGCCTCGTCGTAGATATCCGCCTGAATGATTTCGACACCTTTGGGAATGTCGCCCGCGGGGCGGTTCCCGCGATTGAGCAGGTAGAGTTTCCAACCCTGGGATGCAGCAAGGCGCGTGATGGCCATGCTGATGGTCCCCGTACCGCCGATAAAGAGCGCTTTCACGGCGCTACTCCAGCGTTGCGTGGGCGGCGATCTTGTAAATCTCAGTCACGTCCTTCGCCTTGAGCGGCACGAAGCCCCAGCCGTCGCCCGGATTGAGCTTTTCGACCAGCTTCGGGATGTCCTCTTCCTTCGCGCCAAGTTCGGCGAAGTTGATCGGCATGCCGATGGAATGCAAGAAGCGGCGGAAGGCCTTGATGCCCTCGAGGGCGGTGGCCTTCGGGTTCTCGAAGTTCATCTGGCAACCGAACACGCGGGTAGCCATCTGGGCAAAGCGCATCACGTTGTGGTCTACCACGTATTCCATCCAAGCGGGCATGATTACCGCAAGGCCCGCGCCATGGGCGCAGTCGTAAAGCGCAGAAAGTTCATGCTCGATGGCGTGGCTGTTCCAGTCCTGACTGCGCCCGCAGCCCACAACACCGTTGTGGGCTACCGTCCCCGCCCACATGATATTCGCACGCACCTGGTAGTTGGCGGGGTCGGCAATGGCGCGCGGGCCCTCCTTCACCATCGTGAGGAGCACCGCCTCGCAAAGGCGGTCGGTAATTTCCACTTCGAGCGTATTCGTGAAGTAGCGTTCAAAGACGTGCGCCATGATGTCGGTAATGCCGCAGGCCGTCTGGTAGGCAGGCAACGTGCAAAGGAGCGCCGGATTCTGCACCGCAAACTTCGGGCGAATGTGCTCGCTGCTCGCACCGCGCTTGAGCATGCCGTCTTCCTTGGTCACCACGGAGTCGCCGCTGCCCTCGGAACCGGCAGCCGCAATCGTCTGCACAACGCCAATCGGGAGCGCACATGCAGCAGATGCCTTGCCCTCGTAAAAATCCCAGAAATCGCCCTTGTAAGGAACACCCATGGCAATGGCCTTGGAGCTATCGATCGTAGATCCGCCACCCACCGCCAAAATAAAATCGATGCCATTTTCACGGACAATCTCGATGCCCTTGTACACGAGCGAATCGTGCGGATTCGGCTTCACGCCGCCAAGCTCCTCATGCGGGATTCCTGCAGCATCGAGACTCGCCTTGACGCGGTCAATCAGGCCGGAGCGAACCGCAGAACCGCCACCGTAGTGAATGAGCACCTTCGTGCCGCCGTACTTCTTGACAAGCGCACCGCATTCATTCTCGCGGTCCATGCCGAATACAAATTCCGTGGGGCTGTAGAAATTGAAATTATCCATGTTCCATCCTTTGTTTTTTGCTTAAAAAATACAAGAATTTAGCCGGAAATGCGCACAAATTCGGCTTTTTTCTGTGTACAGGGGGAAACAGGCCTCTATGCGAACCTGTGCGATTTCTGCTTTTCAGAAATAAACTTATTTATTTCCTTTGCCGAGGCCAAATGCGTAACGGGGGCAAGAAAGGGTAAAATCGGGGATTCCTGATGCGCATATTGGAGATTTGACAATCACTGTCTGTCAAATTGGATGAATCTTTCTTTTTCAATTTCGTAAACAGTGTTTGCGAAATTCGAATACAGAAAAATTTACATAACGAAACGCATGCGTAGTTCCGCTTGACGTCATCTTTTTTTCCTTGAATGTTCGTGTTCGTAAATTTCCTTCTGTGCTTCTATTTCGCGGGCAAGTTCCTCTTTGGACGGTAAGTACGTCAAATATTTGGCGGCATACATACGCTTGTTCGTCGCAAGGGTCGAAAACTTTGCCACATCGGCATTTGTTTCCGAACAGAGAATCACGCCAATTGTCGGATTGTCCCCTGCATTCCTCTTATAAGTGTCATAGAGCCTGAGGTACATGTCCATTTGGCCCACGTCTTCGTACGAAATCTTGGTTGTCTTCAGGTCAATCAGAACAAAACATTTTAGAATATAGTTGTAGAAAATCAAATCGATGTAGTAATCGTCTTCGTCCGTATGGATATGCTGCTGGCGGCCGATAAAAGCGTAGCCCTTTCCCATTTCCATCAGGAATTTTTGCAAATGGTTCAAAATTGTGTTTTCCAGAGTCGATTCCGTTAGGGATGCGTCCTGATTGAGTCCCAAGAATTCGACAATCAGCGGATTCTTGATAAATTCAGAAGTTTCCTTCTGGAAATCGGCTGTCAAAGTCTTCATTTCCTTGACGACTGGAGTTCTCTTCGCCTTCGGAGTTTGCATTAGGCGATAATAGTATTGCGAGGCAATATTGCGCTTTAAAGTGCGATAGTCCCACTGTTCTGCTGCCGCTTCCTGCATGTACCACTGGCGCGCCTCAAGGTCCGGCACACGCATCAGACTTTCATAATGGCTCCAAGATAATTGGACAGGCATCGCCTGCCCTTTTTCGGCAAGCTCGTTTTCAAATTCTGCAGGGAATACAGGCAGAACCTGCAAATCGCGAAAAGCAAGATAAAATTTTCTAAATCCTTTTAAAGATGCTATGGAATACCCTTTCCCAAATTCAGCTGTCAAAGCGTCAGAGGCCTGTTGGATTATATGCTTCCCGTAATCCGCCCTAGCCCTGCCTTGTTGCTCCTGTTCCACGATTCGCCAACCCAGCAACCAATTACATGCCACTTGCATCAAGTTCGCTGCTCGGAAACTCATTTTTCGCGCTGTCGAGACGATTGATCGCAAATCAGCTATATACTTATCGTCACCAGTCTTTCTTTTTTTTGCTTCTTTAGACTTCATTTTAGCCTCCATTTGCCGCATATTGCGGCTAGTTGATTGTTAGAGGCGTCCCATCTATTCCGGAAAACGGAATAAAAAAAGACGCATTTTTCCATTAGACGGAAAAACACGTCACGCATTAATGTATCTAATATTCAAAAAATTGGCACAAATGCGAAAGGCGAGAGTCGCAGCCATGCTCGCACGGATATGACCGAGCCAAGCATTTGGCGCTTGCGCAATGGGCGTAACAAAAATTTACATAACAAGGTTCGTGCATTGGATTTCAGAATCACAATGCAACCAACTCCGCAAGTTCGCTTTGCGCAGCGGGGTTGTTTGCGTAGTTTCGCATGACAGATTTCATGTCGAGAAGGATGCAGGCTATTTTGTGGTAATCCTGACCACGGTCTTTCCAGTCGCCGTAGATATAGCCCACGCGTTTCATTGTATAAACGTCATTGCGAGGCGAAGCCGTGGCAATCTCATCCCATTTCCCAGCATCCGCACAATATGGCATAATGAAAGCGTTGTAAATACGCTTTGGCGAGGTGTCATCCTGAGCGAAGTGTAACGAAGTCGAAGGATCTTCCAACATCTTTTCCACATATTCCGCATAAGCCATCTGCTTACAAACCGATTCGGCCCCCGGCAAATAGAAAGTCGACAGAAATGTTCAATACATAAGAGTTTTACGCTGTCTTAATTGAATGTAACATTACATTTTATAAAATGTATAGCCCGCGGGAAGTGTTATTGAAGGCATCCACAAAGGCTGTCCGTTCCAACCTTTGTGCTTTTCGCCATTCAATCGGTATAACGCACAAACAATATTGTTTGGATGTTTCTGCATCAACAATCGATCTGACGCCGAAAGCATTGTTCCTGTACCAGCTCCAATGGAACGGTTTCTTTTTACCAACAGCAAGACTTTTTTTGAAACATCATCATCAGCTTTTTCAAGAATATCCAAAGCATTGATGAAATTTTTTGATTTCCAATCGTATTCATAACTACTATCTATTTTTGACAACACATTTTTCAAAAAAGATATGTCTGTTTCGTAAAATGATTCAGAATCCGCGTATTCGTTTAGTATGCTATCAAGTAAATAGACATCGTTATTTACAGGATAAGATGCAAAATAATTGACTCCACCAGCAAGTAGCTGTAATTTTTCTGTATTTACAACATTCTTTCGAGTCGGCTTAATTCCTTCCATATAGAAAAGATGCGTGTCATCTATACCTGAAGTCCTTATTTGGTTCACAAGCGCATTTTGCGAAGCATTCAATTCTTGAAATAATTTGTGGATAAAGGATGGCATATAAAGGCGAATACTATTTCGGTCTCTGTCGTAGCCGAACATTCGACAATGCTGCCAAAATGTATCCGCCTGGGGAACTTTTGCACTTCTTGAATAATACACTGTTTGTAAGTATGGGAATGTCACTCCACGTCCTAATGTATTTCCACCGATAACAATATTGAAACCTTCTGTAATAGATTGCGATGCATCCGACACGGAATTTAGGGTAATAATGTTTATTTTTGAATGAAATAGTAAGTCACGAATTTCATCAAAAATTCTTCCAAACGGCAATATGTCAGGCTTTGTCTTTTGGAGATCTTCCCAACATTCCCTAAAACTTGATTGTAACACTTCATCTTCCATATTTTGTAGAATATCATTAAGATGTGCTCCAATCTTTTGGGCAATAACATTATGTTCTTTAATCCTAACACTTGGATGAATCAAAGCAGAACAAGTTATTTTCCCATTAAGGCTTGTTTCCGCAGAAACTATCAAGAAATGTCTTATGGCGGTAGCCAATCCTTCAGTTATTTCAGCATTTGAGTCTTTATTATCTTCTATTTCAGAAGCGTCCACTTCTCTTATACAATAGGAATCAGGTTTGGCAAAAAAGAAATTTCCCCCAACATAATCTTTTCCTGGTTCAAAGTATGTTACGGCATCTGGCCGAAAATCAGAATCTATGCTTTGCAATAAAACAGCTTGTGGCGTTGCCGTAACCTGCATATAGACGCAAGATGCTGCATCATCGCATATGGCTCGCAAATTATTGTTTATGGTGCTATAATCATCTTGATTGACTTTAGTGTTTAAACTTCCTGCATCAGCTTCATCGTCAATTATAAAAATAGGAGAATCCTTTAATCTCTGTGAATTTAGGAACTCGTTACGCCATTTCTTTAGAATCCTTGAGTTTTTCTTCAATATAACCAAGGATGGCTGTGTTGTATTTGCCCTAAACCGGATGGTATCAGTTTCTCCACAAACACAAAGACCTTCTTGAAAACTTTGCAAAGCCCTTAAAAATGTCTGAAGTTGTAATTTCGTATTGTCACTGGTCACCAATAAAAAATGATAGAAGCCGGCATCAATGGCAGCAGCCATAACCCCAAACATATGGCTAGTTTTTCCGCTCTGCACCTCACCCAGCAACAATTCATTAAAACGTTTCTTCTTATATGATTGCAGCAAATCCTTTTTCAGAATTTTTTCTGCAATTAACTTGATACTGTTTTTTGTATCTTCGTATGGGATCTCGTTTAGATATCGATCCAAATAGGTCATCATCACACTCCAAAGTCAAGAAACCAGTCATCATTCCCAATTTTCACTAGTTTTGCGCTTGATCGTCCGTATTTTTCTAGAACTTCATCTGTAACAGGGAATCCGGCCGTCAAGACACCAGCATTTTCAAGCCGTCCTTTTATCCATTTCCCCAAAATTTTTAAATCTTTAGATGAACGAAAATTTTTAGAATAATCACCACTTGTTTTACATTGGAACGAATACCCATCATCAGTGAAAACATTAAATTCCCTACAATAAGGATAATTCGATAGTTCCGTTATTGATTTTGACACAATTATTTCAACTTCATACCAATCTCTTGGCAGGGTTATTCCATTAGCTTGGATGCGCCCTTTCCCGAAAAAGGCGTTTAGATTGCTCTTTCCCTCTGTTTTCATCGGTATTTCAAACGTAACCTTCGATTTGGCTGCAAGTTCAATCTTTTCTTGTATTTCACGTTTGTCTAGCTTACGAACATCAAGATAATTTTCAAACAAATCTCTATGCGATTCGATCTTAATATTCTCATCATCAACTTCATCCAATGGAATGCAATTTTTCTCCTTCAAGTCTTCAAAAAATTTCCGCAATGGTTTCGTTACTGAGATTTCATCTGTGAATACATCATTGTCAAAAACGCGTTCCATCATGTTCAACTTTGATATGTTGCTAGAACCAATGATGGATTTGTAGTTGTTTTTGAAATACTTTGCTAGATATATTTTTCCGTGATACTTTGTTCTATTGGCGAGATAAACGCACCCTCGTTCGCAATCCTTAAGTATTTGATTTAGGTATTTCAGCCCGTCATACTGTGCTTTGGAGAAGCCTTCAAAGTAGTGCATTCCTATAATCAAGTCAAGATGGGCCGTATATTCTTTTTCGTAAAGTCCAATCAATTTTGCAATAGACTCTTCAGAACAATATCCGCTTGCAATGGACAATTCTTGAGCGCCATCCAGCATTGAGTGAAATGTGTCAATAAAGGTTCGGCCCTTCCATTCTACGGGAAAATAATTCGAGCTAATGAGTTCTATCATTTTTCTTCCCGCTGTTTATAATCGTATTCAAGTCTTTCTTTGATACTCATTTTTTGCAATTTTTCATTTATTGTCCGAATATCAACTTTTTTGTACTCTCCAAAAAACAAGGGCTTTAATTCTTTCGCAACAAGAGAAACACCTTTGGGCGGAACCGCGTTTCCAATCTGCCTACGAACTTCTGTTATTGAACCCTCGAAAATAAAATTATCGGGAAAAGTTTGAATTCTTGCACGTTCGCGGTTTGTTAAAGGACGAGGTTCGGGATAATGGTACCCCCATGTTCCACCACCACCAGCAGCAATAATGGTTGTCGAAGGTTCGTTTCTATGCACGCGCCTATAGACATGACTAATCATCCCCTTTACATACAGCGGATCATTCTTAGGAATGTCTGTGAAATTACCACCCTCAGAAATCTTTTCAAGTCGCTTTTTTGTTTTTTCCGTTATGTTCATATGTTCGTTATTGGCATGAACCTTTTCAACATTTTTAAAGGCATCTCCAACAGTGACATATGGTTTCTTTCCGCGAGGCCCATGCGTCGGAGCGGGATGGACAAAATTGAAACCCGTATCAAGACGAATTCCAACCAGCAACACACGCTCCCTATATTGCGGAACGCCATATTCGGCAAAATTGTACAACTGCATTTTCACCATATAGCCAGGACCAATCTTGCTAAAATCTTCAATGATTTGCTTGATTGCACGCCCATCGTTTGCAGTCAACAGTCCCTTAACATTTTCAGCAACAAAAGCCTTTGGCTTCTTCGCTGCAATAAATCGAAGAAAGTTTTTATACAAACTGCCTCGGTCACCATTCAAACCGGGCTGTTTCCAAATGATTGAAAAATCTTGGCAAGGAAAACCACCAATAATCAAATCACAATCAGGAATACTCTTGTCTGTATCTGGCTCTATCTTTTCAATATTTTCTGATGTAATTACATCACCAAAATGCCGACGGAATGTTTTTACAGCCCATTCATTGATATCGTTTGCCCATACAGTCTCATAATCACCAACTTGCTCAAATCCTAAATCAAGACCGCCACATCCAGAGAATAAAGAAAGAACCTTTATCTTTTCGTGTTTCTTTTCCGTTGTCTTCGGCACCTTTCGCTCCATTTTGAAAGTGAACGAGTTCACTCTCGCGGGAGCGGTTCTGGCCGATTCGCTTGGCCGGGGTGCAGGCAAAAAGAACGGCGGAGAGCCGACTCACTCCTCGCCTAAAAGCGCGACATTTTCAAAAGAATACAATACACCCGCAAAAACCCGAGCGGATACAGTCCGCCCAGGGTACACTTCGCCCGTGCAATCCACGGGCGATGGCGAGTCATTGTCTTATTCTCGTTGCTGAAAGTGTCGAAGTTCCAAGTAGAGGACAAGAGCAAAACTCAGCGAGTCCACCCCTGTTCTGCACTTCTTCAGTCTTTTTCGGAAATAAAAAAGGCGTGGAGTTGAATGCATTTACCTACTTGAGGCCTTCGACTGCCCGCAACGAATAAACACAAACAACTCACGCCCCAAAAGGCCGCTTGCATACAGGCAAACTGCTATTTAAACAATAGACCATGTAGCAAAACGATGCGACAGGCACGGGCCGGCCGCAGACGTGAGCGTTCGTCTTGTTCTCGTCGCAGAAATTGTCGAAGTTTCAAGTAGAGAACAAGAGAAAACTCTATTTGCAAAGAAATATAGATTATTCCGGTGTCAAAAGGTGACGCCACGCCCGGAAGGCGAGAAAAAAGCGTAAAAACGCAGAATTCAACCGCCTGCGGGGGTCGATTTTCCTCAAAATTGCCAAAATTTCCGCAAAATACGCCAATTGTCATAATATGACATTTAAGGAATGTATATTTGCATCGTGAATTCAAATCGTTAATGCAACACCTTGGCAGATCGAGATGCGCCTAGGAACAAGAAAGCCTCCCGTTAGGGAGGCAGCCTAAAGTTCCTAGATTTACACTTTCGAACCACCAAAAGTTGCATATGGAACACCTAGACCTACAACAAAGATACCAAATTTCTGCATACCTAAAGACCGGAAAGTCCTACGGATATATCGCAAAGGCGTTGGAAGTGAGTAAGAGCACTATTAGCAGGGAAATAAGACGAAACCAGGTTGGAGGCGAGTACAGCCCCAACAAGGCGAATCTGCTTGCGTCTGCAAGGCAGCACTCCGGGCACGTCTACAGAAAGTTCGGCAAAGAAACCTGGATGGAGGTGAACGATATGCTCCGCAGAGATTTTAGCCCCGAACAGGTTTCCGGAAGGCTCAAGCTGGAAGGAAAACCGGCACCCTCGATCGAGACCATATACCAGCATGTTTGGCTAACCAAGTTCTGCGGAAGCAGCCTATACCTTCACCTGCGAAGAAAATGCCACAAATACCACAAGCGCGGAAACCTGTACGACAGCAGGGGCATAATCAGCAACCGCAGGGACATCTCGGAGCGTCCCGCGGAAGTCGAGTCCAGGAACCGCTTCGGGGATATTGAAATAGACACTGTCATCGGCAAGAATAGGAAAGGCGCTCTGTTGACCATGAATGACCGAGCCACGGGCATCGCATGGATTAGAAAACTCAACGGCAAGAACGCAGAAGAACTTGCAACAGAAATGATAAAAGCCCTCCATCCCCTTAAAAAGAAAGGGGTGCTGCATACGATAACTTCGGACAACGGGAAGGAATTTGCACAGCACGAGAAAATCGCAAGAAGGTTGAATGCGGACTTCTATTTTGCACGGCCGTACTGCTCCAACGATCGCGCTTCGAACGAAAATATGAACGGCCTTATACGTCAGTATGTGCCGAAGGGAATGAGTATGGAAAAGTTGACAGACGAAGATGTTCGCGAAATAGAGATAAAGCTGAATACAAGACCGCGAAAGCGTCTTGACTTCAAAACTCCAGAAGAATATCTTTTTGAAAAGTTTAACCTATCGTTGCATTAACAACTTGAATCTGCGCATCGAGAACCCTTTGCCCCGCCTTTTTTTGCTTGTAGGCGGAAGGAGTAGAAGATGAATAAGCGTGTACCGCCTATCAGTGAGGCCGACGGAACAACTTTTGAAATCCTTGCGGAACGGGTAAAAAATGTCCATGATGCGGCAAGTTCCGTTGCCAAGGGTGCCGTAAACCAGCTTCTGACTATACGAAATTGGGCTATCGGCTGCTATATAGTCGAATATGAACAAGAGGGGTGCGACCGAGCCAAGTACGGTGCTCGTCTACTGCAGAATCTGGCGGATAAGTTGTCCATCAAGGGACTCGACCGACAGTTGCTGAATGCATGCAGGATGTTTTACGTGAAATATCCACAGATTTGTGAGACTGCGTCTCACAAATTGCGGGGAATAGACTTTTTCCCCGGAAAAATGGCTTTTATTGAGAAAAAACTCGGTGGCTCAATTTGCGAGACAGTGTCTCGCAAATTCGAAACGCCGCCAGAACTGCTTGTAACACGACTTTCTTTCTCGCACATTAAAGAAATAATGCCTATCGAAGATCCTGTTGAGCGATTCTTCTATGAACTTGAATGTATCAAGGGCACATGGAGCGTGAGGGAACTCCATCGGCAAATCGACACGAAGCTCTATTTCAGGAGCGGGATTAGCAAAAAGCCGGAACTGCTACTGCAAAGGGTGGAAAAGGGCGGTGCCGATGCCGTTTTGTCGGTTAAGGATGCGTATACACTCGACTTTTTAGACCTAGATGCCAAGGAAACTTTCTCCGAAACCGAACTGGAACAAGCAATCATAAATCATTTGCAGGAGTTCCTGTTGGAGATGGGCAAAGGGTTCTGTTTTGAGGCTCGGCAGAAACGCATTATCATAGACGACGAGTATTATTTTATCGATTTGGTGCTTTACAACCGTCTGCTGCACTGCAATGTGATTGTGGAGTTGAAGGTCGGCAAGTTCCGCATCGAACACGCGGCACAACTGAATGCCTACATCTCTTATTTCAAGGATTGCGAGATGGTGGACGGAGATAATCCCCCAATAGGGATTTTGCTCTGTACGGAAAAGGGACCTAAAATGGTCCAGTACGTATTGAATGGTATGGACAAGAAGCTGTTTGTCTCGACATACAAGTTGCAGCTTCCTGACCGGGAACAATTGGAAAACTTCTTGATTAAGGAAGTGAAGGAGATGGGACTGTAAACTTTCAAACACTGCGGTTTTACGCTTGTCCGCAGGGAGGTAAAAAAAATGAAGTTGAATGTGAAGGACCAGGAAATTCGCCTGATTAAGCATCTTGAAGAAGACTACATCTGCCTCACCGACATCGCCAAATGGAAAAATCCAGATGCCAACGCAATAATTGCGAATTGGATACGAAACAGAAACGTCTTGGAGTATCTAGAACTTTGGGAAAAGTTGTACAATCCCGATTCTAAATCCCTCGAATTCAAGGGGTTTAGAAAGGAAGCCGGACTCCATGCCTTCACTTTGTCTCCCCAAAAATGGATTTACAGGGCAATGTCCGCGACTATGCGACAGTAAACCAGCTGCTGAAATAAGAAATGCAAAGTCCCCGTCTTTTTATGCTTGTAGGCGAAAGGAGTAGAAATGAGCTGCAAAAAAGATGTTGTTATTCTCCGAAAATATAATTATATTATAATTATCCAAGGGGATTCTATATGCAGATTGAATTCCAGTGGGACGAAAAGAAGAATGCTTTGAATCAGAAAAAACATGGCATTTCTTTTGACGAGGCAAAAACATGTTTCGAAGATGAACACGC
>JAEEGG010023000.1_pt1 | contig 12219 bp, 6 predicted proteins | sample 9134161 | NCBI WGS metagenome assembly JAEEGG01 (sample SAMN16246543, study PRJNA631951) | gut metagenome | biome: gut microbiome; feature: rumen; material: CR-attached | host: Bos | place: Iran: Karaj | collected 2018-10 | reverse complement strand
CAGTTAAATATGTCGGCGGTAACTGCGTTCCCCCCGATCAGCCAAGTCAGACCTATAATGATGGAAATCGGGACGGTGTAGAGCAGCACGATGAAAAGCCCGTACATGAATGCCTTGAACCGGCCTTCGACCGGATTGGCGGACTGCTTCATGAAGAAGGAGATGGTCATGGGAACCATCGGGAATACACAGGGGGTAAGCAGCATGGCGAAGCCCCAGAGGATCGCCTCGATGATCAGTCCCCACAGGCTGTTTGAACCGGTCCCTGAGCTTCCTGCACCGGTCCCTGAGCCTGTCGAAGGGGTCGAAAGGGCCTCAGGCTTGCCGCTTTCCAGGGGAACGCTGAACTCGAAGTGCTCGGGGGCCGCGCAGAACTGGTCGTTGCAGCCGCTCCAGGTGAGTTCGCCTTTGACGGTGGCATTGCCTTCCTCCAGTTTTATCCTCTGGGAAAAAACCGCAGAGTCGAAGAAAACCTTTTCATTCCTGAACATGACGGGCTCAGTGACTTGCACGAGGCTGCCGGCAGGAGCGTAACCTTCGGGAGAGTCGAATTCCACCGTGGTGGCGTTGAACTCGTGATCTACAGTATAAATGTGCCATCCCGGCTCTATGGAAGCCGTGAATATAAGTTCGAATTCATCATCGGAGACAGCCTTTTGGGAAACCTTCCAGGAGGCTGTGGACTCGGGTGCCTGTGCGAAAGCGGCAGCCCCCCAGAGGAGGGCTGCAAGGACAGCCAATCGTCTTGCAAGTCTGGTTGCCATGGGTGGGGAATAATAAATTCAGTTACTTGGCGTATGAAACGGAACGGGTCTCGCGGATCACGGTTATCTTGACCTGTCCGGGATAGGTCATTTCTTCCTGGATCCTCTGTGCAATATCTGCAGAAAGCCTTGAAGCCTGGTCGTCGCTGACTTCGTCGGCTCCCACGATCACCCTGAGTTCACGTCCGGCCTGGATGGCGTAGCTCTTGGTTACGCCGGGATAGGATGCGGCCAGGTCTTCCATTCCCTTAAGCCTCTTGATGTAGGACTCGATGACCTCCCTTCTGGCACCGGGGCGGGCTCCAGAGATGGCGTCACCGATCATCACGATGGGGGAGATGATGGAGTTCATCTCGATCTCCTCATGGTGTGCACCGATGGCATTGCAGATCTCCGGTTTCTCCTTGTACTGTTCGGCGAGTTTCATTCCGAGGATGGCGTGAGGAAGTTCAGGCTCATCCTCAGAAACCTTTCCGATATCGTGGAGCAGACCGGCGCGCTTGGCGATCTTAGGATTCAGGCCCAGCTCGGAGGCCATGATTGCACAGATGTTGGCTACTTCACGGGAGTGCTGGAGGAGGTTCTGACCATAAGACGAGCGATACTTCATCCTTCCTATAAGCTTGACAAGCTCTATGTTCAGGCCGTGGATACCAAGGTCTATGCAGGTCCTCTTTCCGGTCTCGAGTATCTCTTCGTCCAGTTGCTTCTGCACCTTAGTAACCACTTCCTCGATGCGTGCGGGATGGATCCTGCCGTCGACGACAAGTTGATGCAGCGCAAGCCTGGCAACCTCCCTGCGGACGGGATCGAAGGCTGAAAGCAGGATGGCGTCAGGGGTGTCGTCCACGACGATCTCTACGCCTGTTGCGGCCTCGAGGGCCCTGATATTACGTCCTTCACGTCCTATGATACGGCCTTTTATCTCGTCGTTCTCGATGGGGAAGGTCGTCACGGCATTTTCGATTGCGGTTTCCGTGGCTGTTCTCTGGATGGTGTTGATCACTATCCTCTTGGCTTCCTTGGAAGCATTCAGCCTTGCCTCATCCATCGTGTCGTTGATGTAGGCCTGGGCCTCTGTCCTGGCTTCGGCCTTCATATTCTCCATCAGGATGTTCTTGGCTTCCTGGGCGCTCATCCCGGCAATGGTCTCGAGCTGCTTGTTGGCCTGTGCGCTCAGTTTCTCGTAATCCTCGGCCTTCTTGGCAAGGTTGTCCTGCAAAGCGCGAAGGCTGTTGCGGGCATTATCCGCATCGCGGAGCTTTTTCTGGAGTTCGGCGTTCTGCTGGTTGAGGGTATTCTCCTTCTGTTTCACCCGGCTCTCGGCTTCCCTGATCTGGTTGTTCTTCTCGTTGATGTACTGTTCATGCTCGCTCTTGAGCTGGAGGAATTTCTCCTTTGCCTGGTGTATCTTGTCCTGTTTGATTCCCTCGGCCTCGATTTCAGCCTTTGCGATTATTTCGTTCTTCTGTCCGTTGAGGACCAGCCTCTGGACAACGATATAGACCCCTATTGCGATCACAGCGCCTATCAGGGCTCCTATGAGATAAGCTATCATAACTTTTGAATACTATTGTTAATACATTACGTTCTTCTCTTTATCCTCCGGCTCCGAAACAAAAAAGACGGCCGCCGGAAAGTGGAAACCGGTCGGTCGTCTTGGATATTAAAAAAAGCCGTTAGTCGCTTGTCAGAAACCTTATAATGATAAGATTTGAGATCCGGTCCGGTTCAGAAATCCATCGTCATACGCAGGGCGTACAATCCCGTAAGGTTACCTTGGCCTGCCTTCGCCGTCCCGAGTTGTCTCGGTTCCGAGGAACTTGTTGATTTGAGCACGTGGGACTAACGGCCGTCTTTTTCAATATTCTTAAGGTAGGACTCGACATCCTCCTGAAGCTTCCTGCCCTCCTCCGAGGCCTCTGAGAGCCTCTTCTGGTAGGTCAGCCTGCTGACGGTTTCGTTGAGTGCGACGAAAGAAAGCTTGTCTGACAGTGACTTGTTCGGGAATTTTGCGTCATAGGCGGCCAGTTTCTGGTTGATCGCCTCCGCCGCAAGCCTCATCAGCCGCTCCATCTCAGGCGATGCAGCAACCAGGGGGTATTCTATTCCCGCTATTTTTATCTTGATGCTCTGTCCCATCCTTAGTTTTCAAGCAGGGAGATGCACTTGTCGATCTCCTTGATGAGCTTTTCAATCCTTTCCTTCGCCGCGACCTTGTCGCCGCCGACTCCGAAAGCTTCGGAAAGCTGAAGGTTGTTTACCTGTTGCTCCAGATCTCCGATCTGTTTCCTGCAGGAATCGTTTTCGGCCTTGCATTGCTGCAGCAGGGCTTGGAGCTTGATGCGCTCAGCCTTCTCTGCCTCATAGAGGGAAATCAGCTTTTCGATGTCTTTCCTAATATCTTCAAGCATATCCTTCAGACCGGATTCATTCCTGTTTCTGCAAATGTAACAATTTATCTTTAAAAAAGCTAAATTTGCACATCATGACCATTACTTTAGAAAACAGGGAGATACCGGTGCTGCTTCTGACAGGCTATCTCGGAAGCGGCAAGACTACATTGTTGAACAGGATACTTTCCAACAAGAAGGGGATCAGATTCGCCGTCATTGTCAACGACATCGGTGAGATAAACATCGACGCCGACCTCATCCAGAAAGGAGGGGTGGTAGGCCAGACTGACGACAGTCTCGTTCCCCTTCAGAACGGTTGCATCTGCTGTACTTTGAAGATGGACCTCGTCAACCAGGTCAACGACCTGTGCCGGATGAACAAGTTCGACTACATCGTGATCGAGGCCAGCGGCATCTGCGAACCGGCTCCGATCGCCCAGACCATCTGCTCCATACCCAGGCTTGTGCCTGAGTTTTCCAGGACGAATACTCCCAAACTGGACTGCATAGTCACCATAGTGGATGCCCTGAGGATGAGGGACGAGTTCGGCTGCGGCGATTCCCTGGACAGGCCCGACCTTGATGAAGACGATCTGGAAACACTTGTAATCCAGCAGATTGAATTCTGTAATATGGTGCTTCTCAACAAGGCTTCCGATGTCGCGCCGGAAGAACTTGCACGCGTGAGGAGTGTTGTCAAGGCGCTCAATCCAAAGGCGGTTGTCCATGAATGCGACTACGGCGACATCGACCTGGACTTGATACTGAACACAGGATTGTTCGATTTCGACAAGGTTGCGACTTCGGCGGCATGGATCAGTGCCATCGAGGGCGAGGAAGAAGGCGAACTCCATAACGAAGAATCCGGGGAGGCCCTTGAATATGGGATCGGAACATACGTATACTGCCGCCGCCCCGCCCTGGACATCAACATGTTCGATTACGTGGTGTCGAAGAAATGGCCCAAGGAGATTATCCGGGCTAAAGGGCTTTGCTACTTCGATGACGAGAAGGACAAATGCTACCTGTTCGAGCAGTCCGGTTCCCAGAAATCCATCAAGGAAGCAGGGCTGTGGTTTGCGACCATGCCGGAGGACCAGCTCGAGGAGATGATGCGCCGTGATGCCAACCTGAGGCGTGACTGGGATCCGGAATATGGGGACAGGATGGTGAAGATCGTATTCATCGGGCGCAACATGGATACAGCGCTGATAGAGAGCCTGATGGATTCGTGCCTGGAGAAATAAAAAAAGGTCGTTACCTCCCGGCAATGACCTTTCCCCACTTAATACAAACCTAATTATGAATAAAACGTAATGAAAAACGTATGAAGATTCTTGTTTGATTCTTCTTATTGCATTTTCCAGGCCAGACTGAAAAATTTTTTGAAAAAATCTGCAAAATTTTGATTTTTATCAGCGAACCCTTGATCCACGACCTTTAATGCCATATTCCATGAACAAAAAAAGTTTGAAACTTCTCTTCGTCATCATCTTCCTGTCCATGGGGCTGCTCTCAGCGGAAGCGAGGAGAAAGCCGGTGATCGGCATAGCTCCCGGTTACAGCGGGGCCAACAGTTCGATAGTGAACAGAAGTTATACCGATGCCGTCTACAGGGCCGGCGGAATCCCGGTGATACTGCCCCAGGTCAACGACGAGGCCGCTGCTTCCGAAATCCTCTCCAGGCTGGACGGTGTACTGTTTACCGGTGGAGTCGATATAAACCCTGAGTATTATGGCGAGACCGTGCTCAACGATTCCGTCGAGATCGACGGCCACAGGGATACCCTGGATGTGACGTACGCAAGGGCCGCCCTGGGACTCCGTCTCCCGATCCTGGCCATATGCAGGGGTGAGCAGATGATGAACGTCGTGCTCGGAGGTTCGCTCTATCAGGACCTTCCGGCCCAGAAACCATCTGAAATCGCCCACAGGCAGTCCCCGAGCCTTACCCAGGCTACACAGAAGATCAGTGTCACCAAGGGATCCATGCTGCACAGGATCATGGGCAAGGATGTGCTGGAGGTCAACTCCGCACATCATCAGGCGGTCAAGGATCCTTCTCCGAAGGTCATTGTCACCGCCTATGCCGAAGACGGTGTTGTGGAAGCATATGAAGGGAACATCAAGGGCCAGTGGCTTCTGGCGGTACAGTTCCATCCAGAGCAGATGGTTCGTGTAGATGACAGCTGGCTGGCTTTGTTCAAAGCCTTTGTCAAGGCAGCCCGTTAACAGATGGGCAGGCTTACCGTCCTGTTTGCGGCCTTTATGACCCTGTGTTCCGGACTGCATGCGCAGACCGGAAGCCTTGCAGATATATTCAATGAACCGCCACAGGAGGCCAGGCCGCAGGTATGGTGGCACTGGATGGACGGTAACGTTTCCAGGGAGGGCATCAAAAAGGATCTGGAATGGATGAAGCGTTCCGGAATAGGCGGCTTCCATCAGTTCGATGCCGGAGGGATAGATATGCCCCGTGCTGCCAAGGTCAAGCTCCCTTACCTGTCGGATGGTTGGAAGGATGCGTTCAGGTATTCCCTTCAACTGGCGGATTCCATGGGCCTGGAGGCGGCGATTGCGAGCGCTCCGGGTTGGAGTTCGACCGGAGGAACCTGGGTGACTCCCGAGGATGCGCTGAAGAAACTGGAATGGAGGTCCTTTGACGTACTGGGCGGGAAGGTGGACATCGTGCTTCCTGACCTTTACCGGACAGTCGGGCCTTACCAGGATTATTTCCAGGGAAACGACAGGGTGGAGATCCAGCCGTATGGGGAAGACCTCTTTGTCCTGGCGGTAAAACGCAGCCCGCGGGACCTTTCCATGGAAGGGATGGGCGCCGTCACCACCGTATCCGACACCCTCATCACGGTATCGTTTCCCAAGCCCCGCAGGATCCGTTCATTCACTCTCAAGTCGCAGGCGATGGGCGGGCGGCCAAGGAAGGGAGAGCCAGACTGCAGGAATATCCTTGAGTACAGCAGGGACGGCAGGACCTGGAAAACCGTCCGCAAGATCCTTCCTGCCAGGATTCCGTATACCACTGAAAACATATCTCCCGTGAGGGCCCGCTATTTCAGGGTGAGGGGGGAGAAACTGGAAGGACTCGAGCTGCATACCGTATGCAGGATAGAACATGCCGAGGAACTGGGTGGATTCAGCAATAACTTCGATTTCAACCGTTTCCATACTCCTAAGGCAAGGGCGCCGCAGGAAGTGATCGATCTGACCGGAAAGATGGCTCCTGACGGGACGCTGTCCTGTACGCTTCCCAAGGGACGGTGGAGGATCTACCGTTTCGGATGGTCCATCACCGGCAAGGTCAATCATCCCGCTTCACCAGAAGCGACCGGCCTCGAAGTCGACAAGCTGGACAAGGATGCCTGGATGAGGTATTTCCACCATTATCTAGACCTCTATAAGGATATGTCCGGCGGGATGCTCGGCGAAAGAGGGATCAGGTATCTGCTGACGGACAGTTACGAGGCCGGGTCATATACGTGGACTCCGTCGCTGCCTGAAGAGTTCATGGCCCGCCGGCGCTACGACCTGCTGCCCTGGCTCCCGGTCCTCGCCGGAGAAATACTGGGCAGTTCGGAGATGAGCGAGGGATTCCTTTGGGACTGGCGCAAGACTCTCGGGGAGCTCTTCTGCGAGAATTATGAAAGGATAAGCGACCTTGTGGAGGAATATGGCCTGGCCGGCAGTTATTGCGAGACCCACGAAGGGGGCCGGGCATATGTGGGAGACGGAATGGACCCGAAGCTTCATTCGACTATCCCCATGGCCGCGATCTGGATGGAGAATACGCCCACAGGATCGGGTGTGCCCTCAGCCATCGCCGATATCAGGGAATCCGCGTCGGCCGCCCATCTCACGGGGAAAAGGATAGTCGCGGCCGAATCATTCTCGGTCAACGGTGACGAAGGCCGTGCATACACCTATTGCCCGGAGAATATGAAATACATAGCTGATGTTGCTCTCAGTGCAGGACTGAACAGATTCGTGATACACGAGAGCGCCTCCCAGCCGAATGACGCTTATCTCCCCGGACTCCAGTTGTTCCGTTACGGCCAGTGGTTCCACCGAAATGAGACCTGGGGAGAGTATGCCCGGGTATTTACCGACTACCTCGCCAGATCGTCCGCTATGTTGCAGCAAGGCTCTCCGATGGCCGATATCCTGCTGTATTACGGCGAGGACAGCAACGTCACGTCCCTCTACGGCGGGGATTCCTTCGACCTTTTGCCTGATGTCCCTCCTGGCTATGAATATGATTTCGTGAACCCTTCAGCCCTTCTGGCCATGGAACCGGACTCTTCGATGCGGTACAAGGTGCTGTGGCTCGACAGGAACTGCGAAACCATGTCGATCGAGGTGCTTGTGAAGATCCTGGAACTCGCCGATGCCGGAGTCAGGATATGCGGAAGTGCACCAGTACGCATAGCCGGACTGAAAATGCAGCGGACAGACCGGGTCTTATTCAGGAGGCTTGTCAGGGATATCTGGAAGAGCGGCCGTTACAACGTTTTCGGGACGCTTCCCAAAGCCCTGGAAGGAGTCGATCCCGACTGTCTTGCAAGCTTTGACGGCAAGGAGGCTTCTCCGACTGACTTCCGTTATGTACACAGGATTCTCCCTGATGGAGACCACGTTTATTGGATAAGGAATTTCTCGGGATCCGACACACGGGCAACAATCAGTTTCAGGGACCATTGCCGGAATGCCGCACTTTTCAATCCTGAGAACGGAAGTATCTTACCGTTGGAACCGTCATTTGAAGGAGGCAGGGCCCAGGTCAGCATTCCCATGATTCCTTCCGACGCCTTCTTCGTCGTATTTTCCGACGCTCCTTTCGTACCAGTCGGCAGCCGGATGTGGTTCGACGGCCGGAACGAGACGCCCTCGATGTATCTGGTCCTTCAGGACGACTGGCGCGTGCATTTCTCCCAAAAGGGCGGAGGAAAGGCGGATGAGTATTACACTGAACTGCATTCGTGGACTGAAAGTACCGATCCAATAGTAAGGTATTTCTCAGGTACCGCTGTCTACACTACTGTTTTCTCGATGAGGAATGAAAGACTGGAATCCTCAGGAAGGATCCTGCTCGACCTGGGAGATGTCAGGAACATCGCTGAGGTTACCTTGAACGGCAAACCGGCAGGAGTCCTCTGGAAGGCTCCGTTCAGGACGGAAGACATAAAACCGTTACTCCGCGAAGGGGACAATACCCTTGAGGTCAAGGTGACTAATCTTTGGCGCAACAGGATGATAGGAGATGTCCAACCCGGGGAAACGCATCCGGTCACTTCGATCCGCCGGTTCTACAAGGCCGGTGACCCGCTTCTCCCTTCCGGGCTCCTGGGCCCTGTGACCGTCATTGGATTGTAAAGCTGTTGACTTCCCGTTCCGCCTGTGGAGCCGTACGGCTCTGTTCCCGTTTCTTCCGGCTCATGAACAGGGACTTGAAGAATTCCTTGAACGTGTTGAATTCCCTCTGGTAGGTGATACCGACTCCGTTGCGCTGGGTGTTGTCCAGGTAGGTGGTATAGTCGTCCGCCGAGTGTGAGAACAGGTTGAGCCTGACCTGGCCGGGCCTGTCCAGTTTGATTTCGATGTCCAGGTCCCCGACTACATCGGCTCCCGCCGAGTTGCGGTATTCCCTGTTCCCGACATTTCCGTTGACGATCACCCTGTTGTTGAACAACTGGGTGGATACGGCGACATCGAATATGTTCGTGCCGCTTTCGTTGGACTGGTAGTTCAAGCCGAAGTCCAAAGGGATGTCGAGTCTCTGCAGGATGGTGTTGAGCTGTCCTGCCATGATTTCGGCCAGGTTGGAATACAGGGTGTTGGTGTTGTTGACGACTCCGGACTGTTCGTCAGGCATGAAGCTTCCGGAGATGAGGAGCGCCAGGAACTGTCTCTGCACCTTGTCCTCTGTGTTCAAGGCACTTTCCACCTTCGACTTGGTGGTGGGGTCAAGGTCGGGGACATCTATCGAGAAGGTCAACTGCGGCTCCTTCAGCTTGCCGGATATCCCGATTCCGCAATTGACGGTCCTGCGGGCGGAAACTGAAGAAGTATCAGCGATGAGCGTTGCCACAGAAGCTTTCGTAGTGTACAACCCTTCGATGTCCAGGTCGCTTTCCATCACGTCGCCGTTGAACCTGATGGAACTCCCGCGCGAAATCGTGAAGTCCCTCTGTGCTATGTCCATCGCATTGAAATGGAAGTTTCCGGTATTCAGGGTGTAATCACCGTTGATGGTGAAGAGGTCCCTGCTCGGGCGCACCATTATGTCGATGTTGCCGCGTCCGCTTCCGTTGAGGACATTCCCCGCCGCCCTGTCGATCTCCACATAGGCCTCGGTATTCTGGTTGGCGGCGATCTTCAACCTGACTGCGAAGTCCTGTTCCTTCCGGCTCTCGGTGACGAGCCTGTTCATCATCACGTCATACGGATCGACATAGACTTCCTTGTAGGGTTTCTTGAAGGTGAGCAGGTTGCTGTTGCCTTCCTTGGATGCATTGTCGATCGGAATATGGATCGTGCCCCTCTTGTCAGTCCGGGCATCGACATCCAGGCGTATTGCGTTGAAAGGTCCCCTGATGGTCACGTTTCCGCTTGCGAACACATTTCCGTAAACGGGCTGTCCGGCTCCTGCACCCATGTCTATGGCCTCCATGCGGTTCATGTCGATCCTGGTATCCATCCGGAAATCTTTCAGATGGTTGAACAGGATACCTCCCGTAAGGGTTCCGGTACCGTCATAACGGTCTTTCAGGGCTATGTCCTCGAAGATGAGACCGTTGTCGCCGATGCTGAAAGGACCGGTCGCGAAATAAGGTACATTGGTATATGCGACCTTAAGGCATACGTTGTCGAATCTGGTGCCTTCCCCGGAGATGGACAGGTTGTCCGTCTTCCCGGATACCCTGACCTTGCCGCTCAGGAGTCCTGATGTTTCGCTGAATATGGATGAAAGGACAGGGGAGAGGTAACCTGCCTCCATCCCGTCCAAACTGGCAAGCAGGTCGAGGGTCTTGCCCTTCATCAGGTAATTGCCGCGTCTGTCCAGGGTGCTTTTGCCATCAAGCTGATTCCTGACTGAGAAACGGAGCTTGCCGCTGTCGTCAAGGTCGCTTGCAATGTCCAGCAAGCCTACCCTCTTGCCGGCGACTTCCACGGAGTCGCAGACCAGCTTGAGTTCCAGTCCGGCATTGTCCTTCCAGGGCGAGGTCAGCATCCCGTGTCCGGTCGCGTGTCCGGATATTCCGTATCCATCTCCGAGGAACCTGTTGGCAAGGGCCATGTCGAACCTGACCAGGTCGACGGTCAGGGAGTCAGGTGCGGTGGATGAGAAACCTCCGTCGATCCTGATGGACTGTCCGTTGCTCGTAGCCGACAGGTTGTCGACTTTTATGTCTTTCCCTGCGATCTCGATCGTGGAAGGAGAGATGCTCCAGTCCTCGTCATTGAACCAGATGCTGGACGGCAGGGTCATTCCGTGGATCAGCAGTGTCCCGTCGGGCCCGCGTTCGAATTCTCCCGACAGGTAGAGTTCACCCTTATCGGTCTGTTCGGTCATGTTGTCGTATGAACTGCCTATTCCGATGTGGTTGTCCTTGGCATAGAGAGTGAAGAAGTTGTTCTTGAGCAGCAGCCCCGCCAAAGCCATTTCGGATCCGGTTATGGCTCCGTTAAGGCTTCCGTCCTTGTTGTCGAAGGCCAGGTCGAGGTTCCTCAGGTAATTCTTCTTGATCGCGATCCTGGGCGACTTGACCGTTGCCTTGACATTGCCGTCCTGCGATATGTTGAGGCGGACCTTCGTGCTGTCCGCGATGTACAGGCCCGGCATCACGAAGGACAGGACGTCCCGGGCGTCGTGGACGTCGAGTTTCACGTCGTAACTGTCACCGGCCCATGACCGGGTGGTATCCTTCAGGATGACCGGCAGTTCACGCTGAATAGTCAGTTCCTTGACATCCTTGAGGATGCCTGTAAATGACCTGGTCCCTACATAGGAGGCGTTGGCGAAACCGGATTCCAGGTTGATACGGTGGACATCGTTGTTGGAATGGGATTTTATGCAGATGTCTCCGATGTCGTGGGCGCCGAGTGAATTCTCCAGGTTGAGGTCGAGGATGTCGAGGTCCCCGATTATGTCTCCGCTGTTTACCGTCATGTAATTGGCATCGATCCTTCCGGAGACTTTGGATACTCCGCGCTTGTCGAAGCCAAGGGCATTGAGATCGGCGTATCCGACGTTGGCATAGAACTTATAAATGCCGTTGCTGGTCTTGTCCGAGAGAGTGAATATGCCCTGGAAGAGCAGGTTCAGGTTCGGATCGTTGCAGACCAGGCGCCCGTCGAAGGCCTTGTCGGTATATGTTCCCGTGGCGATGATGTCGGAATATTCATACCCGAGAGCCTGGAGTTTGTCCACGAACAGGGAGTCGATCCTGACGGAGGGCTTGCCTCCCAGGGAAGCGCCCAATTTTCCCCGCATTGTCATCCTTCCCAACTGCTTCACACCCAAGATTTTGCCGAGGTCCAGGCTTTCAGCGTTGATGTTGCCGCTCAGGCGTTTGTCATAACCTTTCTTCAGCAGGTCCTTCATCTTGATGTCCGCCCTGACGGAGCCTGAGGAAGTGGTGGTTAGCTTTCCCTTTGCCCCAAGGTCGTCAAGGGTGCCGAGTACCGTCCCGTCGAATACCAGATGCTCACCAGGGGCGAATTTCGAGAGGTCCATCCTTGTCCCGGGTGCGAAACCCTTGATGAACCTGCCCAGTCCGTCTGACGTGAATGCAAGGTTCCCGGCCCGGAAATCGAGTATCGTGGAACCGATGTCGGGAAGCCCGTTTATCCTGCCTTGAAGGGAACCGGAAACCCTGCTCCCGGTCTCCGTGAAGTTGAATCTGTTTATCCCGAGGTCCCTTACCGTACCCTCCACGTCTGCGTTGGAGACCCTCAGGCTGATGTTTCGGTCCCTGAGCGCCGGAGCGAAATAGGACAGACTCCTGAAATCGATGCGGCTGTCCTTGATGTTGCCGGTCATC
>JAEEGG010022998.1_pt1 | contig 12221 bp, 8 predicted proteins | sample 9134161 | NCBI WGS metagenome assembly JAEEGG01 (sample SAMN16246543, study PRJNA631951) | gut metagenome | biome: gut microbiome; feature: rumen; material: CR-attached | host: Bos | place: Iran: Karaj | collected 2018-10 | reverse complement strand
CAGCCGATTAAGTATATCCGTTTACAAGTAAACTATTACAATCAAGAAAATTATAATTTTTCAAAAAATTCCAACCATTTTTCAGTATTGTTGACAGGTATATTTTAGTGGCGACAACTCAAATGTCCAAACAAGCATTATAGAGTTTCCCGGTGATATTATTTGCTGACTAAAAGCTAATCTTTTCCGCCTCGGGCGGAAGGGGCAAAGCGAATCAAGATAGAAAGCGTTTGCAAGGCAGTCTGAGAGGAAATCAGTATTCGAAGTAGGTTTTGTAGAGTTTTTGCAGATAGGCTTGTCCTTCTTGGTTGAGTAGAGGAAACAAGGTGCTGTCACCGATGCCGTATTCAAAACTATATTCATGGGTAAAGTTGGCATATTCCGCATTCGGGCGAATCCATCCAAAACCCGACCAAGCCTCGTAGAAGGCAAATTGTGGTGCATAAGGATTGAATATATTTTTCCCCCAACAAAATTCATGGTTATTGATGCCTAATTGCTGCAAAACAGAATAGGCGAGGTCAACATGCGAGCAGACAAGGTCTATTTGCTTTCCTCGTAGTGCTTGTGGAATAACCTCTCCGACAAACAGTAGCGGCACATGCTGGTAAGCGGCGGAAAAATGGTATTCTTTTTTTATGTGAGTGGGGTGGCTGTGGTCGCCTACTAAAATAAAGAGTGTGTTTTTGTACCAAGGCTCATTTCTTACTGAGTCGAAATACTTTCCTAACCAATAGTCGCAATATTTTGCAGAATTAAGGTAAGGTGTCTCTTCACATTCTATGGCAACTTCCGGGGTGTTTTTCGGTTGGTCGTAGGGGCTGTGTGAGCTGGCGGTGAACAAAATGGAGAAAAACGGTTGCTGCATGCGATTGAGGGCATCATGATGCAGTTGAAACATATATTGGTCGTGAATACCCAATTTGCCGCGAGGAATCTTGGAATTGATATGCTTACCTTCCACAATGGTGTCAAAATGACAATGTAAGAGAAAAGATCGGATGTTGCCGTAATCCAAATTGCCGCCGAAATAAAAAGAGGTATGATAGCCCTTGTCCATGAGTTTCTGACTCAAAGACGGCAAATGTCGGTATTTGTCTTGGTTGTCGGTGATATCGTACATGGGTACAGACGGAAAACCGCTCAAAATGCTGCAAATAGCCTGCTGGGAGCGGTGTCCGTTGGCATAGGTGCGGGTAAACAAAATGCCTTCCTGCTCCAAACGGCCAAAATTTTCTGCAATGCCGGCTGTCCCGCTAAGACTTTCCACCAAATCGGCAGACCAGCTTTCCAACAAAATGATGACGATATTGACATTTTGTTGGTTAATGATATTTATGTTTGTATCTTTTTCACATTGACGGATATTGGCAAAAATTTCTTCTGCCTTTTCATCGTCCATATAGTGAAATTTGTCGGCGTCCAAATCGCCAAAGTAAAGAAAACTATATGCCAGATTCCACGAAGGATTGACACTCGCATCATTGAGAATATCATGTCGGGAGAAGTAGGCGGAACTTTGTGTTATCGGAATGGCATCCAAGCCGCCACGCATGCCTAAAACTATGAGTGCCCCGCAGACAATCAAAGTAAAAGGAGCTTTCAGATAGCATTTTTTTACCGGTGAAAAATTACAAAAGACAAATTTTTTGTAAAGCATAAAAAATGCCGCCACCAACAATATCACTGTCAGCACACCGCCTGCCAACTGTCCGTAGGTGGCAGTGGCGATAATTTCCATTGGATGTCGTAAATAGAGCAAAATCTTGTAACTAAGCTTGGTAAGCCATTCTCCATAAACGCAGATTTCTCCTAATAGCACCAAACTGCAAACAATTAATTCTATCAGCATGGTGGCATGTAGCAGTCTGTTGAGCCATTGGGTTTTGAAGCATAATTTCAACAGCAGCAAAATAGTCGGAACAACCAATAGATAGCAGGCTGTAGAAATATCCAAACGCAAAGCATGCGGATAGCATTTTAAAATTTCTACAAATGCAATTCCGTGAAGATGAGAATGATAGACTATCAAAAAAAGGGTCCTTCCAACAAAGAAAAACACCAGCCAAAACAGCAAACATTTAACAATAGTCCATATAAATTGCTTCATAAACAAAAAATATAAAGAATAACGTGATAATATTTTGAATATTGTTATCTAAAAATGTTATCTTTGCAAAAAAAATGATTATGGAGCAGATAGCTGAAAATTTGCAGAAGATAAAATCACAATTGCTTGACAATGTGAAACTTGTTGCGGTATCCAAGGTAAAACCCAACGAGGACATTATGGCTGCCTACCATGCAGGACAGCGTTTATTCGGAGAAAACTATGTGCAAGAATTGGCACAAAAGTATGAGTCTTTGCCAAAAGACATACAATGGCATTTTATCGGTCATTTGCAAACCAATAAGGTAAAATATATCATTCCCTTTGTATCTTGCATTCAAAGCATTGATACGCCGAAATTGCTTTCCGAGGTGAATCGTTTGGCAGCCAAATACAATCGTACGGTGGATGTTTTGTTGCAATTTCACATTGCGGAAGAAAGCACCAAATTCGGTTTTTCCATAGAGGAAGTAAAAGAAATGCTTCAGCTGCATCCTCTTGCTGAATTCCCGAATGTCCGCATTTGCGGTGTAATGGGCATGGGCACTTTCACCGAAGACATGACACAGGTAAGAAGGGAATTCAAAACTTTGAAATCTTATTTCAATGAGTTGAAAGCCACCTATTTTGAGCATGCCGATTATTTCAAAGAAATAAGTATGGGTATGACAGACGATTATTTGATAGCACAGCAGGAAGGTGCCACCATTGTCCGCATCGGCAGTGCTATATTCGGAAAAAGAATTTATAATAAACAATAGATATGAATTTTGAAAAAATAATACAACAATCTTTAGTCAATATAGTAAAAGAACTGTATCATCAAGATATAGACCCGACCTGCTTGCAGGTGAACAAAACCCGTAAGGATCAGGAAGGCGATTTTACCGTAGTGGTATTCCCTTTGTCCAAAATGGTAAAGGCTTCTCCTGAGGCCATTGCCGGTCAATTGGGCGACATGCTGGTAAAAAAACTGGATATATTGGAAAAATACAACGTGGTGAAAGGCTTTTTGAATTTGTTTTTAACCAACGAGGTCTGGTTGCAATATTTTAAAACCATACAAAACACCGATTTCCGATTTTTCTCCCAAGACACTGCACAGCCTGTTGTGGTGGAATTCTCTTCTCCCAATACCAACAAACCCTTGCATTTGGGACATGTGAGAAACAATTTGTTGGGATGTTCCGTTTGTAACATCTTGGAAGCCAACGGTCACAAGGTGGTGAGAGTGAACTTGGTCAACGACAGGGGCATACATATTTGCAAATCCATGGTGGCATGGCTGCATTCGGGCAATGGGGAAACACCGAAGTCTTCCGGCATGAAAGGCGACCATTTGGTAGGCAAAGACTATGTGGAATTCGACCGTTTGTACAAAGCGGAGATAGCCGCTTTGACAGCCCAAGGTATGGACAAGGAAACGGCTGAAAAGCAGGCTCCTATATTGCAAGAGGCACAGGAAATGCTTCGTAAATGGGAAAACGGCGACCCTGAAGTACGCTCCTTGTGGAAGCAGATGAATGCTTGGGTGTACGAGGGCTTTGACTCCACCTACCAACGTTTGGGAATAGCATTCGACAAAATATACTATGAATCCGACACCTATCTGCTGGGTAAAAAAATGGTGGAAAAAGGCTTGCAATTAGGCACTTTCTATCATCGTGAAGATGGTGCAGTATGTGTGGATTTAAAAGAAGAAGGCTTGGACGAGAAAGTGCTACTGCGTTCAGACGGCACTTCGGTGTATATGACACAGGATTTGGGTACGGCCGCTTTGCGGTATGAGGAATATCACCCGCAAAAAATGATATACATAGTCGGCAACGAGCAAAATTATCACTTTGATGTGCTTAAATTGGTGTTGGACAAAAAGTTGCATTTAGACTGGGGTAAGAGCATTTATCATCTCTCGTATGGTATGGTGGAGCTGCCTAGCGGGAAAATGAAATCCAGAGAAGGCACCGTCGTGGATGCTGACGATTTGATGCAGAGCATGGTGGATATCGCCGAAGAAAACACCCGACAATTGGGCAAAACCGATGACTTCTCCGATGCGGAAATCGCCGAATTGTCCAATATGGTAGGTTTGGGGGCCTTGAAATATTTTATCCTGAAAGTGGACCCTAAAAAGAACATGATGTTCAATCCCGAAGAATCGATAGACATGAACGGCAACACAGCCCCTTTTATACAATATACGCATGCCCGTATTTCCTCTTTGCTGCGCAAAGCAGAGGCTTCCGATATACAAGTGCAGGCTTCTGTGCCGGAAATAGACATTCCTGACGGTGAAAAACAAATTCTGAGGGCTTTGTACGATTATGCAGGCACCTTGGAACAAGCCGGCATAGAATACAGTCCGGCTTTGATAGCCAATTATGCCTACAATTTAGTAAAACTCTACAATCAATTCTATCAGGCCACTCCGATATTAAGAGAGGAAAACAGCTTGTTGAAATTGTTCAGAATACAGTTGTCCCGAGTGGTAGCCCGTTATATAGCCCACGCTATGAGTCTGTTGGGAATTGCAGTGCCGGAAAAAAAGTAAATAAATCATAACCATAAAAACTTAAACAATGACCAAAACATTTTACAAAAAAATCTTGTCAATTTTGACAATAGTATTAGGAGTTTTGTTGTTAAACTCCTGCCAGAAAGAGTTTTCGATTACGGTCATGCCGGACGATGAAAGTCACGGCACGGTTAATGGCGGCGGTGTTTATAAAGAAGGATCTGTTATAGAAATATGGGCCGTTCCTGCCACCGGCTATCGTTTTGAAAGATGGGACGACGGCAACACCAATAATCCACGTGCCATCATGGTAGAAAAAAACGCTACCTATACAGCCATTTTCGTATCTGAAGGCGGTGGTGGCGGAGAAGAACCGACAAGTATGTATGTTTTTTCAGTTTCAGAAACACAGAAAGTGATTTTTTCTCCGGGCAACCTGCAATGGAGTGCCACCAATGGCGGAAGCACTCCCACGACTCATGTTGTGGCTGATGGTACGGCGGCAGGTACATGGCGTTTTGCTCCTAATCAATTGGATACTATATATTCTAACAATAAATATATTTCCGATACCTATACCGATTGGATAGATTTATTCTGTTGGGGAACCAGCGGATATAATAATAAATATCCATATATGATCGGTGGATCTGGTTATAACTATGGCAATGGTGCTTACGATATAGCAGGTACTAACTATGATTGGGGTGTTTACAATGCCATTTATAATCCCAAAACCAATACCACTGATGTACCGGGAACATGGCGAACACTTACCAAAGATGAATGGGTATATTTGTTGGATGACCGTACAACTTCATCAGGTGTAAGTTATGTTAAAGCAGTCGTATGTGGAATACCGGGTTTAGTCATTTTTCCTGATAATTGGAGCAGTCCTATTTGTGAATTAAACTATATCAATATAGAAAATACTCCATTTACAGCTAATATGATTAATGCAACTGATTGGGCGAAAATGGAGGCTGTAGGTTGTGTTTTCCTGCCTACCAATGGTTATCTAGGTATGTTTAAAATGGTCGTCGGTGCCCGTTACATTGGCTGCTATTGGACGAGTACAGTCCAAAGTAGCGACTGTTCGTACGATTTGTACTTTACTCCTGATGAAATTGATCCCTTGTATTTGGGAGGTCGAGAAGTTGGTTGTTCTGTCCGTCTAGTAAAAGATGTTCAATAAAATAACAATAAAAAATATAAACAATGACCAAAATATTTTACAAAAAGATCTTGTCAATTTTGACAATAGTATCAGGAGTTTTGTTGTTAAACTCCTGCCAGAAAGAGTTTTTGATTATGGCAATGCCGGACGATGAAAGTCACGGCACGGTTAATGGCGGTGGTGTTTATAAAGAAGGAACTGTCATAGAAATATGGGCAGTGCCTGCCACCGGCTATCGTTTTGAGAGATGGGACGACGGCTATACCGACAATCCCCGTACCATTACCGCAACCGGCAACGCCACTTATATAGCCATATTCAGCGGAGGCGTGTTTACCGATGCCTTCTCTGTTTCCGCAACGCGGACGGTGTATTTCTCTCCCGGCAACCTGCAATGGAGTGCCACCAACGGCGGAAGCAGCCCTACCTACCATCCGGTGGCAACAGGTTATGGTTCGGCACCGGGAACATGGCGTTTCGCCCCCAACCAATGGGATATCATTGGAATTGAAAACAGATACATAGATTCTGCCTATACCGGCTGGATAGACTTGTTCGGCTGGGGTACCAGCGGATATGATAATAAATGGCCCTATATGACAGCCACTCATCCTACCGGCGGCTATGGTTACGGAAACAACGATATCGCCGGCACCTATTACGACTGGGGTGTTTACAATTCTATTTACAATCCGCAAACCAACACCATTGATGGTCCGGGTTGGCGTACCATGACCTCTGATGAATGGGAGTATTTGCTAAATACCCGTCTTACCGCTTCCGGCATCCGCTATGCCAAAGCTATCGTACATGGAGTGAATGGCTTGATTATTGTTCCCGACAACTGGAAAAGCGATGTTTATTCTTTCAACAAGACCAATAATTACGGTGCGGATTATACTTCCAATACTGTCAGCACTGCCGACTGGGAGCAAATAGCGTCCGACGGCTGCATATTCCTGCCTGCCGGAGGCTATCGAAATCAGACTACCGTTAGTGAAGCCGGCTCTGAAGGCGGCTATTGGTCGGCATCGTACGAATACGACGAAAGAACAGGGGAAGCCGATGAAGCCCGGATATTGCATTTTGACGCCGGCAACCTCTATCCCGCTTATATCGGATGGCGGTCTTTGGGTTATGCTGTCCGGTTGGTGAAAGACGCTGAATAGAGAATGATTTTGAATAAAAGACAAGCAGGTGCCTGAAAAAATATTTTTTTTAAACAAGGAATAAATATTTTTATTACCTTTGCAGAAAATTTGCTTTAAGCAATTTGCAGTACTAACCCGAAGACAGACCTTTAAGAAATAGCACCATGAGGGGCATAAGTTTTTATATTATCAACATCTTGCACGCAATACTTATTCTTGTGCTGCTATACTATGTATGCCGTCTGTTGCTGACACGCAAGACCGCTTCCGGCCGTTTGCATTATGCGGCAGGCTTGTTCCTGCTGGTGAACTGCTTGGAAGCCGGTATGTATCTTTTAATGGACAACAATGTAATTGTTAATGTTGCCAAGGAGCAGACCATTGCTATAATTATGGATTTGTTGGCGGCAATATCCGGATTTTTCATGGTGGCAGTGCTGATTCGCAACAGGTTCCTTTATTCAAAAAAGATGATATATACGGCTTGCACTTTGTTGTTGCTACTGCTGGCAGCCTATATTGTCTGCTTTATTTTTGACTTTTCCGACCGGACTTATTTGTTTTATCTGCCTTTTTCGGCTCTTATATGGGGAACTTTCGGTTATGTGATGGATAAAGCAACGCCGGAAGAGCCCGAAATGAAGATTTCGGAAGAAGAAATATCCGACCCTTTTATGCAGCAACTGAACCGGATGCTATTGGAAAACAAGCGTTTTTGCCAAAAGGATTTAAAACGCGATGAGCTCTGTGCCTTGATGCGGACCAACCGTACCTATTTTTCTCAGCAACTGAAAGCTGCCACCGGCAGAACTTTCAGCGAATATCTGCGAGACCTGCGTTTGGCGGAGGCCGCCCGTCTGCTCCGTGAAACCGACCTTTATGTTAAAGAAATCGTCCAACAGGTGGGACTCAGTTCCACTTCCGGCTTTTATAAAAGCTTCTTTTTGTCCTACGGAACTACTCCTGACGCCTACCGTGCAAAATACAGGAATACAACAAATTGACAATGGTGCACTTGGGAATTGACAAATATGCACTCCAAATTGACAATTGTGCACTCCGTGTTCTTCCAATTTGTTATATTTTTGCAACGTGGAATTTTTTATAAATTATTAATCTAAAATTTTTAGCACATGAGTACAAAAATAATTAAACAAACGTTAGCACTGATACTATTAGGAAGCATAGTGATATTTTTGCCTAATTGTGAAAAACAATGCATGCCAAGTACTATTGGTGGATTTTGTTTTGTTAATGAAACACAACAAAAAATAAAAATGCAAGGAAGCACTTATGAATGGTTTTCGAATAGCAAAGTGCTGTATCCACAAGAAAAAATTTATGCCGGTACCGGTACAAGAGTTTTAGACTGCAACAAAAAGGATGGGCTCAGCGTTTCCCCTTATCATCCTGAAAATGATATGTGCGGTTGGGTTAAAATTATTTTTAATGATACCATTGAAATAATTTATAACAGAGCAGACACCATAGGAAGAAGTCCTTTTAATTTAGACAATTATGTTACAAAAGATAGTCTATACTATTATTATTATTTCACCGAGGAAGACTATCAAAACGCCTTGCAGCAATACCAACGCTAAAAGGCAAAAAAAAGTGTTGCATACATCCCTTGAAGGAAGCATCTTTCAGGGGATGTTTTTTTCCCATGTGATATTGTCAGTAGATACTTGCAAAAGGAAGGTAGCAGGTGTTTTTTCTTGCTTATTTCGGGCATTGCAAAAGTATTTTTTTATATTTTTGCAAATTCATCTTTATAGCACGGCATGAGATACAAACATATATTAATTAGCTTTTTTACAGTGCTTTGTATGTTTTCTACAAGCACTTGTTCAACGGTAAAAAACACGCCGGTGCCTTCAACGGCTCCCGCTGCCGCCTCTGCCACTACACAGTTGTTTTTACAACAGATGCAGGCAGACATGCAAAAGCAAAAGCCGCGGCAGTACCGGCCTTCACCGGAGCTTGCCGGACTATACGGCATTCACAATATCAACAACCAATATTATATACGTGGATTTCTCATGCTGCAAGAGGGATATTCCGCCAAGGATTTGGATGCCCGCCAATGCACCGTCCATACCGACTTAGGCAGCAAACTCACCGTAGAAGTCAACATCTTGCAGTTGGAGAGTTTTTTAAACGACCCTAAAATAAAATATTTCGATATATCCATCCCCGCCCATACAAATTTTTAGAACATGAGGAAATATTTATCAACAATAATTTTAAGTTTTGCATGTAGCATCAGTCTATATGCACAAATGCCCGTTTCAACCGACAGGGCAGATAGTTATAAAATAGCGTATGCTAACAAAATATCTTCGCATACTGCCATCTTTTTGCAAGAAATCAGCGGCAGGAACACCGAAGAGATACTTCAAGACCCTTCTTTGCAAGAAAGATATCCCATTCTGCACAAAAACGGGATACTCTATACACAGGCATTCATCATGCTGCAAGCCGGCAGGCAAATGCCCGAATGGGAGTCGTGGGGCATACATATCAACACACAGACAGGCAACTATCTCACCGCCGATATACCCGTCCGGCAGATAACTGCCTTGGCAGAATGTCCTGACATTGACTACATACATGTGGGAGAGCGGGCTTATATACTTATGGACAGTGCCCGCAACAAAACTCATGTCAACGAGGTTTACAACGGACTGTCTTTGCCGCAAGCCTATAGGGGCAAGGATGTGATAGTGGGCATCATAGACATAGGTTTTGACTATACACACCCCAATTTTTACGATACAGCCGGTCAGGCATTACGCATAAAAAGAGTATGGGATCAAAACAATTCCGGCACAGCTCCTAATGGCTACAACTATGGCAGGGAGTTTACTACAGACAGTGCCATGCTTGCCGCAAAATACAGTCACTACAGTGAATCACACGGCAGTCACGTGGCCGGCATCGCCGCCGGAAGCGGCTGCAAAGATACCACTCCCTATAGAGGCGTCGCCCCCATGAGCGACATCGTCATGGTAGGCACCAACATGTACACTACCGGCATTTTTGACGGGATATGCTATATCCGCAATTATGCACAGACGGTAGGCAAGCCCTGTGTAATCAACATGAGTATAGGCAGTCATGTGGGGCCGCATGACGGCACCTCCGTTTTTGACCAATATTGCGATGCACTGTTGCAGACACCTTCCACCTATGCCTGTATTTTAGTAGGAGCCGCCGGCAACGAAGGCGACGACAGCCTGCACCTTAGCATCAATGCCGCCACTACTGTCTGCAGTTTTTTAGACTATGGCAACATAGGTAGCAAAGGGTCGGGATATATAGATATATGGGGTGATACCAACGCCTCTTACAGCGTTATGTTATGCGTTTACAACAAAAACACCGCCACCATTGTCGATTCCACCTTATGGATAACTCCGAGCAGCACGAGTGCGAGCTGGAGATATGCTCTCTACGACAACGATGCCACCAATCCGGACTCCGCCGTGATTACCATTAGCAGTGAAATAGATGCTTACAATCACAAGCCTCATGTGGAAATGTATGTAAACAACAGCAAACAGGACGACAGCATACAATTGTTGATGTTGAAAATTATTTCCAACAATTCGGCAAAAATACACGCATGGACCAATAGAGGAATGTTTACAAACAAAGGACTCGGGACACCTTTTGCTGCCGGCAACACCGACTATACCACAGGAGAAGTAGGCGGCAGCGGCAACAGCATACTTACCGTGGGAGCCTATACTTCCAAAAGCAGATGGACAACCATCAACAACAAAAGTTATTATTATCCGAATGCCACGGTGAACGATATTGCCAGTTTTTCCAGTCACGGACCTACTGTCGACGGCAGACACAAACCCGACATTACCGCCCCCGGGCAAACCTTGGTGTCGTCTGTCAATCACTTCCATAGTTCATATCAGGCTTCTTCATCCTATGTGGTGAAAGCCGTCAGCGACAATGCCACCACATGGTATTATGCCACCATGCAGGGCACTTCCATGGCCACTCCCGCCACCACCGGCATCATCGCCTTATGGTTGGAGGCCTATCCTTATTTGACATTAGACCAAATTAAAGTCATATTACAGCATACAGCAGTAAAAGACAGTTATTATACCAATGCAGACATTTGGGGACGCGGTAAAATAGATGCTTATGCCGGACTGCAATTTTTGCTGCAGCAATTAGAAAAGCCCGCTATTACAGCCTCTGACACCGTCCGTTGCGAGGGTGATACCATCACGCTTGCCACCCGCACGGGATATGCTTCCTATCAGTGGTCCACAGGAGATACGACATCTTATATTTCTGTAACAAATTCGGGATTGTATGCAGTGAGAGTCGTTACAAGCGATGGTTTTGTCAGTCAATGGAGTGACACCGTAGCCGTTTATTTCACCTCTGCACCTCTAACTCCTACCATTGCAAGACAAGATTCCACACTCACCTCCAGTGCCAATAATGGCAATCAGTGGTATTATAACAACAATCCTATCAACGGGGCGACCGGCAAAACCTATACGGCTACCCAACCCGGCACCTACGGAGTGGTGGTTACCAACAACACAGGTTGTTCGTCCGCTATGGCAAGCATAGTAGTGGATTCGTCCGTGTTTGCTCCGCAAAAGCCGACCATTACACCTGTTGGGAATGTTTATACCTGCCCTGGTGATTCTGTTACTTTAACAGCCCCATCGGGCTACAATTACTATTTGTGGACAACGGGACAAACCACTCAACAGATAATGGTAAGCGATACGGGTGTCTATGCCGTAAAGGTGGCTGACAAAACAGGCTATTATAGTTCATGGAGCGACAATGTAAGCCTGCACAATTATGCACAGCCCGCCACCCCTGTTATCACTGCCAATAAAAATATACTCACTTCCAGTGAATTGACCGGCAACCAATGGTATTACAATAGGCAGGCTATCAGCGGTGCCACCTCGCAGACCTATACCGCCGCCGCTCCCGGCTTATATGGTGTAATGGTTACCAATAGTCATGGCTGTGTGTCCGCTATGGCTGAAATCACGCTTGACAGCAGTGCCTTTGTTCCGGACAAGCCTAATGTCAGTCCTAACGGAGACTTGTATGTTTGTCATGGCGATTCTGTTACTTTAACAGCCCCATCGGGCTACAATTACTATTTGTGGACAACGGGACAAACCACTCAACAGATAAAGGTAAGCGATACGGGTGACTATGCCGTAAAGGTGGCTGACAAAACAGGCTATTATAGTTCATGGAGCG
>JAEEGG010022995.1_pt1 | contig 12221 bp, 11 predicted proteins | sample 9134161 | NCBI WGS metagenome assembly JAEEGG01 (sample SAMN16246543, study PRJNA631951) | gut metagenome | biome: gut microbiome; feature: rumen; material: CR-attached | host: Bos | place: Iran: Karaj | collected 2018-10 | reverse complement strand
GACGGTAGTAAGAACCCCTCAGTTTTACTACCATTTGACTACCATTGACGGCATTGACTTGCCGCATTTTGCCGTATTTTGCTTTTTCGGTGACAGAGTCACAGTTTATTAACAACTGTTTCTGCCCGGCAAATCGCGGCAAAACGGGGCAGAATACGGCTTTTCAGGAGGCTGATCGCATTTGACAAAGATACTTTTTGTGTGCCACGGCAATATCTGCCGCAGTCCGGCGGCGGAGTTCATTCTGCGCGCGCTGCTGCAGCGGGCGGGGCTGGGCGGGGAATACGAGCTCGCCTCCGCCGCCACCAGCGGCGAGGAGCTGGGAAACCCGGTCTATCCCCCCATGCGCCGGGTGCTGGCCGAGCACGGCCTGGACTGCGCGGGCAAGACCGCCCGCAGGCTCCGGCGGCGGGATTACGAGGACTGGGATCTGCTCATCGGCATGGACGAGGAAAATCTCTGGAACATGCGCCGCCTCTTCGGCGGGGATCCGGACAGCAAGCTCCATAACTTCATGGACTACGCGGGCTTTCCCGGGGAGGAGATCGCCGATCCCTGGTATACCCGGGATTTTGAGCGCGCCTATGAGGACATCGCCCTGGCCTGCGAGGGGCTGCTCTACCACCTGACCGGGATCGTATGTGTGGATTTCCGCCTCTGCCCGGACATTCCCTCTCTCTACCGGGAGCTGCGGGAAAAGCTGCAGTGGGAGGACTGGTACGGGGAGAACCTGGACGCGCTCTACGACGTGCTGACCGGGCTGCCCCACCGGGGCGAACGCTTTCTGCTGACCCTGCCCGGTGAGGACGCACCAAAGGAGGCGCAGCTCTACGCCGCGCGCATCCGCCAGTGCTTTGAAGACGCCGGCGTCCTGGCCGGGGAACAATAAAACACGAAAATTCGCCCCGGCCGTATGGCCGGGGCGAACTTTTTCGTTTTGGAAGTGCTTCTGCCGGTACGCCGCTTACTTGAAGGCGACCATGGTGTTGGCGATGGTCATGGTGGTCATGAGCAGCGCGTTCAGGAAGGCAGGCAGCCAGATGTTGCCGGTCTTCTTGTAGAGATTGCGGGAGATGATGGCCGCGATGGAGAGGGTAGGCACCATGGCCACCAGCACGATGCCGGACAGGGCGGAGCCGGGATGCGCCGCCACTCCGGTGGAGAACAGGGTGCCGTACTGGTTCAGGAGCCACAGGATGGCGCCGCCGGCGTTGAGGGCGATGGCCAGCAGGTAGCCCCAGAAGCCCTTGAGCTTCTCGGTGTTGGTGTTCACGGTGATGGCCGCGGTGGACACGATGTAGAACAGCAGGAAGGTGGGCAGGTAGCGCAGGATCACCGTGCAGATGTTGAAGTCAAAGGTCTTGAAGGCGAAGGTCCAGATACGGAAGTCGGCCTTGAAGAGCAGATCCATCAGGAACAGCACGCCGTAAGCGATGGCCCAGGTCAGGATCGCAACCACCAGGGACATGAGGATGGCCAGGGGCTTGAAGGTGACGCCGTAGCTCTTGAAGGTGGCGCCGGTCTTGACCTTGGAGCCCACATAGACCACGCTCATGGCCAGCAGGGAGATCAGCGCGCAGCCGATGGTCCAGTAGGCGATGCTGTTGACACCCAGAGCAGACCAGTAGGCGCTGTCGCCGTACATGGGGGTGTGGGTGACGATAGCCAGGGCGGAGCCGGCGATCATGACGCAGATGCTGCCGATCAGCAGGCCCTTCTTGTTTTCCTTTGCCTTCAGGCTGAAGAGCAGGCCCAGCAGGCCGGAGAAGCCAAGGGCGCAGCTGATGTAGAACAGGCTCTTCACCATCTCGTTGCTGGGGCCGCCGTCCATCAGGGGACTGAAGAAGATGGCCGGGAGCAGGATCAGGCACAGCAGCAGCGCAACGCTGCCGAATTTGCCGGAGGCGCCGGAGACGGAAGGCGCAGGCTCCAGCTCACCGGTCTTGGCCTTGTTCAAGCCGGGGATCTCGATGAGCAGGGAGGCCACGGCCAGGATCAGCAGCACGAAGCCCACCAGCGCCACGCACTCAAAGGCTTCCTTGAACTGCCAGATCTGGCTGGCGGGGTCGATGGGGTTGAGATCCTTGGCATAGTCCTGGAAGGCCGTCATGTAGAAATACACGGCGTAGCCTGTGGTGGTGGCGGAGAAGTGGTTCCAGGGGTGCGTCTCGGCAGGCTGGAAGATGATGCGCTTGCCGCCGTCAGAGGTGTCATACCAGGTGTTGGGCTCGGCAGACTCCTGCTGCAGCCACAAAAGCGCCTCGGGCGTGGCTACGTAGTTCTTTTTGCGCACCGTGCCGCTGGGATCGTCCGGCGCGTTGAAGAAGAACTCGTCGTACTGCGCGGCGACCTTGCCCATGATGCGTCCGCCGCCGGCAGCGTCCGCCGAGACCACGTCCGCGCCCACAAAGGCGGAGTACGAGAAGTCAGCGCCTTCGGTCAGGCCGGCGTAGATCTTGCGAACACCGGTGGCCGCAAACTCCTGCTCGTCCATCCACAGTGCAACCGTGCTGGAGAAGCCGCCCATGGAGTGGCCGGTGACGCCGATGATGCCGTTGCCGGCCTCATCCTTCAAAACGTAGGGCTGCTCATACATGTAGGCGACAGCGTCGTGCTGAGACCACATCCAGAACGGCAGCCACATGCCGAAGAAGTCCTCCCCGGTATAGACAGCGTCGTCCAGATTGGAGTGGCCGTGGTCGTACTGATCCAGCGCCAGGACCACGAAGCCGCGGCGGCTGAGCTCGATGGCGTTGGCATCCTGCATCTCCGCGGAGTTCAGGTAGCCGTGGGTCACTACGATGGCGGGGCGGGGATTCTCCTCCGAGGCGCCCTTGGGCATGTACAGCAGGCCGCTGAGCGTGCCGTGGCCGCCGTCAAAGCTGATGCGGGTGACGGAGACGGCGCCCTTGCCGCCGTTGAAGACGCCGGCCAGGATGCTGCCCAACAGGATCAGCACCAGCGCAACGGCCAGCAGGACCAGGGAACGTTTCTTTCCTTTCATGCGATGTCCTCCTTTTCAATCCTTTCGTATGTTTCCTGTGGAAACTATGGCGATATTATAGCAAGTTAAAGTAAAAGAATCAACTGTTTTTTGTGCAATCCCGCCAAAATTTCTTGCTTCTCCTGCGAAAAGCCATTATAATATGGCCGTCGGAGAGGAGGTGCCCGCCGTGAAGCTGAGCTGGATGGGAGAATATCGGGAGCTGGTGGAGGCGTTGATCCACTACTGCAACATCTACAGCGGGGTCTATCTGAAAGAAAAAATGAGTTTTCAGGGGATCTCCTACTCCTATGCCCAGATCCAGGTGCTGGAGTACCTGCTGGAAAACGAGGAGCGGCAGGAGAACATGTCCCGCATCGCCGCCCGCCTGGGCATTACCCGCAGCAATTTCACCAAGATCGTCCACAGGCTGGCGTCCAAGGGGCTGGTGGACAAGACCCCCATGCCCGGCAGCCGCCGGGAGATCAATCTGAGCGTCAACGCATTGGGCCGCGCACTGTACGAGGACTACGCCCAGAAGATCCTCCGCAGGCACTTCGCGCCCATGTTCCGCGCACTGGAGGGGCTCTCCCCCGCTCAACTGGCCTGTATGCGGGACGGTCTCCGCGCTGCCATGGCCGGCAGCGACTATATGGCCGCCCAGCACGAGGCGTCCCCCGCGGGCAGCGCCGACGGGAACTGATACTAACACCTAATAGAAATCTTTGAATCTTTCCGGTCAGAATTGCGCCATGCTTCGTTGCTTCCCTTGACCATATATCTCCATTATGCTCTGCGGGAAGCGCCTCGCCTGTCACAATTCTGCCTCGGAAATCTTTCTAAAGCTTTCTATCAGGTATTAGTATCAAAACGTCATATCCGCCCCTCCGGGCGCAAAAAGAGACTGCAGCAACTATTCGCTGCAGTCTCTTTGTTTGCGCTTTTACTTGGCGTAGTCCACGGCCTTGGTCTCCCGGAGGACGTGCACCTTGATCTGACCGGGGTAGGTGAGCTCCTCCTCGATCTTCTTGGCGATGTCCCGGGCCAGGAGCACCATCTGATCCTCGCTGACCTCCTCGGGCTTGACCATGATGCGGATCTCGCGGCCGGCCTGGATGGCATAGGAGCTGGCGATGCCGGGGAAGCTCTTGGAGACCTCCTCCAGCTTTTCAAGACGCTTGACGTAGTTTTCGATGTTCTCGCGCCGGGCGCCGGGGCGGGAGGCGGAGATGGCGTCGGCCGCCTGAACCAGGCAGGCCACCACCGTGCGGGCCTCCACGTCGCCGTGGTGGGCCTCGATGGCGTGGATGACCGCGTCGGACTCCTTATACTTGCGGGCCAGATCCACGCCGATGGTGACGTGGCTGCCCTCCACCTCGTGGTCGATGGCCTTGCCGATGTCGTGCAGCAGGCCCGCCCGCTTGGCGGTGTTCACGTCCACGCCCAGCTCGGCGGCCATGAGGCCGGCGATGTGGGACACCTCGATGGAGTGGTTCAGCACGTTCTGACCGTAGCTGGTGCGGTAGCGCATACGGCCCAGGAGCTTGATGATCTCCGGGTTCAGACCGTGGATATTGGTCTCGAACACGGCGCGCTCGCCTTCGGCCTTGATGGTGGCGTTGACCTCGCGCTGGGCCTTGGCGACCATCTCCTCGATGCGGGCGGGATGGATGCGGCCGTCCTGGATCAGCTTCTCCAGGGCCAGACGGGCCACCTCCCGGCGAACCGGGTCGAAGCTGGAGACGGTGATGGTCTCGGGCGTATCGTCGATGATCAGGTCGCAGCCGGTCAGCGTCTCAATGCTGCGGATGTTGCGGCCCTCGCGGCCGATGATGCGTCCCTTCATCTCGTCGTTGGGGAGGGGAACGACGGAGACGGTGATCTCGCTGGTATGGTCGGCGGCGCAGCGCTGGATCGCGGTGGCGATGATCTCGCGGGCGCGCTCGTCCGCCTCTTCCTTGAACTGGGCTTCCACTTCCTTGACCTTGAGGGCCATTTCGTGGGTGACGTCGTCCTTGACGTTGTTGATGATGTAGGCCTTGGCTTCCTCCACGGTGAAGCCGGAGATCTTTTCCAGCATTTCCAGCTGGCTCTTCTTGATCAGGGCCACCTCGGCCTGCTGGGCCTCCACGGCTGCGATCTTGTTGGAGAGGGTGTCGCTCTTTTTCTCCAGGGCGTCGGTCTTGCGATCCAGGGTCTCCTCCTTCTGCTGGAGGCGGCGCTCCTGCTTCTGCACCTCGGCCCGGCGCTGCTTTTCTTCCCGCTCATACTCGGAGCGGCGTTTGTGTATTTCTTCCTTTGCCTCTACGAGAGCCTCTCTCTTCTTGCTCTCGGCGCTCTTAATAGCGTCATTCAAAATTTGACGGGCTTCTTCCTCGGCGTTGGCGATGGTACGCTCGGCGTTCTTTTCCCGCAGGATGAAGAACGCGCAGGCAGCTCCCGCGCCGACGACCAAGCCGATCAAAATATAAACAAACGGCATCGTAAGTAAACACACCTCCATTCTTTCAGAATTTTGCGGTGGTTTAGCTTCGTGATTATGAAATTAATCTAAAGCAAAGACGGACCATCAAGCGTATCCGTCGGAATTGAAACGTAATATCAAAAGGAGCCTCCCCTGACTCCCTTAATATTAATCCGATTCATTTTAGCCTTTTCATGGCGTTATGTCAAGCATTTTAGCGCTGCGTTTTCGAATTCATTTTTCGGGATGCACTTCCAGCGCGATTTCCCCGTCCCGGAGCCGTACGGCGACACGGTCCCCCGCCCGGGCCTTCCCCGCCAGCAGCAGCTCCGCCGCGGGATCCTCCAGCAGTCGCTGGATCGTGCGGCGCAGGGGCCGCGCGCCGAAGCGCTCGTCATAGCCCCGCTCCGCCAGGAAGGCGACCGCCTCCCCGGAGAACTCCAGCGACAGCTCCAGCGCCCGAAAGCGCTCCTGCAGCTCCGCCAGCAGGTTTTCCGTGATGCGCAGCAGCTCCGGGCGGCCCAGACGGTGGAACACGATGGTCTCGTCCACCCGGTTCAGGAACTCCGGCCGGAAGGTGGCACGCAGCTCCTCCAGCACCTGGCTGCGCATTTCCTCCTCGCTGCTCGTCCCGCCGGCGCCGAAGCCCAGGGGCCGCTTGCCCTCGGAGATGGTCTTGGCCCCCACATTGGAGGTCATGACCACCACGGCGTTGCGGAAATCCACCCGCCGCCCCGCTGAATCGGTCAGATGCCCGTCGTCCAGGATCTGCAGCAGCAGACTCCACACGTCCTCGTGGGCCTTTTCGATCTCGTCGAACAGCACCACCGACCAGGGCTTGCGCCGGATCTTTTCGGTGAGCTGGCCGCCGTCCTCGTAGCCCACGTAGCCGGGGGGCGAGCCGATCAGGCGGCTCACGGAGTGCTTTTCCATATATTCCGACATGTCGATGCGCACGATGGCGTTCTCGTCCTGGTAGACGGCCGCGGCCAGGGCGCGGCAGAGCTCGGTTTTCCCCACGCCGGTGGGGCCGAGAAAGAGAAAGCTCCCCACGGGCCGGCGGGGATCCCGCAGGCCCACCCGGCTGCGGCGGATGGCCCGGGCCACGGCGGACACCGCCTCGTCCTGGCCGATGATCCGCCGCCGCAGACGCGTCTCCAGATCCTGCAGGGCCAGCGTCTCGTCCCGGCTGAGTCCGGCGACGGGGATCCCCGTCCAGAGCGAGACCACGCGGGCCACGTCGTCCTCGGTGACGCGCATTCCCCGCTCCGTGCCGGACAGGCGCAGGGCGGCAGAGGCCTCGTCCAGCAGGTCGATGGCCTTGTCGGGCAGAAAGCGATCCTGAATGTAGCGCACGGACAGGCGGCAGGCCGCCTCCAAGGCCTCGTCTGCGATCTCCACGCCGTGATGCCGTTCCAGGCCGGGCCGGAGAGAGCGCAGCATGGCCATGGTCTGTTCTTTCCCCGGCTCGGCAACGGTCACGGGCTGAAAGCGCCGCTCCAGAGCGGCGTCCTTTTCGATGTGGCGGCGGTATTCCTCCGGGGTGGTGGCTCCGATGATCTGCACCTCGCCCCGACCCAGGGCGGGCTTGAGGATGTTGGCGGCGTCGATGGCGCCCTCCGCGCTGCCCGCGCCGATAACGGTGTGCAGCTCGTCGATGAAAAGGATCACGTCCCCGGCGCGCTTTACATCCTTCAGCACAGACTTGACCCGCTCCTCAAAGTCGCCCCGATACTTGGTGCCCGCCAGCATGGCGGGGATATCCAGGGAGACGATGCGCTTGCGCCGCAGAGACTCCGGCGCGTCCCCCCTGGCCACCCGCAGGGCAAGGCCTTCGGCCACGGCGGTTTTGCCTACGCCCGGCTCGCCCACGAGAACGGGGTTGTTTTTGCTGCGCCGGGAGAGGATCTGCACCGCGCGGCGGATCTCCTCCCCCCGGCTGACCACCGGATCCAGCCGCCCTTCGGCGGCCATGGCGGTCAGATCCCGACTGTACTGATCCAGCACCCGGGTGTCTGCCCGCCGCAGGGGCCTGCCGGCCGTACCCAGGGGCGGACGGCTCTCGGAGGCCGGATGGCCGAAAATGGCGGCGATATCGGTATAGAGCTCGTTGAGATCCGCGCCCAGCTCACGGAGGGCTCGCGCGCCGCCGCAGTCCGGCTGCCGCAGGATCCCCAGCAGCAGATGCTCCGTGCCGATGAAGCCCTGGCGCAGACACTCCGCTTCGGACGCGGCGGTCTCCACTGCGCGCACGGCGTCTTCGCTGAGGCCCAAAACGGGGCCGCCGGGCGCGCCTGCGCCGTTCTGGCGGAGCACCTCCCGGCGCAGGGCGGGCAGCTCCAGGCCCCGGCGCAGCAGGATCCGGGCGCCCAGGCCCTCGCTCTCGGCCAGGATGCCCAGCAGCAGGTGCTCCGTGCCCACGCAGCTGTGGCCCAGCTCCCGGGCGGAAAGCCGGGCCTTCTCGATGGCGGTCTCCGCCCGCTGGGAAAACTTCTCGTTGCTCTTCATGTCGCGCCTCCTCCGGAAAAACGCGGGCAGCGCCCTGCGTTCATCTCCAAATTATCCCGCCGCGGGCCCGCCGAATGGGGCGAAAGCCGCGGCGCTGCAAAATTATCTCCAGAAATCCGCGCTTTTAACAGTTTGGCAAAAAGAATCTATTGATTTTTGAAAAAGATGTGTTACAATGATGCCGGAAGTGGCCGAAAAGGGCCAAATTCATACAAAAATGGAGGGATTTCCATGCCGTACGTGATTACTGACGAGTGCCTGTCCTGCGGCTCCTGCGCTGCTCAGTGCCCCGCCGAGGCCATTGATATGGGCGATCTGCACTACGTGATCGATCCCGAGAAGTGCCTGGAGTGCGGTTCCTGCGCCGCCCAGTGCCCTGCTGAGGCGATCGAGCTGGTCTGACCGGCAAACATAAGAAAAGGCGAGCGCAAGCTCGCCTTTTTCCTTTTTTGAGGTGATGGGAATGGAAGCTGAACTCTGGCCCGGCGGGCCGGTCTTTTGTCCGGAGCCGGGGGCGCCCCTGGGCACCGACAGCGTGCTGCTGGCGGACTTCATGCGCCCCGCGGGGGCCAGGCGCGGGATCGACCTGGGCTGCGCCTCGGGGATCCTGAGCCTGCTGCTCCTGGGGCGGGAGCCGGGGCTTTTCATGAGCGGCCTGGAGCTGCGGGAGGACGCGGCGGCCCTGGCCCGGGAGAATCTGGCGCGCAACGGCCTCGCGGCGCGCTGCGAGATGCTCTGCGGGGACATCCGGGCGCACCGGGCGCTGTTTCCGGCGGGACGCTTCGATCTGGCGGTGTCGAACCCGCCCTATTTCCCACTGGGGAGCGGGGCTTCTTCCCCGGACCCGGCCCGGGCGGCTGCCCGGGAGGAGACGAGCTGCACCATGGCCCAGCTCTGCGAAGCGGCGGCGTATCTGCTGCGCACCGGCGGCAGCTTCTGCCTGGTCCACCGGCCGGAGCGGCTGGCGGAGCTCTTCGTATGTCTGAGCGAAAACGGCCTGGAGCCCAAGCGCCTGCGCCTGGTCTGCGCCCGGCCGGAGCGCGCGCCCAGTCTGGTGCTGGTGGAAGCCCGCCGGGGCGGCAGGCCCGGCCTTGCCGTGGAGCCCGCCCTGATCCTGACCGACGCAGACGGAAACGAGAGCGAGGAGATCCGGCGGATCTACCACAGATGATCAAAGACAGGACGCGAAGGAGCTCCTTCGCGCCCTGCCTTTTTATCTTGCTCTTGTCTTCGTCAGCAAGCTCCGCAGCTTCCTCAGATCCATACCCTCCTGGTCATAGCCCGTCGCGTCCCGGGGAGACAGGGCGGAGCGGATCACGTACGCGTCCATGCCCACGGCCTTCGCACCCTCCCCGTCGCAGAGGGGGTCGTTGCCGATCATCAGGCAGTCCGCCGCGTCCAGGCCCTCCTGCGCCAGCAGCAGGCGGAAAAAGCGGGGATCCGGCTTTTTGCAGCCGGCCTCGGAGGAGATGTACACGCCGTCGAAGTCTCCGGCGAGTCCCAGCAGGGCCAGCTCCGGCCGGGTAAACAGACTCTGGGCGTTGGAGAGCAGACAGACCCGCCGCCTCTGCCGCCGCAGCGCCGCCAGCAGCTCCCGCGCCCCGGCGTAGAGCCGCAGGTGCGAGGTGGAGGCCCTGCGGAAGAACCAGGCGGTCTCCGCGATCAGCGCCCCGTCCGCCTCTGCGCCCTTCTCGGCGTAGAGCGCGGCGAAGACCCGGGCCAGATCGATCTCCGGACATACCCCGGGGATCCAAGCGTCCCGCCGGGCCAGGCGCGCCTCCTCCGCCCGCACCAGGCGCAGATACGCCCCGCGCAGGGCCTCCGGCGACCAGGCGGCCCCGTGAGACGCAACAAAACCAGCCGTCCGCTTCCAGAGCGACGGCTGGTTTTCGTCCGTATGGATATCAACGAGGGTCCCGTAGAGGTCGAACAGAACGACCCTGCGGGACAAGCGCTCACAACGCATGACGGATCCGTGTTCAGATCCGGCCCCGGAGCTTGGAGATACAGTCGGAACAGACATTCCGGCCCTTATAGGTCACAAGGCCCCTGGTGCTGTCGCAAAAGACGCAGCTTTGCTGGAACTTGCGGAGAATAATACTGTCGTCCTCCACATAGATTTCCAAAGCATCCTTTTCTTCAATGTCCAGTGTACGGCGCAGCTCGATCGGCAGGACGATGCGGCCCAGCTCATCGACCTTGCGGACGATCCCGGTGGATTTCATGTTGATTCTCCTTTCGTGGTGGGGTTTAAAACATTTCAACATGATGTTTTCCACAGTATACACAGTTTCGCCAGGTTGTTCAACTGATATTTTAGAAAAGCCTTGAAATAACAGGCTTTTTCGGGTTTGGAGGGGTAATATGCTGCTGGGTTTGCTGCTGACGGGACTGAGCCTGCTCGCCGTGCTGTACGCCTCCCTGACCGGCTCCGCCGAGGCGGCGGGAGCGGCGGTGATGGAGGGGGCTCAGGCGGCCATTCCCTTTGCCCTGCGGATCGGGGGGGGAATCTGCCTTTGGAGCGGCGTCCTGGAGCTTCTGGAGCGCTGCGGCGCGGCTGCGGCGTTGGCCAGAGGGCTCCGCCCGGCGCTGCGGCGGCTGTTTCCGCGCTCCGCCCGGGAGGACGGCGTGCTGGCCGCTCTGACGGAGAATCTGAGCGCCAACCTTCTGGGCCTGGGAAATGCCGCCACACCCGCGGGGATCCGGGCGGCCAAGGGGATGGCGGCCCTGGGGGAGCCCGCCGCAGACGAGCTCTGTCTGCTGGTGGTGCTGAACACCGCCTCGCTGCAGCTTCTCCCGGCGACGGTGGCTTCGGTTCGGGCGGCGGCGGGCGCGTCCGCGCCCTTCGACATCCTCCCGGCGGTCTGGATTTCCTCGGCGGCCTCCGTGTGCGCGGGACTTCTGGCGGCGGCCCTTCTGCGGCGCCTGTGGCCATGAGGATGCTGGGCGCACTGGTTGCGCCGCTGCTGCTGGGCGGCGCCATGCTGTACGCGGCGCTGCGGGGTGTGGATGTGTACGATGCCCTGGTGTGCGGCGCCCGCCGGGGGCTTCAAACCCTGCGGGACATCCTTCCGGCGCTGCTGACGCTGTTCCCGATCCTGTATCTGCTGCAGGCCTCCGGGCTTCCGGAGGGGCTGGGACGCCTTCTGACGCCGCTGCTGGATCTGCTGGGCATCCCGCCGGAGACCTCGCTGATCCTACTGCTGCGCCCGCTTTCCGGCAGCGGCGCGCTCTCCGCGGCTTCGGAGATCATCGCCCGGGCGGGGCCGGATTCCCTGACCGGGCGGACGGCCGCGGTAATGCTGGGCTCCAGCGAGACCACCTTTTATGTGGCGGCGGTCTACCTCTCCAGCGCGGGCGTGAAGAACAGCCGCTGGGCCATCCCCGCGGCCCTCTGTGCGGATCTGGCCTGCTTCCTCTCCTCCGCCTGGGTCTGCCGTCTGCTGTGGGGCCCGTAGGGGCGGCTATCAGCCGCCCGCTTGTCCCGGCCTTTCCCGTGTCCACGGGCGACCATAAAGGTCTCCCCTACATGCGAAAACTCCCCTCCGGCTTGGCAATCCGGCCATTCTGTGATATACTGAATGAAATATCACAAAACGGGGGCCAATACCGATGAAAAAAATTCTTGGCCCCGCCGGTTGGCGGGGCTTTCTGCTGGATCTGCTGTTTATTCTGCTGGGCACCGTGCTGGTGGGTCTGCCTATCGCGGTGTTCACCGTGCCAAACGACATCGCCCCCGGCGGGGTCTCGGGTCTCGCCACGGCGCTGGCGCACCTGACGCCCCACATCAGCGTGGGCGCCTGGGCGCTGCTGCTGAACGCGCCGCTGCTGCTGGCCTGCTGGAAGCAAATGGGGCTGCGCGCCCTGGTGATGACGCTGCTGTCCTCGGTGCTTCTCTCCGGCTTTATCGACCTCTTCGGCATGCTGCTGCCGGGCTACACCAACAATCCCCTCCTGGCCGCGGTGGCCGGCGGCGCCATCAGCGGCTTCGGCATCGGGCTTTTGTTCCTGCGGGGCATCAGCACCGGCGGGACGGACCTGGCGGCGCTGCTGCTGAAGAAGCTGCTGCCCAACATCCCCTCCGGCACCATGCTGCTGGCGGTGGACGGGTTGGTGGTTGCCATCGCGGTGCTGGTGTTCAAGGATATTGAGGTGGCGCTCTACTCCACCATCGCCATCGTGGTCTCCTCCAAGGTCATCGACGCCCTGGCCCAGGGCGTGGACTACGCCAAGGTGGCCTACACCATCACCGAGAGGGGCGAGGGG
>JAEEGG010022993.1_pt1 | contig 12222 bp, 10 predicted proteins | sample 9134161 | NCBI WGS metagenome assembly JAEEGG01 (sample SAMN16246543, study PRJNA631951) | gut metagenome | biome: gut microbiome; feature: rumen; material: CR-attached | host: Bos | place: Iran: Karaj | collected 2018-10 | reverse complement strand
TTGACAATGTCAGAATGCGATTAGGATATTCCTTTACAAACAAAGCCAAGGAAAAATTTGGCGCCCTGCTTGCTGACTATATTTTTGCATTCGATAATCTCAATGAATAATCATATATGCCACAACCTGCAGAATATTCGGGAATAGTAAACTCTTAAGCCCCCTATTACGTAATTCATGCTGAACAATGGATCAAAACTCTTAGCCATGTTGTCATGTAAAAAAATATTTGTTTTTGATTTATGATCCAAATTTATATCTGTTTGGATATTACATTTTAATATAAAGCAGTATTTCTAAAATGAATAAAAAAGTTTTCGTCTCCGGTTGTTACGATATGCTTCACAGCGGGCATGTTGCGTTCTTTGAGGAAGCAGCGTCCCATGGAGACCTTTATGTCGGGATTGGTTCCGACCAGACGATTTATGATCTCAAGGGGCGAAAAACCATCAACAATGAACGCGAACGCCTCTACATGGTGAAATCAATCCGTTACGTGAAAGACGCATGGATCAACTCCGGCAACGGGATTATGGATTTCGAGAAGGAAGTCCGGGAGATGAAGCCAGATATCTTTTTTGTAAATTCCGATGGTTATACGCCAGAAAAAGAAGCTTTTTGCGGGGAACTCGGCATCGAGCTGATTGTCAGCAAACGTCTCCCCGGCGAAGGACTTCCTGCGAGGTCTACGACTGCGCTCCGGCAGGAATGCCGTATTCCCTATCGCGTGGAATTGTGCGGCGGATGGCTTGACCAGCCGAGCGTGAATTCGCTTGTTCCAGGTTCCGTTATCGTCATGTCGATCGAACCGACGATCGAATTCAATGACAAAAGCGGCATGGCGACAAGTTCCCGCAAGAAGGCGATCGAGCTCTGGCAAACGCAGATACCCGCGGGTGATCGCGAACAGCTCGCGAAACTGATATTCTGTATTGAGAATCCGCCCGGGACAAAAACGATCAGCGGGTCACAGGATCAGCTTGGAATCCTTCTTCCGGGCTTAAACAAGCTCAACTATGACAACGGATATTGGCCCGTTTCCATAGAAAGCATCACCGATGACAAAACGCTGAATTTCGTTGCAGAACACCTTTATCTGATTCAGCTCCCGCAACGCAAACAAGGTTATGATGTTTTAGGAAATACAAACATTAATCTAAACAGTGCAAAAAAACTCGCCGATGCAACGGAATGCTGCTGGAGGGCTTTGAAGGCTCACGATGCGGAAAACTGGGGAAAAGCAACAACCGAATGCTTTGAAGCACAGCTCGAAATGTATCCCGCAATGTCAACTCCGGACGTTCAGACTGCAATAGAAAAATACCACAATCAAGCACATGGCTGGAAACTCACCGGCTGCGGAGGCGGAGGCTATTTGATTCTGATATCTGATACGCCGATCTCGAATGCTATAAAAGTCATTCCCTGTCATTTAGACAATTAATCTTTCAAATACGAGGACGATTGAAAACTAATGAAACGCGCATTAATCACCGGCATCACCGGGCAGGACGGGTCCTATCTGACCGAGCTTCTTCTCGAAAAAGGATATGAAGTCCACGGCATCATCCGCCGTGCCAGTACATTCAACACCAAAAGGATCGATCATCTTTACAATGATCCGCATCTTGACAATGTCCGCCTGTTCCTGCATTACGGCGACTTGACCGACGGCACGAATATCGCGCGCATCATTGAAAAATATCAGCCGGAAGAAATATACAATCTTGGCGCCCAGAGCCATGTTCAGGTCAGCTTCGAAGCGCCTGAATATACGGCTGATACGGATGCGCTCGGAGTGCTTCGTCTTCTGGATGCGATCAAAGACAGCAAAGTCAAGACGCGTTTCTATCAGGCCTCGACCTCCGAGCTGTTCGGAAAGGTGCAGGAAGTCCCGCAGTCCGAGACGACTCCGTTCTATCCGCGCAGTCCTTACGCCGTAGCAAAACAGTACGGTTTCTGGATCACGAAAAACTACCGCGAAGCATACGGCCTTCATGCCAGCAACGGTATTCTGTTTAATCACGAATCTCCCCGTCGCGGTGAAACTTTTGTGACCCGGAAGATCACGATGGCTGTCGCCCGTATCCACCGCGGACTGCAGGACTGCCTCTATATGGGCAACATCGATTCCCTGCGCGACTGGGGTTATGCGAAAGATTATGTCCGTATGATGTGGATGATGCTCCAGCAGGAACAGCCTGACGATTATGTGGTCGCGACCGGCGAGATGCACTCCGTCCGCGAGTTTATCGAAAAATCCTTCGGCCATCTCGGACATACCATTGTTTGGAAAGGCAAAGGCGTGGATGAGGTCGGAATCGACAAGGATTCCAACAAGGTCGTGGTTCGAATCGATCCGCGCTATTTCCGTCCGGCTGAGGTCGAACAACTTCTCGGCAACCCGACAAAGGCGAAACGCGTCCTCGGCTGGGAACCCGAAGTCAAATTCGAACAGCTCGTCAAACTCATGACAGACGGCGACATCCGTCTGCTTGATAATCCGAATTACGAAATCGGTTTCTGAGGGGTTGTGTTATGATCGACAAAAATGCCAAAATCTTTATCTGCGGCCATCGCGGCATGGTCGGCAGCGCATGCGTCCGCAAATTCGAAAAGGAAGGCTACACCAATATCCAGAAACGGACTCATGCCGAACTCGATCTCCGCAATCAACAGGCGGTCAAGGAGTTCTTCGATGCGGAGCGGCCGGACTATGTGATTCTCGCCGGGGCAAAAGTCGGCGGGATCATGGCAAACAAAACGCATTGCGCGGAGTTCCTGCTCGAAAACCTTGAGATCCAGAACAACGTGATCATGCAGAGTTTTCTGCATAAAGTGAAAAAGTTCTGTTTCCTCGGATCCAGTTGCATCTATCCATGCCAGGCGCCGCAACCGATCAAGGAAGAATACCTGCTGACCGGTCCGTTGGAGCCCACCAATGAGGGCTACGCTCTGGCAAAAATCTCCGGTTATAAACTCTGTCTTTACCTCAGCAAACAATATGGCTGGGACACCATCAGCCTGATGCCCTGCAATCTCTATGGCACGAATGACACCTACGACCTTGTAAACGGGCATGTCTTCCCGACGCTGATCAGAAGGTTTGTCGAGGCGACGAAGGAAAACCGTCCGGAAGAAGTCCTCTGGGGCACGGGGAAACCGCTCCGCGAATTCCTTCATGTGGATGATGTTGCAAATGCCGTTTATTTCTTCATGCAGAACCGCAGTGAACCGGAAGTCATCAATATTGGATACGGTTCCGATATCACGATCAAAGAACTCGCCGAAAAGATCGCCGCCGCAGCCGGATTCAAGGGAAAAATCAGCTGGGATTCTTCCAAACCGGATGGGATGTATCGCAAACTGATGGATTCTTCGCGCGCTCATTCCCTCGGCTGGAAACCGGAAATTACACTGGATGATGGAATCAAACGGACGATAAAAGAGTTTCGCGGCCATTGATGAACAAAAAGCTGCAAATGCTCTTTGGGTTCTCTGACAGAGTGAGATAATGCAAAAAAAGAAAGAAGTATTCCTGAAAAAACCTCTTCCGCGTCTGAATAATCAAAAATAGCAGAACCAGGATACTGATAGCATCCCGTAAATTCATTTTTTGCATTAAAATAAAAAAATCTGATTATCGTTTTCCCACAAAAGAATTACTATGTTTGAAGGAACAGACATTCATGGATTGTTTATAAACAAATCAACAATCCAGCAAGCTATTAATGAAATTGAAACATTAATCGAAAACAATCAAAAAGGGTTTGTTTGTTTCTTTGAAGCAAACCTTTTTTATTGCGCGTTAAAAAACAAACAGATTAAAGAGATTATTAATCATGCCGCATTGACATATCCGGATGGAATCTCTCCGGCTATTTGCGCATCGTTCAAAACAAATAAAAGATTTAATAGAGTATCTGGACCAACGTTCCTTCTAAAAGCATGCGAGTATGGTCAAAAGAAAAAATGGCGTCATTTTTTCTTGGGAGGAGGAGAAGGTGTTGCTGAAAGAATGGCGAATGAATTGAAAAAGAAATATCCAGATATGGAAATCGCAGGTTATTACAGTCCTCCTTTCAGAGAATTAACGGATGATGACAACAGATATATCAAAAAAATAATCGAAGACGCAAAAACGGATTTACTGTGGGTTGGATTAGGTGGACCGAAACAAGAAATATGGATGGACAATAATCTTGACAAAATTAATGTTCAGGTTATGTTGGGGGTAGGAGCTGCTTTTGATTTTCATTCAAGAAACAAGCCATGGGCACCTTGGATAATTAGAAGGCTGGGACTAGAATGGCTGTGGAGAATGCTATCCGGGGGGAAACGAACATTTATAAGAAATATAAAATGTACATTCTTCATCGGTTTGGTTCTTTTATATGACAGGATTAGATGCTCTTTTCTTTTTAACCACCACAAGGAACTGCTAAAAAAAAGATTGTGCGACAAATAAAGTGTTAAAGGGTTTAGTTATTGTCAGTCCGAAACAGAGTATTATCTTCGACTGGAATAAGTTTAAATATTGACTAAAAACTTCAATGATATCACTATGAATCAAACAGATTGCATTAAGGTAAACAACACACGTGTTAACATAGAGTATAAGCACATCTACAATAGTCTGTCGATACAGATTTAATCTTTTTCTGTCTTTTTTTCCTGCTCTACGCATTAAGTACATAAAACAAATTAAACGTGTATGTTGTTTTTTCTAAGAATCAAAAAAATATTGCATATTGCATATAATAGGATGGAAATATAATGAAAACAAACAACACTCGTCCAGACAGATCTGAGCACATAATTCATTTTAGATATTTAGCGAATCAAATGCGTTCTTTTTTATATTTTTGTCTTAAAGCAAAATATGTTAAACGGCACGGATTTGTCAGGATTCCATGGAATGTTGAAATTTGGTCGCCACATCACGATATCGAATTGGGACACAATGTCCAATTCGGACCGGGTTGCATTATTCAATGTGATACAAAGATTGGAAACAATGTATTATTTGCTCACAATGTCGCTTTAATTGGAAAAGACGACCACTGTTATAATAAGCCGGGTGTAACGATGTGGAATTCTGGCCGTGGAGATCATTTCAAGACAATCATTGGAAATGATGTTTGGGTTGGACATGGTGCAATCGTTTTATCTGGGGTTAATATCGGGAATGGAGCTATCATAGCAGCGGGTTCTGTCGTAACAAAAAATGTTCCGCCATGTTCGATTGTTGCTGGCAACCCCGCAAAGGTTATAAAAAAAAGATTCGTCGACGATGAAGACATTCAATTCCATCTTCAAAAAATAATGTAATGGGCAATCAGAGTTCTTTGCCAAAAAGAAATTTTGGCAATAAGATTACACTTTTTTTGTGATGCTAACGGATCTCAACAGGCCATAATTCTATACAACACATTTTCAACAATATGATTATTTAACAATGCAAAAAAACAAAAAGATATTTTTTTACGTAGACACGTTTGACTTCTCAAAAGAAAATTCTGGTTCTGGCGGTGCTTCAAGTAATAATGCCGTTATCAGGCATATGGCTGATGAGGCTATATTTGTAGGGTACACGTCTCAAAAGGATTCCTTCGGAAAAGTCAACACAACGGAGCTTTTCCAAAACAGGATTTCATATATTCCGCTCGCAGACTACTCTCATTCTGGGTATAAATCTTTATTGCTTCCCGGGGCAATTAGATTTCTATTTTATTTATTTAAATACAAAAAAATTTATAATGATTTCAAGATCAACAATGTTTTTACAGGAAATTATATAGTTTTATGGTTTTTTGCTTTTTTCACGAACATGAAAATAATCTACTATGCGACTGGGCTTGGTAATCCGTGGACTATTGGCCGGCACAAAATATTGGGAAAGTTTTTTTCACCTTTTTATTATTTTTTTCAGGTTCGTGCTCTAAGACATGTTGTTGCTGCATGGGCAGCGGATTCTGTTGAAGAGTGTACAAAATGGAACAAATTATTATCGAAGAAGAACATTTCCACTCAATTTCATTCGATTCCCTCTGTTGTTGACACGGATTTCTTTTCTCCCGAAGATCACAATACCTTTAGAAAAGATTACCTCATTTCAGAGTCAATGCCTGTTTACATCTTTGTAGGACGATTGGCATATATTAAAGGGATCGACTTGATTTTAAGAAGTTTTCATATCGTGATTCAATCTATTCCCAATGCCATTCTGTTAATTGTGGGGGATGGAGAAGAGAGAGGTAAACTTCTAGAACTATCTAACCAGTTGTCATTAGGTGATCATGTTAGGTTTTTGGGAAACAAATCAAGAGAAGATGTAAAAAAACTATTAAATTGTTCTGATGTTGCATTAGTTGCTTCGTTTGTCGAAGGTTCATCGTTTTCGATGATAGAGCAGCTTGCAACAGGAAAAGCGATAGTTTCAACCCCGGTCAACGGGGCAGAAAGTATTATTTTTGAAGGCATCAATGGTTTTATCGTCAAAGAAAGAGATCCGATGGTTTATTCGAAAAAAATGATTGACGCTTTATCCTTAATTGATGCCCAATCATTCTCTCGCAATTTAGCATTGCAATCATATTCTGAGAAAAAATGTTGGGCAGAGCTAAAAAAGCAAATACTGGGAACTTTCTCCGAATAGCTTTTGGAGCACTACTGTCCGGTTAAAAAATATTGCAACAATTTACAAACTGGTCGATTTATTCAGGAGCATTCCAGTCGGGAGGTTTCCTAAAAGTGTCCCTGTTCAGATTGAGGACTTCGAACAACAAGGCGAAGTCTGACATGAGTGTATTGCGAAGACGGTTGGCCGGTTCCGTGACACCATGTCGGCATTTGTTGATGAACTTTGATGCAGGAAACAGCAGATAGAGGATGAGGGAATCCCAGATTTGCGTCATGAGGGCGTTCTGCCCCGTCCCATTGGGACCGGACTGTTTTGATTGACGTGATAGATGTAAATAGATAACCTTACGGAATCATGCGGGAAAAAACGGGTTCGATAGCCTGGAAGGATTCAACAATAAAGTCCGAACCCTGACCAGGATGGCATAACGGATACGGGGATGAAGAGCACATATGTTCAAAATCTATGATCTGCCGAACAAGCGGACAAACGACGGACTATGAACTTTTTTCACAAAACATCGAAGAGGCAGAAACAATCGCCTTTTCCTGTCTTTAATCCTTGACAAAACAAACACGGATTTATGGTAACGAAGAATCGCATCCAACGATTCTTACCCGTCAAAAACTGAAAACTCTCAAAAACAAATTGATAGAGGTTCCCATAACACAACCACATATCGTTAATTAACAAATAAAGGAGACGTTCACAATGAAAAACAAACAAATCAGATTCTTGCACACGCAAATAAGCCGGAGGTCAAGGTTAATAGCCTTTGCAAGTACAATGTTAACCATATTCTCTTTGTATGCTCAAGACAAAGCATCCAACAATGACCTGCTAGAAAAGTTTGTTCAGTCAAGAGGCGCAAACGTTATAACTTTTGATTCAACAAACATAAAGCAGTTTTGGATTGATAAATCTGTTTTCTCTCAAAATGACAAAATTAACATACTTTTAAGAAGCGTAAGAGGAAAACTTGAAAGCATACCCTTGAAAATACAGCTCGCAAATGTTAATGAAGCAATGGATTGCAAAATAGATGTCATTTCGGATAATTCCGATTTGAGCTTTTCGGCACAAGACAATAAATCTAAGACAATTTCACAATCTCACGCTGAAGATGATTTTATCCAGTACCATGTAACATCTTCATCTTTTCATTTAGAAGACACACAAAACGATTCATTTAACCTTGTCTTTACTTCAAAATATGATTCTCTTTCAATCCAAAAGATTCTTTTGTCTTTTTCAAGGAATAGCGATAGTTCTTTTTGGGTTTCTCCCGGAAGAAAAACGATGAATGCAGATTCTTTCATAGTGGAAAATAACGCTTCTGTTGAAACGTTGTCGGACAACAATTTTATCCTTAAAGGAAAAAATAGCAGATTATATGCAAAAAATAAAATCATCATAAGCGATAAAATGGTAGAAATGTCGGTAAAGATAAAAAATGTTGGTAATGTTCCCACATATGTAGATTTTGGGTACAGACCATACGATAAAGAACGGAACATTCTTAACCCATATCATTATCCCTATAAAAACAGCAAAGCAATAGAAGTCGTTTCCTACAACAAAGAAACGAATTCTATCATCGTCAATTCTTTGCCTATATGGAAAAAAGGGTGCACCTTTGCTATCAACGTAAAAAAAGACGACTCGGACATTCCAAATACCTCTGTTCTGTACGGCGCCGCAAAAGTATTAGATGTTAAGGATCTTAAAGATGGTAATTTTGAAATCACGCTTGACAAACCAGCAGGACAAGATTTAGAAAAAGGATCATTTGTTCGAATGCACCAAAATGGTGGAAATCTGTTTTATACAAATTCTAAAACGATTCAGCCCGGAGAAGAAGTCGTTTTTTCGTCTTCCTTGAAAAAAGATGATTTGTTCTTAGAATATTCAACCTCAACCAATGCATTTCCAAAAGGCTTTTATTCTATTCAACCGCTTCTTTTTTCACGAACATCAGAGGGTGAGCAAGATAACTTGATCCAGATCAGTGACTTTTTAGTTTCGTTTTAATTAATAGGGTTTAAAGGATTTCTGAAAATGAAACACTTGATTCTGCCTAGTGCAATAATTGTTATCTTGATCGTCTTCTTCGTCATCATAGAGCGCAAGAAGTTCAATTGGTATGAAGACGCGTCGGTTCAAACTGTTCAATGCGAGAAATCCTCAAACATCAAAAAAATATCAGTCTTTGCTCCTGAAACGGAATCCTTGATCGTAGTGACATCCACAGCCAAGACAGAATTTGTCAAGATGAAATCTGTCGAAAGCAAAACTGTGGAATCCGAGCCTATGACAGCATCCTTCACGATTGAAGGAGCAAAGCCTGTTACTGAGACAAAAGCTTCCGAGCTCAAGCATGCAGACACATATCTTTTGGCAGAAACAAAGCTTTCTGAAACCAATCCCGCTGAGACGAAAACTGAAACCACAAGGTTTGTATCTGAAATCGAACCAGCTAATCGTAGAAATGCCAGTAATGAATCTAAGTCTACTGAGGTTAGGATAGCAGATTCAAGCAGATTCTTCCCTGTTGCTGTACCAGTCATTACTGCGGAAGAAGCAATTATAGCTAACGAGGAAGCGTTAAGATTCTCGACGAAAGAGAAATCGATTCCGCCAGTTCCTCGTGCTGACGCGGATACAAATGATATAAATTCTGTTGCCGAATACAAAGAAGAAGACGAACCAGCTCCAATGGCTGTTCCAGTTCTTACCTCGGAAGAAGCCATAAAAGCAAACAAGGAAGCGTTAAGATTCCAGCGCAACAATGCACTTGCAAAAACATTTCAATCGTTCATCCATAAGATAGGGCTTAACAACAATCGAATTCATTTTATTTTTTCTCTGCTTCCTCTGTTATTCGTTATTGATATCTTAATATTCAAAAGAAAGAAGAATAAAAAGAATGGCAAGTTGATTGAATACATTTCGTTACCAAGACGTGTGCGTATTCTGTTATCGGTTTCACTTCTTGCTTTTGGTATTCTAGTATTTGTTCCCTGGAGCGTATATTTTGGAAACAGTCTGCAATTCCCATTTATCTTTCAGGACTTTGTCAATTGGAATCTTCGTGTACTCACTATATCCATTATCGGATCCAGTGTCATTTTGCTTTTGATACCACCAATCATTAGCGATTATCTCATAGGAATAATAGCTGGACTTGGATTCTGTGTTTATGTGCAAGCTATGTTTATGAATCAATACCTTGAGTCAATGAATAAAGGTGTTGAACCGAACTGGAGCGAGCATGTTGTTTTTGGAACAATTAATTTGATTATTTGGATAACTCTTATTTTATCTCCCGTCATCTTAAGGAAAGTGGCCCCATCTTACTTTTTCAAAATCATATCAATGGCTACAGGGGTTATTCTTTTCTTAGAGGTCTTGGCCACAATGTCCATGGTTTTTTCTGCCGATCAAAGCGTGTGGTTGCGTTCAGATGAATTTTTTGTTGATGGTTCAAATCAATTCCAGTTTTCGAAGAAGAAAAACGTTGTCGTTTTTGTTTTTGACGCATTAGGAAGCGGATTTGTAAAAAAATGTTTCGAGGATTATCCGGAAACTAAAGAACTCATGAAAGATTTTACCTGGTATATTGATGCCCGCAGCAATTATGGTTCGACATTCCTTGGTTTAACCTGCGAATTGACCGGAACAACTCTAAAGAATCCAGCCAACAGTTTTTATGAAATTTTTGAAAAAATGTGGCATTCGCCTTCTGCGGAATCCTTTTACAAGCAAATGAAAGATGCCGGATATGATTCAAGGTTTTTTATGCAAATGGGCAAATCCGGAATAGGACCAGAAGACTATTATCATAGTTACTTTTCAAATGTTGAGCGCAATAATATAACGTATATAATCGATTATAACCGTATTCACTTTTGCCTAAAAGTCATGTCAGGTTTTAGTTTCGCCCCATACTTTCTTAAAAAACATTTCTTCTACGCATTTGATTTCGCGGATAATATTGTTCAAAAGGAGATTTATGATATTCCCTCAAAAAACAGAGGGGTTCCAAGAGCCAATTCCGATTATTTAAAGAAATTAATGACATCAGGAATATCATCGGAGGCGAACAAACCAACACTTTCTTTTCATTATTTGATAGGTGCCCATCCTCCATTCAGATACGATGCACAATGCAATGACATTGAGAATCCAACATCTGGTGATCCTATCCCTGCAACAAGAAGCTGTTTTTATATTTTATCCAAGTTTATTAGTTTTCTGAAGGATATGGGCATTTACAACAATACGGCGATTCTAGTTTGTTCAGATCATGGGGGATACGGGGAAAAAGGAGAAATTTTAAGCACGCCTTTTGATATGACGTTTATGATTAAACCATTCGATGAAAACAAATCACAAATAACAATAGATAACTCAAAGGTCCAAAGCATAGATATTCTTCCCACAATATTAAGTTTATCTTGTGGATATAATGCTGATTTCAAAGATTTTGATGGCTATCCATCTTTTGATGTTCCGAAGGACAGAATAAGGAAAATATATAATCTTGGTAACATTAAAGACTTGCCTTCTCCCGATCCAGCTTTAAATAAAACTTATGGTGACATGAATTCATTTATCGAGTATGATTTTGTCGACATGAAATCTTTTAACATGAGGGCTGGCTCAAAATCCATTGTCCGCCAATTTCCTCTTGTGAATGTCTCTCATAAGGATTCCTTGTCACACCCAGGAAAGGACTCAAAATGAAATACACAACTTGTAATACCAATATTGCCGTCATTGGTGGCGGCAATATCGGTACGCAATTTGCATGTGTATGTGCTTCCAAAGGATACAAGGTAAATCTCTGCAGTTCCAAGCCGGAACTCTATGATGGGATCCTTGAAACGATTGATGAATTTGGGAACAGGACGGTTGGAAAGCTCAACAAGGTCTGCTCTAGCATACAAGAAGCAGTTAAAGAATGCTCCATTATCTTCATAACGCATCCGGCATTCAGACTGAAAGCAATAGCAGATCAAATACAACCGCATATCAAAAACAATGTCAGCATTTGTGTTGTCCCAGGAACAGGCGGAGCAGAATTTGCATTTTTGGATTGTATAAGAAAAGGCGCCGCATTATCGGGGCTTCAAAGAGTTCCTTCCGTTGCAAGACTGGAACAGTACGGGAAAAGAGTTCGTTGTGAAGGCCTGAGAAAAGAGCTGTTTTTAGCATCTGTCCCCAACTGCAAAACAAATGGTTTTTCTGACTTTTATCTAATGTATGGGAAATCCCCTGCAATATTCTTCCGAACTATCTGAATATTACACTTACTCCCAGCAATCCGATTTTACATACAACACGGTTAAGAACCCTGTTTGCAACATATACAGAGGGTATGGTTTATGAGAGGAATCCTCTATTTTATGGCGAGTGGAATGATGCTTCCTCTGAGCTTTTAATCGCCTGTGATGGAGAACTTCAGAATATGATAAAGAGAATTAAGGGACTTGATTTGTCCGGGATCAAATCCCTGAAAGAGCATTATGAAAGCGATACGGTCGAAGCAATGACCAGGAAAATATCAGGCATTAAGA
>JAEEGG010022984.1_pt1 | contig 12226 bp, 11 predicted proteins | sample 9134161 | NCBI WGS metagenome assembly JAEEGG01 (sample SAMN16246543, study PRJNA631951) | gut metagenome | biome: gut microbiome; feature: rumen; material: CR-attached | host: Bos | place: Iran: Karaj | collected 2018-10 | reverse complement strand
TCTGTTTATTTTTCCCTAGATTAAAAAAAGAATACAGCTTAAGAGATGAAGAAATGAAAAAACTAGAGCCTAATATTATATATAGCATTATAGCTTACCTATATTTCTTCTCTGTTTTCTTGGGAATGACGACAATTCATATTAGCAATTATGCTTTAGATTTCTCACAAGGCGAAGAACATATTGTATATGTTACGAAAACTAACACTCGTGTATCAGGTGGAACTAAAAGTTCGAGAATCCATTATGAAATTCACTATCAACCAGATATACTGGGTGTTTATAAGATAGAAGTTCCTGAAGTATTGCAACAAAGTGTAAAACAAGGTGATAGATTAAAACTCTTCTTAAAAAAAGGTTTGTTTGGAATACCCTTTATTAGCGGTAACATCAAAATTATAAAATATCAATAACCTCTCAACTTTCAATTCTCAAATCTGTTTTCTGTTAACAGTTATCAGTTATCAGTAACAGCCAACTATATTCAAGTGTTACGCTTCGCTGTGAGACACTTCGTCGTGGGACGGCGGCTAACGTCGCCCGTGGTAATTGTTTGAAAAGTTCTAATTCTTTAATCTTATGTCTCAAGTTTTGGTCTTAAATCTTATATCTCATTTCTCAATTCTCAACTCTCATTTCTAAATAATTGCGTTTGCTCTAGGAATTTGTTAAAAAGAAATAGACAAGGAGTTAATATGAATATTAATCGTGATTATAAGCCTTTTTCAAATTATTTGCTGTTTCTTTGTTTGGCATTTATTTGTTCTACTAATCTGGTATATTCACAGACAGATTCAGATGATTCTTATGATTTGGAATCTGCTATAAATAATCATAATAAAGTATTTACAGAAAAAAAGGATGCTAATTCTTCTATTGAGTTAAAAAAAATTGAGCCTTGGACTTTTTCAGGAAAAGTTAAATGCATTATTGATGAAAACAATATTGTTGTAAAACACAAAGACAGAGAAATAATGATTAAATTTATAAATAAAGAAGCTTCAGAATTTAAGGTTGAAGACGAGGTTAGGGTCACTTGTATTCCTTATAGGGAGAACCCGAATAAAGTTATCTTAGCTAAGGGGATGAAAATAAAAAAAGCTGACGGGCAAACTGATACGCAAACCAATTTACAAAATTCAGAAATGTTACCAAAGGAAAATAGAAGATTGAGTCGTTCTGAAAGGGGTTTAAAGGGAAGAAATATATCAAACAATTTTAGAATGAATAGAAACTGCGTTATTTCTGGAGAAGTATCTGAAATTGTTTCTGATTCAAGTATATTAATTAAATATGAGGGCAGAGAAATATTGGTTAAGTTTAGAGGAAGAAAGGTTTCTAACTTTGAAGTCGGAGATAAAGTATCTGTCAGTTGTGTAGCATATCGAGAAAACCCGAATGGGGTTATCTTAGCCAATGGTGGGGAAATAGAAAAGGAAGAATAATTCGTTTTTATTGTAGTTGGTTTTTGTTGTAGTTATTGTTATTCTTTGGGTTATGATTGGGGTGGTTGTTTAGAGCCAATCACCAACCACCAAACACAGCCAAGCTTTGCTTGGTGAAATCCTTGTACCCTCTTTAAAAATAGATTGGTTTATGTTAGATTATGTAATCTATATTTAATAAGGGTAAAGCGATGAAAAAAGCAGATGCATTCAAAAATGCATGTAAAAATATAAAGCTTTTATTATTCGACTGTGATGGTGTTTTAACTGATGGTCGAATAGTATTAGGCAACGATGGCATTGAACTTAAATTCTTTTCTACTTTTGACGGAATGGGTTTAAAGATTTGGCATATGGCAGGTTTGGCTGCTGGCTGTATAACAGGCAGAGCTTCAGGAGCACTTGCAAAACGTGCTCAAGAGCTTAAATTTGATGAGCTTCACCAAAATATTGCTGACAAAAACGAAACCTTAGATTCTATAATGAAAGAACGAGGCTTAAAACCTGAAGAAGTAGCTTATATTGGTGACGATATAAATGATTTACCTGTTGGCACAAAAGTCGGTTTGTTTTTCGTTCCAGCAAACCATCACGAAGTTATAAGACCTTATGCTGACTATATTCTTTCGAGAAAAGGCGGTTTCGGAGCAGTTCGCGAAGCCATTGACATTATTCTGACCCATAAAGGCTTATTAGAAGATTTAGTTAAGTCATTTGCAGATAGATGATTAAAGAAAAACTGAAAACAATAAGAAGAACGGTACGCTATTATCTAATACGCTTATTAATAAGCTGTATGCGTCTTCTTCCTATTTCAAAAATACCAAAGCTTAAGCTTTTGCTGATAAAAGCAATTAAGACCTTCGGTAAAAAAGAGCTGAACAAGGCTTACGAACTTCTGCCAATTGAATTTTCTGACAGAAAAGACCAAATCATTCATGGAATGATAGAAAACGTAGCTTTGAATGTTCTGGAAATCATCTATTATGAAAAGCTGATTAAAGCTAATCCTGATTTTTGTAAGTTTGAAAACTGGGATATTATCGAAAACATTAAGAAGCAGGGCAAAACGCCTCTGCTCTTAGTTGGTCATTTCTGTAATTGGGAAGTATTGGGATACGAGTTTATTAAAGCAGGTTTAGACATGACTGTAATAGCTCGCCCAAACAACAATCAGAAAATGACAGAGTTTATAAACCACTTGAGAGAAAAACACAACCTTAAAGTGGTTATGAAGAACAATATTTTGACTGCTATTAAATTGCTTCATAATAATAAGCCTGTTACTATTCTTTCTGATTTGAATGCAAGGGAATGGGGCTATCAGGTCGACTTTTTCGGTCGGAATGCCTCTTTCTATAGTGCACCAGTTATAATATCTGTTAGAAGCGGTATGCCTTTGATTCCGGTTTTCCCTGAGAGACAGCCTGATGGAAACATTAGATTCATTGTTCAACAGCCTATTACCTGGGAAAAAGGCGAAAGCATGAGAGAACGTGTTCAAAAATATGCGAAAGTTTATGAAAACGAATATAGGAAACGACCAGATTTATGGTTCTGGTTCCATGATAGATACTCTTTTGCAGAAACGGGAAAGCTTAAATGATTAAGAATATTTTTTCCAGTTTCTGGTTTTGGGGTCTGCTTTTGGCTGCCTTCATCACTATTATTCTTTGGGATGACAGCATTGAAGACGGAGCAAAAGGAACTTACGTAAAACACAAAATGACTTTGAACAATGTTAATTTCAGCCAGATTGAAAACGGCTTTGAACATGCCAGAATGTATGCAACTGTCTGCGAAATGGATGACAGCCAGACAAATATGGAAGGTAGGGACATCAAAGTCTTGTTCTTCAAGGAAGATGTAGCCACATTTACTGGCAGACTCATTGCTGCTACAGCAACTAAAACTCCTTTCGAAGCTAAGTTTTACGGTGATGTCAGATTGTGGGATACCGATAACGAACGCATGAGAACCGAAGAAATGCGGTATCTGTTTAATAGAAAGGAGTTAAGCACCCAGAAACCTATTACGGTCTGGAAAGACAATGCTGTTTTAACAGGGCTTGGGATGACTTACAACACAGAAAGAAAAGAAATAACCATAAATCAACAGGTTGTTATCAGGCTTTGGGAGGAAGAGAAAGAACCACCTAAGCCTCAGAAAGATATTGACCCTGTCAGTGGACTCCCTGTTGCTGAACCTATAGAAAAGATTTTGAACATTAATAATAATGGGTCTGATACTTCCCAAATAATTAAGGAAAATGCTTCTGAAACCCAGGAAGTATCTGAAAACTCTATTGCAAGCGAAAGTCAGACAAATCTTCTTACTCAGGAATCTAACAAATGAAAAAGTTAATCACAAATATTCTGCTTCTTTCTTTAACTATGATTATTACGGCTTTCCCGCAGGTGAAAGCTCAAACAACTATATCTACCGGTGATATGGTCATTACAAGTAAACTAATGACCTTCCACAACGGTATTTATGTCGCTAGAGGTGGAATTAAGGCAGAACAGAAAGACAGTACTATGACTGCTGACCGTGGTATTTATGACCAGGAACTGGAAGTCATTAAAGCTATAGACAACGTTAAAGTAACTCAGCCTGATACTGTTTTGACAGCCGATTATCTTGAAGCTTACCCTAAAGAAGACAGACTGGTTGCAAGAGGGAATCCAAAAGTTACAAGAATTATAGAAAGACAGAAGAAAAACTCTAGTGAAGAGTCTTCTTCAAAAACTAGAGTTATTCTGACTTGCAATGAAGTAGAATCTTTCAACAAAGAAGATAGATTTCTTGCTAAGGGCGATGTTCGAGTAATCGAAGTAGAATATAGAGATAGCGAAACAGAAGAAGAAGCTGAAGAAAACGAAAAGAAGCCTATAACCGAAATTACCTGTGAGTATCTTGAAATGTTTTCCAAAGAAGAAAAGGCTATTTGTAGAAACAATGTCGTTATAGTCACAGATACGCTTACAGCAACAGGTGATAAGGCTATTTACCTTAATCTTTCCAGTCAGGTTACAATAGTCGGTCATGCTCATGCACAGCAGGTTTCTAAGGAAAAGGGAAGCAACAAGAATCAGACTTCTGAACTTTTTGCCAATAAAATACTTTATTACCCTGATGAAGAACGAACTATAGCAGTAGGCAACGTTCATGCTACTGTTTATCCTGGCTCAGATAGCGGAAAAAACAAGGATAAAGATAAGAAAAAAGATAAAAAGAAAAAGAAGAAAAAAGCCAAGAAGTCAGAAGAAAATGCTGATGGCGAAAGCAGTGAAGTTGATGACAGTCTAGAAGATGTTCCTGCTGGTGATTTCACTGAAATTGGCGGAGATAATAACGATGAGTGAAGAAGAAAACAACAATCAGAAAATGGCTGAACCTTCTCCTGATGAAGCTAATAATGAAGCTAATTTTGAGAAACTGCCTGAAAATACTGATCCTAACATAGATACAATCACAGTTCAGTCTGTGTGCAAAACTTATAAAGGTAGAACTGTTGTTAACCATGTTTCTCTTAATATCAAGAAAGGTGAAATAGTCGGTCTCTTAGGCCCAAATGGAGCTGGTAAGACTACTACTTTCTATATGGTAGTAGGCTTGGTAAAACCTGATGAAGGCAGAGTTCTCTACAACAATAAAGACATTACTAAGAAAGCCATGTATCAGCGTGCTAGAATGGGTATTGGTTATTTACCCCAGGAAGCAAGCGTTTTTAGAAAACTTACAGTAAAAGAAAACATTTGGCTTATACTTGAAAACATAGATATAAGCAATAAAGAACGTAAAGAACGTCTAGACATGCTTCTGACAGACTTAGATATAGGAAGAATAGCAGATAGTCTGGGTTATGCTTTATCTGGCGGTGAAAGACGACGTGTTGAAATTGCCCGTGCGTTGGCTGCGGAACCTAGCTTTATTCTGTTAGACGAACCTTTTGCAGGGGTTGACCCTATAGCCGTTGCCGATATTCAAAGCATTGTATTAAAACTTCAGAAAAAGGGTTTAGGTCTTCTTATTACTGACCATAATGTTAGTGAAACTCTTGCAATCGTTGATAGGGCTTACATTCTCAGTTTAGGAAAGATTCTTGTTTCTGGTTCTGCTCAATTTGTTGCAGAAAACGAAACAGCTAGAAAATTCTATCTTGGAGATCGTTTCAGACTTGATCAAATAGATAAAAAGGCTTAATTCATGCTTTATATAATTGTTTCTATAGTAATAAGCGGTGTAATTGCTTACTTGGGTGATGCCTTAGGCACATTGGTAGGCAAGAAGCGTCTCAGTCTTTTTGGAATGAGACCTCGTTTTACTGCTTTGTTCGTAGCTATATCAACTGGTATAGTCATTACTCTTTCAACTTTTTTAGTTGGAATGATGCTTTCAGAAGATGTTAGATTAGCTCTGTTTTCTATAGAAAAATTGAAAAAAGATATTGATACTCTTCAGGCTGAATCAGCTGCTTTGGGAGAAATAAAAACCAAGCTGGAAAACGAAAAGAACATCCTTTCTGCTGATGTTGAACGTTTGACTACTCAGGTTAAAATGAAAGAAACCGAAAGTGTTGCTTTCCGTAAAGATGAACCTTTGGCAATTACCGTTATAAAAGCTGGTCAGGAACCCAAAGAAGTTATGAAATCCATAACTAATCTTATTATCACTCTGTCAGACCATGTTCGTAGACGAAATGTTGTTGTAAAGCCTGAAATAGAATTCTTTACAGAAAATAAAGAACAGCTCAACATGATGGCTAATCATATTGCCAGTTCTAGTAGTGATTTGGTTCTTGGGGCAATCGCCGCTGAAAACATAATAGCAGGCGAAGAGCTTGGGAATGTTAGATTTATTATTTTACCAAACGATTTGATATTCCATAAAGACCAGCAGATTGCCTCTATGGAAATAGACGGAACCTTGGATAGAGCAGAAATTGCAAGAATAATGCAGAATTTTATGGATGAAATAAACCATGAAGTTGTTAATGTGGGAATGATTGCCAACCCGCTTACAGGTAGTTTTGGAAGCATGTCTTACGGTTCTATGCTTTCTTTCTATGATATGATTAATAAAATTAAGGAGCTTAATAGGAAGATAATTCTAATTGCTGTTGTTCCAGAAGATATCTATGCTATAGGACCGCTGAATGTTGTTTTCAGATTTGAGGAAACGGGCGAAAATCTATTTAGCACCGATCCTAAAGCCTTAGCTTCTTCAACACCGATGGTTAGCTCAGAAATAGCTTCTTTTACATCTGATACTTTGGCTTCGTTTACTTCAGAAACCTTAGCTCCATCACCAGAGATTAATACAGCCTCAGAAAGCATTTCTAATCAGTAAGCCCTCGCGTCCACTGTCCGAAAACTTGAATTTGCTGTAAAATTAGTATATAGTCTGCACATTGTCATAAACGTATAGCTTTCAGGGCTAAAGCCCATACGCTATACTTATTATGACAAATATGCAGACTATTAACATAACTTTTTTGTCGTCTGCACATTGTTATAAACGTATAGCTTTCAGGACTAAAGCCCATACGCTATTCGCGCATGGAAGGCGCTACATTATCTAAAAAATAATTATATTGAAAATCCTGATTACCAAAATAAAAAGTTTACTTTTGCCCTGTATCACTGATATATAGAGTTTGCCTTTATATCTCTAGACAGTTATAATAGTATACTAGCTTTAAGAAAGGTAATTACAGATGAAGATACTGGTTGTGTCTATAAACTATTATCCTGAGCCTGCACGCATTACAGATATATGCGAGGAACTGGTGAAAAGAGGTCATGATGTAACTGTAATTACCGAAGTTCCAAACTGTCCCAAAGGTGACTTTTATGATGGATACCCAGATGGCAGGGCAAGAGACGAAGTTATTAATGGGGTAAAAGTCCATCGTTGCTTTACCATAGCAAGAAAAACTGGTGCTATCCGCAGAGTTCTGAGCTATTACAGCTATGTTTTTTCTTCTGTTAACTATGTTCGCCACATGAAAGACGAATTTGATGTGGTTTTTGTTAACCAGCTTTCTCCCATAATGCTGGCTTATGCTGGTGCAGAGTATAAGAAGAGATTCGGGAAGAAGATTCTTTTCTATTCTATGGATTTATGGCCTATGAGCCTGGTTGTAGGCGGCATAAAAGAAAATACTCCTGTATTCAAGTATTTCCACAGGGTTTCGGAAAAGCTTTATAAAAGCGCAGATGTGTTGCTAGGCACCTCAAGGTCTTTCCCGGCTTATTTTGAAAAAGAGTTCGGAATAACTGGAATGAAGTATCTGCCCCAGTATGCTGAAGCTTTGTTTTCGCCTGAACAGTGTAGAAAAGTGCCTTCTGAAACTTTTGATTTGATGTTTGCTGGCAATATAGGTAATTTCCAGAGAGTTGATACTATCATAAGGGCTGCGGCGCTTACTAAGGATAATAAAAGAATCAGATGGCATCTGTTGGGCGATGGTAGTGAGCTTGAAAACCTTAAAAAGCTTGCAGAAAGCTTAAAAACAGACAACGTCATTTTCCATGGAAGAAAGCCGCTTGAAGAAATGCCTAAATACTACTCTATGGCTGATGCTATGGTGGTAACCATGATGAAGAATCCGGTTATTTCTTTGACTCTTCCGGGAAAAGTTCAAAGCTATATGGCTGCTGGAAAGCCTATTTTGGGTGCTATAGACGGTGAAACTCAGCTTATTGTGAAAGAAGCCGATTGCGGGCTTTGCGGTGAAGCTGAAAATGCTGAAGTCTTGGCTCAGAATGCCATAATTATGTCTAATCAATCTATGGAAAAGTATGCAAGAAATTCTTTTGAGTATAATGAAAAATACTTTAACAAAGAAAAGTTCATGCAGACGATTATAAGCGAGCTAGAAGCTCTGATGCTGCCAAAAGGCTGAAAGCCTTTCGGATAGGGAAGAGGGAGAATGGAATTTATCCCCTTTTTCAAAGGGGAACGGCTGCTTTAGCAGTCGAGGGGATTTTTGAGAAGTCTATTAAGGAGTAGAAAGTTGAGTCCGAAGACTATTTTGTTATTTGAAACTTTAAAAAGATGTAATTGTTTATATAGAAAAAACTATTCCTTTCATGTATTAAAAAGATTGTTTGCCAATAAACTATCTGTAATTATCCTCTTATTTGGATTTATTCTTGGTCCTTCTGTTTGTTGTTTTGCAGCAGATAAGGCAACACCTGGAAGCATTATCGCGTTTATTTTTGGAATAATAATAGTGGTCTTATTTCATCTTGTTACGGCTTTAATAATTTTGACGCCTATTATTTTAATTGTTTATGGCCTTGTAATTTTCCCCAAGTTAGAAAAACGAAGAATAAAGGATTACGTAGAAAAAAATCATTTAAAATATATTGAAAAGATTTCAAAGCTACCAAATAACTTAGATATTGATTTCATGCAATTTAACGGCTCTAAGTCTTTTGAAGATACAATAATTTTTCAAAAAGAAAGTTATTCATGTATACTGACAAATTTAAATTATAACTATACTTCATCTAAGGGAAAATGCGGAACTTTCCCTCTGCCACTATTGATAATAGTAGATAAAAATCAGAATTTCCCATTTTTTTATTTAAAAGATGCGTATTTTGAAAAAAATATAGAACAGAGATGCGCTTATTCTGGAAGTAAACATAATATAAGGTTTATGGAAGAAGAATATCGTAAGCGTTTATCTTTTTATCGAGGTTATAATTTGGTAATGGAGGAAGACCCTGAGTTTGAGGAAAGATACTCCATGGAAGTTGATGAAAATAGCGCAGATGCGGTAAAGAAATTCTTTGGTCCACAAAAAAGAAGCATTTTTAATGAATTAGACAATAAATTTTTCTGCTATGAAGGTAATGGTAATTTGTTTATTATCTGTTCAGCAATAGAAATTACTTATTTTAAAGACAAAATCAAGTTCATGGAAAAGGGTATAGAGCTTTACAATAAGATAATGTATTGAGGAAAAGGGCTTTAAGGAGCTACCATTTGATATCCTATTAATACCAATAAAACTGGCCATAATAAGGCATATGGTATTTTTTCCATAACTTGGTTTAAATATTGGTGAATTTGTTCTTGTTTTTTTTCTAACGGACTAAGGGGTGGACCTTTAGAAAGGTCTGGTCTAGTTCCTTCAAGATCACCGTGATAATCGCAGTAAACAGTGCCAGAACCAGTTAGGTCACTGCCTCTATAATTACAGGCTGTTTCCGGACGGGGTTGTTTTGTTTTTAAATACCCGTCTTTTACTAATAAATCTTCATCCAAGTTTTCCATGAATGTTTCGTGATCCATGTTATACATTTCTACTGCGCCCGTAATTACTCTGATATTAGAATAGCAAGCTTTGTCTCTATAACTTCTTCTGCCACATTTTACGTAATATGGGCTAGGGCCCAGGAATAGAAAACCCAAGAAACCTAAAAGGTAGATTAAGGAAAGGGTGATGCGTATTTTTTTTGTCTTTTTGACGTTTTCAGCCATATAAAATACCAAATTAATTTAGATTATATTAATTTTACTATATTTTGTGGAAATGTTGCAATTAACAATAACAAAGCTGGCTTTCAGTCGAGATAGCGTCAGACTTTAAAATGTGAGTCGACTTCTTCCCTGAAAGTATCTGGTTTTTCGGGCTCAAAGCCTTCGTTTGCCCACATAACTGTTATTAAATCTTCAGTTTTAGAAAGATTTATAATGTTGTGGGTATAACCAGGCAGCATACAGACAGCTTCAATCTTTTCACCACTGACTTCGAAGCTGATTATTTCGTCAGAGTCAATCTTTCTCATCTGAATAAGCCCGTGACCAGCGACAACAATAAAAAATTCACACTTAGAATGGTGCCAGTGCTGCCCCTTAACTACACCGGGCTTAGAAATGTTGATAGAGACCTGACCGCTTTTCGACGAGCGAAGAAGCTCTGTAAAACTACCTCTTTCGTCAGTATGCATCTTTAATGGAAACTTGACTTTATCTTTTGGCAGGTAAGCTAGATAAGTAGAATAAAGCTTCTTTTCAAAAGAATCTGCAGGAATTTCAGGAATTTCGAGGGTTTGGGGCTGTTCCTTAAATTTTTGGAGCAAGTCTGCTATTTGCCCTAAGGTAATTTTATGAGATATGGGAACAAAGCAGTATCGGCCTTGAGTATCTGCGATAAATTCAGCGCCTTCAAAATTGCATCTATGTTCCTGACCTTTTAAGGCAAGGAACATTTCATCAATCAAATCATCGATGTAAACAAGTTCTAATTTGGTATTTCTGTCGTTAATAGTTATAGGCAGGTCGTTTGCAAGGTTGTGGCAGAAAGTTGCTACAACAGAGTTGTAATTTGGCTTTCCCCATTTCCCGAATAGGTTAGGGAAGCGGTAAACAAGAACCTTTGCGCCGGTTTCTTTTGCATATTCAAAGAATACTTCTTCACCGGCCTTTTTGCTTTTACCGTATTCGCTACCGGCATAACGCCCTTCAAGAGTCGCTTGAATCGAGCTGGAAAGCATTACAGGGCATTTGTTGTTATGCTTTTTCAGAGTATCAAGAAGGCGAGCCGCAAAATCTCGGTTGCCCTTCATGAATTCATCATTGTTTTGCGGTCGATTGATTCCAGCCAGGTTAAAGACGAAGTCGACTCTCTGGCAAGCCTCTTCTAATAAAGCATCTGAGCTGTTGACGTCATAGAGATAGATATCGCCGATATCAAGCTCTGAATGAGCTTTGTCTTTGTTCTCCATCACATTTTTCAGGGCGGCAGTAAGGTTTTTACCTACAAAACCATAAGCGCCGGTAATCAGAATGTTCATTTGCGCCAAACCATCTTATTTACTACACCAACGTAAGACTGAATAATCTTAACAACCTTTGTGCTAACGTTTTCTTCTATGTAATCAGGAACAGGAATTCCGTAATCACCACTTTTATTCATTTCTACTGCTGTATCTACTGACTGCAATAGGCCTTTTTCGTCTATTCCTGAAAGAATAAAGCAGGCCTTATCTAAGGCTTCTGGGCGTTCTGTTGATGTTCTTATGCAGACAGCAGGGAAGGGGAAACCTACGGAAGTGAAGAAACTTGATTCTTCTGGAAGTGTGCCTGAATCTGAAACTACGCAGAATGCGTTCATCTGTAGACAGTTGTAATCGTGGAACCCTAACGGTTCGTGCTGAATGACTCTTGAATCAAGCTTGAAGCCAGTGGCTTCTAAGCGCTTCTTTGAACGTGGGTGGCAGGAGTATAAAATTGGCATATCATACTTTTCTGCCATTTTATTTATCGCTGTGAAAAGGCTTATGAAGTTCTTTTCTGTGTCGATATTTTCTTCACGATGAGCAGAAAGAAGAATATATCTGCCTTTTTCTAGACCTAATCTCTGGTGAATGTCTGAAGCTTTGATTTCTTCTAGGTTATTTCTTAAAACTTCGGCCATAGGCGAACCTGTAACATAGGTTCTTTCTTTCGGCAAGCCGCATTCGGCCAAGTAACGTCTTGCGTGTTCTGAGTAGGCCATATTAACGTCTGAAATAATATCAACTATTCTGCGATTGGTTTCTTCAGGCAGACATTCATCTTTGCAGCGGTTCCCTGCTTCCATGTGGAAAATAGGAATGTGTAGACGTTTTGCACCAATGACAGAAAGGCATGAGTTGGTATCACCAAGCACCAAAACTGCTTCTGGCTTTATTTCCATCATAAGATTATAGGAAGCGGCGATGATATTACCCATAGTATCACCCAAAGTTTCACCAACGGCATTCATGTAAACTTCGGGG
>JAEEGG010022975.1_pt1 | contig 12230 bp, 14 predicted proteins | sample 9134161 | NCBI WGS metagenome assembly JAEEGG01 (sample SAMN16246543, study PRJNA631951) | gut metagenome | biome: gut microbiome; feature: rumen; material: CR-attached | host: Bos | place: Iran: Karaj | collected 2018-10 | reverse complement strand
TGTTCACTTTGTATTGTAATATACAAAAAGGCGGAAGTCGTGAGATTTCCGCCTTTTGGTTCCTTGTCCGCAACTGTTTCATTCACTGATGGTTTCGACCAGGACGCCTTCCAGCTCCTGCCGGTCCATCTGTCCGTCGAGGCAGATGAAGGTGGTCTCGGGGCCCTCGGCGGCGACCATCACGAAACTGTTGACGATCTTTTCCGTGCCGACGGTGTACATCCGCACCACTTCGCCGGCGTCCTTGGCTTCCATCAGGAGTTCATAGCGGCCGTTGGAGATGAAACGGCTCACTTCCGAACTGAGTTTCTCGTTGACGCGGCCGTTCTCGCTGCTGATGATGTACAGGCCGGACAGGGAACGGATGAGGGGAGCGAGGTTGACGTGGTTCTCACCCACTTCCAGGTCCGGGATCTTGCCGATGAGCCGGAACATCGCCGGAGAGATGTAGACGGCGCTGACGCCTTCCGCGTCGGAATACTTCTGATAAATGCTTTTCCCGCTCTGGGCGGATGCGGCCAGCGCGCTGAGCAGCAGGACCGCAAGGAGGATTATGCGTTTCATTGGAGATTGATTTTTTCGAGGACGTTGAGGGTTTTGTCGGCCACGGGCTTCGCTTCGCGGGCGATGTCGACGCCGGTGGCCATTTTGTCTGAAATGCGCTGGAAGACCCGTTCCACTTCCGCGTAGGCCAGGTAGGGATCGTCGAAAGTGTCTTTCGGCTCACCCTTGCCCAGGGTGGGGATGACCAGCGCGGCGGCCAGGGCGGCAGCGGCGGAAAGGGACACGTATGTGATCCTGCGGGCGGCGGAAGGGCGGGAGGTGCGCCCTGAGGCGACCTCACGCGCGGCGAGAGTCTCGGCGAGGCGCTGCCGCAGTCCTTCGGGGACGGGGGCGGGGTCCTGCAGGGCTGCAGATTCCAGCTCTTCCCATCCGAGTTTTTCGAGTTCTTCTATGCTTTTCATATCTTGGACTTGATCGTTGAGCGTGCGCGGGAAAGCAGCACGCGGAGGGTAAGGTAATTCATCCCGGTCCGCTGGGCGATCTCCTCGTAGGAAAGGCCCTCGACGGTACGCAGGATCAGGATTTCGCGCTGTCGGTCAGGCAGGGACTTCACGGCTTCCAGGACTTTCTCCAGCCGCATGCGTGCATCCATTTCGTCGTCCTGGAGGTGCGTCTTTTCCGGCTCCGGCAGTTGCTCCGGGAAGGTGAGATGGGAGGCGCGGCGGAGGCGGTCCAGGCAGAGGTTTTTCAGGAGGGTGACGCTGTAGGCCCTGGGGGAGCGGATGCCGTCGAGGGCGTCGCGCGTGTCCCAGAGTTTCAGATAGACTTCCTGCACGGCGTCCTCGGCTTCCGAGCGGGACTCGAGCATGTAGAAGGCGATCCGGTACAGCGTGTCCGACAGGGACAGGTACTCCGTATTAAACCTCTCTTCAGTCATTGTCGGAGACGATCTTAGCCAGTTTTTCGATCGGGATCGAGCCGAAGATGCAGACCAGGGAGGAGCCGGAGGGGTTGTGCATCACGAAATCCCGGACCGTGCCGGTCTTTTCGTCCACGACGCCGTAGATCTGCATGAGGTCGTTGCCGTCCTTGGCTTCCATCAGCAGGTCGCCTCCGTCCAGGATGCGGTCCAGACGCCGGCTGATCTTGGCCTGGACGGCGGGTGCGCAAGACTCATAACTGAGGACGGAGATCCGCTTGATCCCGGTGATGAGTTTCAGGGCTTCCCGGGCCTGCGGGTCGTCGACGGTCGCCAGCTTGAGTGTCGCCTTGAGCGCCATCGTGGCCAGGCCGCCCAGCTGGACGACTTCCACGCCTTCGTAGCGCTGGCACTCGCTGATGAAGGTGCTGATCTGGTTCTTGGAGATGTTGCCCCCGAAGGAAGCGGGAGCGATGAGCGGCAGCAGCAGCGCTGCAATCAGTAAGATTCTTTTCATATAAATATTCTCGTCCGGGGCCGGCTATGTCCGGAACCCGACTCTAAAGACGCACGGACCTGCGCTTTGTTAACGGGAATCGAAAATAATGTCGAGGATGGCCTGCGTGGCGCCGGCCGAGGACCGGCAGTACGATGCGGACAAGGCGGCGCACGCCTCGCGGAAGGACGCCCGGGCGACGGATTTCTCATAGAAAAACTCCAGTTCCGAAGCGTTGGCGACAGGGAAACCGGCCTCCAGCCGGACCAGGTCGCAGCAATGCGTGTCGCGCCGGTAGTCCGGCCCGAAGGCGACGGGCATCCCGTAGCAGGCCGGCTCCAGGACGCTGTGCGGCGCCCCTTCCGTGAAGCCACCGCCGACGTAAGCGGCGAAGCCGTAGCGGTACAGACGGGACAGCATCCCGACCGTATCGACGAGCAGGACCTGCGCCTGCAGGAGCGCCTCGTCCGGTGCCTTGAGGGCGTAGTCCGTGTAGCGGGCGAAACGCACGCCCGCCTGGGAGAGCATCGCCGGGGCCCCGCTGCGGTCCGGCTCGTGCGGGACCAGCAGGATCTTGCCCTCCGGATGCGTCCGGGCGATGTCGGCGAACATCTTTTCCTCCACCCCGTAGGTGCTGCCGGCGACGAAAACCTTCTCTCCTGCACACCAGGCATCTACGACGGGATCGTGCCAGGACTCACCGGCGACGGCGAGGACGCGGTCGATCCGGGGGTCGCCGGTGACGCGCACGTCCTTCACGCCGATCTGCGTCAGCAGGAGGCGGGTCTCTTCGTTCTGGACCATGACGGTGCGGTAGCAGTTGCGCATGATCTGGCGGAACAGGAAACCGTGCCACTTGAGGTGGTGGGAGTCCGGCTCGAGATGGACGGACATGATATAGGTGTCCACCCCGCGGCGCCGCAGGGCGTTCAGCAGGACGGGCCAGAAATCCGTGATGGTGAAGACCGCCTTGGCCGGCCGCACGGCGTCCAGGAAACGGCGCACGCTCCGAGGGGTGTCCAGCGGGAGATAGAAAACCCAGTCCACCTTGGGGTAGTGCTGCATCGGCTCATAGACCGTGGGGGAGAATACGGTCAGCAGGATCTTACGGTCCGGGAAACGCTCCCGCGTCGCCTCGATGACGGGACGGGCCTCCTCGAATTCGCCGTAGGAGGCCACGTGGAACCAGATGATGTCCCTGTAGGGACCGCAGGCCGCCTCGATCCTGGGCAGGAGTCCTTTCCTGCCTTGGATGAAGCGCTTGATTTTTTCGGTGTTCATCGCCGCTGTACCTCCGCTGAGCCTTTGATTGCACAAATTTAGAAAAAAAATAGTAAGTTTGTAGATTGGAATAAACCCAAAATGAAAGTTGGCATGCTGAACGGAAAAGCAGTCCTCATTACCGGAGGGTCCGGTTCTTTCGGTAACAAATTTGTCGAAGTCATCCTGCGGGACTACCCCGGCGTCAAGAAGATCATCATCTACTCCCGGGGTGAGCTCAAGCAGTTCAATATGCGCCAGAAATGGCCGGAGAAAGACTATCCCCAGATCAAATATTTCATCGGTGACGTCCGGGACCGGGACCGGCTGGTCCGGGCCTGCGAGGGCGTGGACGTGATCATCCACGCCGCGGCGATGAAACAGGTGGATACGGCCGAATACAACCCCGACGAGTGCATCAAGACCAACGTGAACGGCGCGCAGAACGTCATTGCCGCCGCCCTCTCGTGCGGAGTCAAGGACGTCGTGGCGCTCTCTACGGACAAGGCCTGCGCCCCCATCAACCTGTACGGAGCCACCAAACTCACCTCGGACAAACTGTTCATCGCCGCCAACAACATCCGCGGCTCCCGTGACCTGCACTTCTCCGTCGTCCGCTACGGCAACGTGATGGGTTCGCGCGGAAGCGTGATCCCCCTGTTCATCAAGCTCCGGGACGAAGGCGCCTGTGAGCTGCCCGTCACGGATACGCGCATGACGCGCTTCAACATCTCCCTGGAGGAAGGCGTGAGCCTGGTCATGTGGGCGCTGGGGCATCATCTGGGCGGGGAGCTCTTCATCCCCAAGATTCCTTCCTACCGGATCACGGACGTGGCCAAGGCCATCGCTCCCGACCTTCCGGTGCGGGAAATCGGCATCCGCCCCGGCGAGAAACTCCACGAAGAGATGATCACCGCCACGGATTCGCTCAGCACCATCGACCTGGGGAAATACTACGCCATCCTGCCTTCGGTGGCTTTCAATTACACGACGCAAGACTATCTGGACCATTATCCGGGCGCACGGTTCGTGGAGCCGGGCTTCCATTATTCTTCCGACAACAACCAGGATTGGGAGACGGTGGAAACGCTCCGCGAGAAGTTCCGTCAGGTGATCCCTGGATTCGAGGTCCGGTCCCATTGATGATATGGAGAAACTAGCCATACTGGGCGGGACGCCCGTCCGATCCGAGAAGATTTACTACGGCCGCCAATGCGTGGACGAGGAGGACATCCAGGCGGTTGCCCGGGTGCTGCGCGGCCCCTACATCACCTGCGGCCCCATGGTGGAGGAGGCCGAGCGCCGGCTCGCCGCCTGCACGGGTGCCGCCCATGCCGTGCTTTGCAGCAACGGGACGGCCGCCCTGCACTGCGCCTGCCTCGCCGCCGGCGTCGGCCCCGGCGATGAGGTCATCACGACGCCGATGACCTTCGCCGCCAGCGCCAACTGCGCCGTGTACTGCGGCGCGAAGCCCGTCTTCGCCGACATCGATCCCGAGACCTACAACATCGACCCCAAGAGTATCCGGGAGCGCATCACGCCCCGGACCAAGGCCGTCGTGGCCGTGGACTTCACGGGCCAGGCCGTCCGGAACCGGGAGATCCGCGCCCTCTGCGACGAGTTCGGCCTGGTCTTCATCGAGGATGCCGCCCACGCCATTGGAACGCGTTACGACGGCGCCCCGGTGGGTAGCCTCGCCGACATGACCTGCTTCAGTTTCCACCCCGTCAAGACCATCACCTGCGGGGAAGGCGGCGCCATCACGACCAACAGCGAGGCGTATTATCAGAAACTGGTGCTCGCGCACACCCACGGCATCACCCACGACGAATCCCTGATGGAAGACGCCCCGCATGAGGGACCCTGGTATTACGAGCAGGTCTCGATGGGGTTCAACTATCGCCTCACGGATTTCCAGGCGGCCCTGCTGGTCAGCCAGCTGGGCAAGCTGGAGGCCTTCAAGGAGCGCCGCCACGAGATCGTGGAGAAGTATGACAAGGCCTTCCGGGACGTGCCCGGCATCATCGTCCAGAAGGAAATCCCGGAGTCGGACACCTGCCGCCACCTCTACATCATCCGCCTGGACCTGGATGCGCTGACCTGCACCCGCCGCCAGTTCTTCGATGCCATGAGTGCCGAGAACGTCCAGTGCCAGATCCATTATGTTCCCGTGTATTGGTTCCCGTTCTACCGGCGCATGGGATACTCCAAGGGACTCTGTCCCGTCGCGGAGGAAGTGTACAAGGGCATCATGAGCATCCCGCTGTACCCGATGCTGACGGATGCCGATACGGACGACGTCATCCACGCCGTGAAGAAGATAGCCGCTTATTATTCGAAATGAAAGTAAGATTCCTCGCCGACCTGACGCCCCAGGAGCAGGAGCGCTTCCGTGCCTCGGAACTCTATCGCATCTCGCACGCCGATTACCGGCACTGCGAGATCCATCTGACGTACTACAAGGAGTATTTCGGTCCCTCGTGGAAGGATGTGTCGCTGGTGGCCTGCGACGACCGCTGTTTCGCCATTGTCGTCTATATGTTCCTGAGTGAGGGAGGGGAACTGTCGTTTTTCGGCGCGCCGCTCTCCGTGTATGCGGATCCGTCGGTGCCGGTCAAGGACCTGAACTACGCCTTCCAGGAGCTTTTCGTGCGCCTGGAGCGGATGAAGGAAGAAATGGGTGCCCGCACCCTGCGTTTCTTCGAGCATCCCGCGTTCCTGATGAAGTATTATGAATACGAGGGCTTCCGTTCCGAGATTCGCTATGAGACGGCGGTTGACCTTACGCGGGCGGAAGACGAGATCTTCATGTGCGTGCGGAAGAGTTACAAGTCCCTGATCAACTGGGGCCGCAAGAACTTGGAAATCAGGGTCTATGACGCTTCCAACATGACGGATGAAGCCATGGAGGCCTTCGAGGCGTTCCACATCGCCGTAGCGAAACGCCGGACCCGTTCCCACCGGTCCTGGATGCTGCAGGCCGAAGCCGTCCGGCAGGGGATGGGCTTCGTGGTTTTCGGCTATCTGGAGGGGAAACTGGTTACTGCGACCCTGATCCTCAACGGCCTGAGCGAATGTTATTACGGGGTCTGTGTCAACGACCGGGAACTGATGGCCCGGAAGTTGCCTATCGGCCACTACGGGCTGTATCTGTCCATCCTGCTCGCCAAAGAGAAGGGGCTCAAGGTTTTCCACTTCGGCGACGTGACGGACGACCCGGACCCGAAGGTGAACGCCATCGTCAAGTATAAGCGGGGCTTCACCAATGCGCTGCATACCCGCGTGGTATGCCAAGTGGAATTGTAAGATGTCGGCAGAGAGCAAGATCGTCCTCGGTACCGTCCAGTTCGGACTGCAGTACGGCGTCAATTCGGCGGGCCGTCCGGACGAACCGTCCGTCCGGGAGATCCTCTCCGAGGCCCTCCGGGGCGGCATTACGACGCTGGATACGTCCAGCGCGTATGGTGACGCGGAGGCCGTCCTGGGCCGCTGCATGCCCCCGGACCGTCCCTTCCGGATCGTCTCGAAATACCCGAAAGGGGAGACGGGCGTTGGCGACAGGTTCCGCGGTACGCTCGCCCGCCTGGGCGTGGATACGCTGTACGGCTATCTGCTGCACCATTTCGAAGTTTACCGGCAGGACCCTTCCGTCTGGGAGTCGTTCCTGGCTCTGAAAGAAGCCGGCCTCGTGCAGAAGATCGGATTCTCCCTCTACAACCCGGAGGAGCTGGAGACGATCCTGGGGCGCGGAGACCGTTTCGACCTGCTGCAGGTCCCGTTCAATCTCTTCGACCGGAAGTTCCTGCCCTATATGGAGGAGCTGCATCGCCGGGGCGTGGAGATCCATGTCCGGAGCACCTTCCTGCAGGGGCTGTTCTTCATGGACCGGGACGCCCTGCCCGAAAAGCTCCGGCCGCTGCGGAAGTATCTGCTCGCCCTGGACGATTACGCCCGCCAGACGGGCCTGGGCATCGCACAGCTGGCGCTGAACTACAACCTGCAGCAGCCCTGCATCGACGGCGTGCTGATCGGCGTGGACAACGCCGCGCAGCTGAAGGCCAACCTGGCCGCCGTGGCGGATGTCCCCGTTTCCCTGGACCTGGATATCCGGGAGCAGGAATTGTTGAATCCCGTTAATTGGAAATAGATGAAAGTACTCGCTATCACGCAAGCCCGCTACGGCTCGACCCGCCTCCCGGCCAAGATCCTCAAGGAAGTGGACGGACAGACCCTGCTGGAGATCCACCTCAGGAGGATCCTGCAGGCGCGGAGCATCGACGCCCTGAAGATCGCCACCACGGACGAGGAGGGGTCTCGCTTCATCGTGGCCGTGGCCGGAAAGGTGGGCGTGGATTATTTCAAGGGCTCGGTCGACGACGTGCTTTCCCGCTTTTATGAGACGGCGCGGCCCGAGCAGCCCGACTATGTCGTCCGTTTCACTTCGGACTGCCCCCTGATCGACCCGGGCATCATCGACGAGATTGTCTCCTTCGCGGTCAGCCACGACTACGATTACGTCCATACGGACCCGAAGTGCTTCCCGGACGGGCTGGATACGGAAGTGATGAAGTTCTCCGCCCTGGAGCGTGCCTGGCGCGAAGCCGTCCTGACCTCCGAGCGGGAGCATGTCACACCCTATATTTGGAAAAACGGATCGGCCGCCGGCGGCAGCCTGTTCCGGACCTTCGATTTCCAGAACAAGGAAGGGGTATTCAACGCCTCCGACTACCGGATCACCATCGACGAGCCGGAGGATTTCGAGGTGCTGAAGGCGCTGATCCAGGCCCTGGGGCCTGCACGCCCGTGGAAGGAATACATCGACTATCTGCTCGCACACCCCGCCCTCAAGGCGGTGAACAGCCGTTTCGGCTATAATGAAGGGTACGGCAAGTCCCTTCGCAACGACAAAGTAATCAAAAAGTAGAAGAATATGGGAAAAGGACAGGATCTGTACAAGAAAGCGAAAACCCTGATACCCGGCGGTACCAGCCTCCTTTCGAAACGCCCCGAGCAGCTGCTCCCGGAGCATTGGCCGGCCTACTTCAGCAAGTCCAAGGGCTGCCATGTCTGGGACCTGGACGGCAGGGAATACATCGACTGCTCGATGATGGGCATCGGCACCAACACGCTCGGCTATGCCAACGATGCGGTGGATGAGGAAGTGATGCGCGTGGTGCGCGACGGCAACATGACTACCCTGAATTGCCCGGAAGAGGTCTATCTGGCGGAAAAACTCCTGCAGATGGAGCCCTGGGCGGGCGGCGTCCGCTATACGCGTGGCGGTGGCGAGGCCAACTCGATGTGCGTGCGCATCGCCCGCGCTTACACTGGACGGGACAAGGTGGCCATCTGCGGCTACCACGGCTGGCACGACTGGTATGTCTCCGTCAACCTGGGGGAGAGCGACGCCCTGGCGGGGCACCTCCTGCCGGGCATCCCGACCGGCGGCGTGCCGCGCGGCCTGCGGGGGAGCGCCATCCCGTTCCATTACAATGATTTCGACGAACTGAAGGAGATCGTGGACAAGAATCCCGACCTGGCCGCCGTCAAGATGGAGGTCTGCCGCAACTTCGGCCCCGAGGACGGATTCCTCGAGAAGATCCGCTCCCTGTGCACGGAGCGGGGCATCGTGCTGATTTTCGACGAGTGTACCAGCGGCTTCCGCGAGACCTTCGGCGGCCTGTTCAAGAAATACGGCGTCACGCCCGACATGACCGTCTACAGCAAGACGATGGCCAACGGCTATGCCCTGAGCGCCGTGCTCGGCCGGAAGGAGATCATGGACGCCGCCCAGGGCTCCTGGATCAGCAGCACGTTCTGGACGGAGCGCATCGGTCCCACCGCGGCGCTGGCGGCCCTGAAGGAGATGGAGCGCATCAAGTCCTGGGAGACCATCACCGAGATTGGCAAATCCAACAAGGCGCGCTGGCAGGCGCTGGCCGACAAATATGGCCTTCAGATCCAGCAGTGGGGCATCCCGGCCCTGGCCGGATTCAACTTCAAGAGCCCCAACCATCTGGCCTACAAGACCTTCATCACCCAGGAAATGCTCAAGAAGGGCTATCTCGCCGGCAACAGCATGTACACCTGCATCTGCCACACGCCGGACGTGCTTGACGGCTATTTCTACGAGCTGGACAAGGTTTTCGCCCGCATCCGCGACTTCGAGGACGGCGACGACGTGATGAAGGCCCTGGAGGGCCCCGTCTGCCAGTCCGGATTCAAGCGTCTCAATTAATTCCCTTCGCCATGGCCGCCTACACTTGCCTCAAGCAGCAGCAGTTCCGGCTGGGAGCATGGCGTCTCGTGCCCCTGCGCTACGGGGACCGTTTCGACATCATGCGCTGGCGCAACGAGCAGATCTATCATCTGCGCCAGGACCGCCTGCTCACGGAGGAGGACCAGCAGCGCTATTTCGACGAGGTGGTCTCGAAACTCTACGGCCAGCCCCGGCCCGACCAGGTGCTCTTTTCCTATCTGGAAGGGGACGTCTGCATCGGCTATGGAGGGCTCGTCCACATCAACTGGAAGGACCGTCATGCCGAGATCTCCTTCCTGATGGACACGCGGCTCGAAAAGGACGGTTTCGCCGACCACTGGACCCGGTATCTGACGATGCTCAGGGAGGTGGCCTTCGGCGAACTCGGACTCCACAAGATCTACACCTACGCCTTCGACCTGAGGCCCCACCTGTACAAAGTACTGGAAGACAACGGTTTTACCCGTGAAGCGACGCTGCGGGACCATTGCCTCTTCGAGGGTGCGTATAAGGACGTCGTCATCCATTCGCTCATCCATGACCATGTATGATGTCGTCAACTATGTCGACTGCCCGCGCGAACGGCAGTTGGAGATCCTCTCCCTGAGGAACAGGGAGGAGATCCGGCAGTGGATGACCCATCCGGAGCCGATCTCCGAAGAGGATCATTTCCGCTTCGTGGAGCGCCTGAAGGAAGACGGCGACCGGCTGTATTATGCCGTCTATAAGGACGGCGCCCTGGTGGGGACGTACAACCTGACGCGCGGGGAGGACGGCGTCTGGGAGCGGGGCATCATCGCCGCGCCCGAGACCCAGGGCAGGGGAGAGACGCTCCGCTGGGAGCGCCAGATCCTGTCCACCTTGCCCGGACGGGGGATCAAGGCCCTGTCTGCCAAGGTCAAGCCGGACAACCTGCGCTCCGTCCGCTACCATGCCAAACTGGGCTTCCGGGAGCAGTCGCGCGACGGGGAATATATCCACTATCTATTACGCTTGCCATGAGAAAGACCTTCATCGTAGCGGAGTTGTCCGCCAACCACGGGCATCAACTCGATGTCGCACTCGCGTCCATCCGGGCCATCCGGGAAGCGGGCGCCGATGCCGTCAAACTCCAGACGTATACGGCCGACACCCTTACCCTTCCCTGCCGGAGCGCAGACTTCCAGGTCAAAGGGACGCTCTGGGACGGGCGGACGCTGCATGAGCTGTATCAGGAGGCCTATACCCCCTGGGAATGGCATCCCGCCCTCTTCGAGGAAGCCCGAAGGTTGGGGCTTGTCTGTTTCTCCACCCCCTTCGACAAGACGGCGGTGGATTTCCTCGAAGACCTGGGCAACCCCATCTGCAAGATCGCGAGTTTCGAGATTACGGACCTTCCCCTGATCGATTATGCCGCCCGGAAGGGCAAGCCCATGGTCATCTCCACGGGCGTCGCCCTCCCCGAGGACATCGAGCGGGCCGTGGAAACCTGCCGCGCGGCCGGCAACGACGACATCACGCTGCTGAAATGCACTTCTTCCTATCCGGCTCCCGTCGAGGACGCTAACCTGCTGACGATGGTCGACATGAAGGAGCGCTATGGCGTGAAAGTCGGCCTCTCTGACCATACGATGGGAAGCGACGTGGCCGTCGCGGCCGTTGCACTGGGTGCGGTGATGGTCGAGAAGCATTTCATCCTGGACCGTTCCATCGGCGGGCCGGACGCCGCCTTCTCGATGGAGAAAGACGAATTCGCCGCGATGGTGCGCTCGATCCGCAATGCGGAAAAGGCGCTGGGCGGCGTGGTGTATCCGACGGACCCCTCGGCCATCAAGGGCCGCGAATTCTGCCGGTCGCTCTACGTGGCCCGTGACATGAAGGCGGGCGAGACGGTTACGGAAGAGAATGTCCGCAGCGTGCGCCCCGGCTACGGGCTGCCGCCCCGCTATCTTCCGGACGTGCTGGGCAAGCGGGTCAGACGGGACGTGAGCGCGGGTGAGCGCTTCTCCCTGGACCTTGTCGAAGGAGAATAGGGACTATCCCCTCAGATACTGTGCGGTGAAGGTGCCGCCCTTGGCTGCGAGGTCTTCCGGCGTGCCGGCAAAGACCACCTCGCCGCCCCGCTCGCCTGCGTCCGGGCCGAGGTCGATGACCCAGTCGGCGGCGCGGATGACGTCCAGGTTGTGCTCGACGACAATCAGGGAATGGCCCTTGTCCAGCAGGACGTCGAAGGCCTTGAGGAGCTTCTCCACATCGTGGAAATGGAGTCCCGTCGTGGGCTCGTCGAAGAGGAAGAGGATGCGCTCGTGGGCGCTCCGTCCGCTCTGCTCGCTCATCGACAGGAAATAAGCCAACTTGATGCGCTGGCTCTCGCCGCCGCTGAAGGTGCTGCTGCTCTGGCCGAGCTTGATGTAGCCCAGGCCCACGTCCACCAGGGGCTGGAGTTTGCGGGCGATGGACTGGGCGAGCTCTTCTTTCCCCTTGGAGAAGAAGGCGATCGCCTCCTCCACGCTGAAATTCAGGATGTCGTCCACGTTGCAGCCGTTGTAACGGACTTCGAGGATGTCCGGGCGGAAACGCTTGCCCCCGCACGCTTCGCAGACCATCGTCACGTCGGCCATGAACTGCATCGGGATCTTGACGTATCCGTCGCCCTGGCACTCCGGACAGCGTCCGCCTTCCTGGTTGAAGGAGAAGAAGGACGGGGTGTAGCCGTTGATGCGGGCGTACTGCTGGTCGGAGAGGAGCTTGCGGATGTCGTCATAGACCTTGAGATAGGTCACGGCATTGGACCGGCTGCTCTTTCCGATGGG
>JAEEGG010022973.1_pt1 | contig 12231 bp, 9 predicted proteins | sample 9134161 | NCBI WGS metagenome assembly JAEEGG01 (sample SAMN16246543, study PRJNA631951) | gut metagenome | biome: gut microbiome; feature: rumen; material: CR-attached | host: Bos | place: Iran: Karaj | collected 2018-10 | reverse complement strand
TCCAACTTGTCTTGCATCAGCCAATTGCCCCATAAGTTGACGATACTCATTAGCATCCACACCACTATCGCCATCCACATCACCTTGAACAATGTCGGGAATCGACATTCCATTTTGTCAATCTTCACTTTTTCCATAATCTGCAAAATTAAGTTTGGTTGCAAAGTTAGGAGATTCTAACTCAGCAACCAAACAATTTTGCTCCACAAGGCTTGTGAAAACGAAAGATTTATTCCCAGATGACTAAGTCGCGAGGCAGAGCGATCTTCTTTGCTTCACCACTCTTACCTATTATTGTATATTGGTCCAGCAGCGAAGCATCAACCTCTGCTTGGAATATTGCTCTGATACGAGAACATTTCTCATTGATAGAGTTTAGTAAAGGATTCGTTACATCCTCAATACTACGAATAGCTCTTTCGGATAGTCCCATTGGTTTTATCTTCTGATAGATGTCTGCAAGTTCTTTCCGATAGTCAGGCAGGCACTTGAATGCAATACCCTCAGGATGATTCAGGTATAGCAAATACACAGCTTTGACTATTGGCTCCATCTTGACTTCCTTATTATAGTCAGAAAGTATGACAGTACAATCTTTCTTGATAGTCAGTTTACTAAGAACAATTTGGTTCTTAAGTTTTTCTTCACGGTAGCCCAAACGCCTGATGGTCTTTTCGCAACGTTTTCCCTCATAGTATTTATCCAACACGTCATTGAAGATGTCATTGGGAGATACAAGGTCAAACAATGTCATACACGACTGCACTTTCAGTACATCTGGGAAGCCAAGGATGTTATAGGCTGATGGATTACTGCAATCCATCAATGCTTTGGTAATTTCCCTAAGCCGTTTTCCAAGTTCTACATGTTCCAAATAAGCTTTGGCCTCGTCTTTGCTACCGATACCATAGAACTCTGAATTATAACTATGCCCCAATCCCTTTATTTGAGGAAATACATACCATATCCAGTGCCCCTGTTTATGGCCTTCTTTCATTTCTCTCAATGCTTCTGAATAGGTGGCCCATCCTGTATCTTGAGCAGTAATAAATCGTTCCAGGTCATAAGAGACCTCTCCACCTCCAAGTGCATCCACGAAATTCTTGGGAAGACTGACATTTTGCAATCCCATTGCGCCTTTAAAGAACTGAGCTATTTCGGCATCATGATAACCTGCTGTACCACATCCCACACGAGTAACAAAGAAGAACAAATCGGTATGTTCCTTGGCAAAACTAATGAACCTATCTACTGCCGCCTTTACATCATTGTCTCTTCTGACATCCTTGCCATAGTCTACAGGAATTGCATAACTCTGTCCTTGCAGTCCCTCTGCCTGTCCCCATATAGCACCAAATTTCTTACGTGCAGTGCCAGAAGCGCCACCTGTATGATAGCCCAATGAATTACTGCCAAACACAAATATCTGTTTAGGCAACAATCTATCTATATAATCTGGGGTAAACCCTGAATAATCTTTCTCTTCCATATCGCTACATAATTACAAGTGAATAATCATCGTGGCCTATGAATCCCCATCTTTTCAGGCGTTCAATATGTAATTTCAATTGCTTCGGATATTGGCAATTCTCCAGTTTCTGTATCACATCCTTTGCAAAATCTATTTTCCTTAAGCGCATAGCGGACTTTATAAAATTGCTATTTTTCGTTTGAGCGTCTACTGCTTCAATTATCTCTTCACCATACCAATCCCTATGCGAAACCTCGTACATCATTAATATATAATGCGCTAAAGTATCACTGGCAGCAAATACAATACAATCATCGTCAACTTTGAATTGTCCGACTTTGAACCCTTTCTTATCCAACGGGTCTTTACAATTAATCAGATATGGCGGATTATTGAAATCTGTCAACCTCGAAAAAGAATGCTGTAACATCCCCGTTTTGCGATTATAGCAGAAAGCCACACTATCTCCATAACTAATCCATGTACCGTTTTTCCATACTGCTACCAGCGTGGCAAACGAACCTTCATCATAGAACTTATTCAGGAACAGACCACCAATCCTCTTAGCCTCTTCCTCACAATCGTTGTAGAATGGTTCCCATATCCCATCAATCCATTTGTCAAATTCCTTATAGTTCTTGATGGGCTTTTCTGGCAAGTGATCCACAAGATATTGTGACCATCGCTCTGCAAAAACGCCTCCACCACCAGCACCATCAGATACTGCTATCAGTTCTTTTCTTGCGGTAACAGCATCTTCGTTGACTATATCCTCTTCAAACTTTGCTAATGATATCGCTCTCATTGATTCTGACTTATATTTGTTGGTGTACCAATATCCATTAACTGTATCAACGTCGACATATCTGTATTTGTGGCCATAGCAACATGTCGTGTATTCTCAGCATCTCCACGTAAATCACCTATTGGCACATTGTATCTCGAAGGTAGCAGACTCGACATATCATACATCCACTCAGAGTACTTGTCGTTATTCAATTCTGTTTTACTGATTGGGAAAACCAATTGCTCCTTGCTATCAGGAGTAATATGAATATTCCAAAGAAGCACGTTTCCATCATTCGTAAATAGTGCTTTCAACTCATTGGCCAATTGTGTGTTTACCTCTCGAGGATTCATTATTCCATTCAATGCTCCATCGGTGATGTTGATAATCGTAGGTGGATAACAATCCTTGTCGTGATGTTCTTTCATCCATTTATCCAAAAGATTCTTAGCCATCGTAAAGGCCTTGTCCCCTCTTGTATATTTGCCCGCAGCAACCGGTTCTATCCATTGCACTTTCTCAACTTCTTTCATTTCTACACCTTTGCGAGTTCTTTTTTCTTCCTTAACAGTTATCTTCTTGAATGGATTATTCTTCAATTCTTCTGGAGAAACAAAATCTCTTCCTGCCAATGTACCTTTCCATCCATAATTTGCATCATCACCATATCCAATAACTGCAATATCATAGTAATGCCTTACCTCATTTGTCTTTATACAACGAAGAACGAGTTCGTTTATTTGATTATTGACAATCCTTGAGACAGCATCAGCAAGAGTGATATACTCACCTCGATAGTTCAATTTCCTACTCATTGATATAGATTGATCTATTAAGAAGATAAATGCCGTTGGTGTGTTCCTTGTAATCTGAGCCGTATATGGATTCTTGATCTGCAGAGCCTTTGGCTTAGATGGGATGGGAATGCCAAAGTTACCGATATTCTTGATATATTCCAAAGGAATGAAGTTCTTCACCAGTACCTCAGCCTGAAAATACGGCTGTTCTTCTTCTGGCAAATCGAAATGCTTATAGGCTTTTACAGACTGAAAATGTATCTGCTTAAAATCAGACAAAGACTCGCCTATATTTGGCTTAATTCTATGAATAGTAGCATTCATATTTGAATAGCATGTATCCTTCCAATATATTATCTCTAGATCTATTTCTAGAATAACAGGATTAGATATCCTTCCGTCTTTCATGGCTACATACATCATCGGATGCTGAGTAGTAAAACTTACTCTCACATAATCTTCAAGATTACGTCCACTATCTAATTGGCGTGACATACTGCCTCCACCTGGTTTAGCAATCTTAATTCCTTTGCGTTCACAATCCATCCAGGAATATAATCCTCCATTCTTGATGATTGATTCCAAATTATCCCTATCTGTAAAATGATAGAGTTTCTTAATGCCATGCTGATCAAGTATTGCTTTGAACTCCTGCCAATTACTCTTTTGTTCCATAACTCAGCCCTTTTATTGATTAAACAAATCCAGTTCTATCACCTCTCCTTTATGACGATTATCAGTTGCTATTGTACTATCCTCGTATGGGTAGATTCCTTCCACGTATGCTTTTATCAATGATGCGTGAGAAAGCGGCTTCTTCGCATTCTCCACATCTGCATTCGTATCGTAGTCCAACAACACAATCGTCTTTGTTTTACTAGCCTCTCTCAGTCGCTCTATGATATTTGCCACCTTATTCTCCAACACCCACTTATAAGTCGGAATATATATCAGTTTTCTCGCCTCAATATAACCCAGCAGTTCTGTACCATGAACTCCCTTCCTGTGGCCCAATGGTTTTCCAAAGCGACGCACCGTTCGTTTGATATTCTTCATTGTATCATTCTTGAACATCTCAACATCCACGTCACAACTCTCAAACACTTTCAGCCCCTGCCAAACAGCTTCCACGCAAGTTGCTGTATAGCCTTCGCTGAATGGTACTGGTATATCATAATGAGGATAGAAGGGGCTTAGTTCTCTAAGCCTCGTATCCGCCTGACTCGTCACATCAGCCAATATTGCATCCGGATATTTCTTATATATCGTTGCTGGTTTCTTTCGTTTAGATTCAATTATAATCATAATCACATTTTTTAGAATGGCAAATCATCATGAAATACATATTTATTTTTATTGTTACGCTTTTCCCATTGCTTATCTTCTTTTTCAACTTCTGCTCTAATAGCAGATAGTTCTATTTCTACTTGTTCAGCCTCTTTTTCTTCTGGAGTTTTGAAGTATTTTAATCTCCATTTAAGCATTAAATATGGAAGCGAGATAATAGCCATATTCGAGCACCACCATATTACCCATAATATAGCTGTTGTATACAAATCACCTTCATAATATGGTTGACTTAGGAAAGGGGCAACATCATTAAACCATTTTGTAAATGAATCTATCATTAATAGCAAAGGTAAAATATTAAGCCAGCATAGACACCCACCAAGCCCATCATTATTAACGGCTCTAATGTGACAGTTTTTGTTAGGTCTTGATCTATCCATAAATACCAAAACCAAAGACAACATAACAAACATGAGTATTGTTATTATATAAAGCATTATAACATGCCAGCAAAATATGGACCGTAAATATAAAGGGATAAATAATGTAAAGAAAAAGGTAACCCCAACAAGCCGTGAAGCCTTTCTTTCAATTTCCTCATTAGGCTTAAGGCGTACGCGCACATTATTTGTAAGTAAAAGTTTCTTTACATTGTCTCTATTATATTGTTTTCCATTAACCAATGTTTCTAACAAAACTGCAAGTTCTGGAATATCATCTATATATGATGCCAGAGCTCTTTTGAAAATACCACTATCCCTAAGATTTAAATAATCATTTTGCGAGAACAGCAATCTATCTTCTTTGCCAAATCTTTCCAAATAGTTGCTCTTCGCTGCTATCATTTCTAAAGATAGCAGCATAGAAACTATGGGGAATATGTCTATGTTCAGATCAAAATCACTCTCTGTTCTTGACGGATTTCTGAAATCAGGGCTTCCCAATTCTCTTGCTTTTTGTCCTTCCATAGCAGGGACAAACATCCCATCATAATCCACTAATACAAGCGAACCATCCTTTTTTACCAATATGTTGTCTGGTTTTAGGTCTCCGTGCGCAAAAGGTTGATTTAACAGCCATATTGCCAATTGACGGAAATTATCTGCTAAAGAACGAAGTTTCGTTTTGTCATTGATAATCTTGCGAATATACTTGTCTAGAGGAATTCCATCCACCCAATCCATTAACAAAACAGGATATTCAACCGAATCAATATAAAATTCATTCTCAAAATACTTAATGGGTGACAAATAAGGGGAAGACACTTTATTCAATTCTTCACAAATCAGTTTATAACTCTTTCTTCTTCCCTCTTGATACCGATGGAAACATCTTACAGCATGGAACTTTCCGTTATCATCAACCATTTTGTAAACCACGGCAAAGTTCCCATTACTCATGATGGGGTCACCATTTGCATCAAGTACAGGATGAAGATTACAAAGTTCCTTAAAATAATCTTCTGGTGATGAGGTTGCCAATTGTATAGTTTCTGTGTATTGCCCAACTGATGGATAAAAACGAATATCGTCATCTTCATATTCATCGGAAATAATGATTCTACAATTAGATTTGTCCAAAGGATTATTTCCGCCTTCAATAGCCAATTCATTCTTTTCTTCTATTTTTTTTCGTCTAATTCTAACATCTTTAATTGTAACATACCAGACAATTACAACGACAAGGAACATACCTCCTAAAAGGATCCACGCACTTATTCTATTTGAGTCCGTATATTTATATGTCCACTTTCCCCAATCCTTTTTCTCTTTAGTGGAATACTCATTAGAAATATCTTTAGGTTTTGGAATAAGACTTTCCCATATGAGACTATCATTTCTGTTGATATACGCTACTTTTTTAATATTCCCTTGAATATCATACTCAAATATTTCTTCCAAAAAAGGATAAGCTAAACCACAAGAATCATATTTGCATGGTATTTGTTCCCTGATTTGTTTGTTGATATACCCCCATTTCCCATTTTTCTTAACGGCAGCTAATCCATTATTAAAGACTTTAAATTTTTCAAAAACAGACTCTTCACCATATCCATGAATAAGTAAATATCTATCTATAACAAACCAATGCTTCCCATCAGGTGATATTCCTGCAAAACCCTCATTAAAATGTGTGGCATGTGATATTTCTGCATCTTCTGGTAAGACTTGAATAATGTCTTCGCATTTGCTTATAGAATCGAGTTGATACTCCGAAAGACCTTTTAATGGTTCCAAATAGTGCCCTTTTTCATCAACAAAGCTATATGAGTCGGGCATGCCATCAGATACTTGTAAACGCATAACTTGTCTAGCCAGTCCAATGCCGTCTTTGCTAAACCCATAAAACTGATTCCAAAAACCTAAATCTTTTATTTCAGTCCCGTTCTCGTCAATTATATAATTATGTTCTGTAAAACTATCGTTAATTCCTGCTATATTACTAAATATTTCTTTGTAGGAACCAATTCCACGTCTGCCATTAAACCTTGTTAGTTTTTCGTATTTAAAGTCGGTTATGGCATTACCTGTCGTGTCAATATAAGCACTTCTGAGTTTTCCTCTTGTAATTATCCAATCATTTAAAAGAAGTTGTTCACCTTTGGGCAACATAACAATTGCCTTGCCATTGAAAAATGGATCGGAATAGTAATATTTTGGAAAAATAACAATATTACCGTTTTTATCAATATATCCATTTTTCCATGTTATGGTATCACTAAATAAAGCGCGGTTATTTTGAAATACATGTGTATATAGAGCATTACTACATTCTTGTAAATCATTAACATGGAACCCATTCTGGGGCATGCTAATATAACAAACAAAAGTCGGTTTTATAAGAAATTTACCTGTCTTATCAATGTAGCCGTATTTTACATACATTCTATACATGTTTATCACAGTATCCCTTTCCCCAACTTCATAGGCCATAGAATCTGGTACTTCACGATATATTGTGTCAACAACTGCCATTGCCAATCCATTATGGAATGTTGAAACCCACAAAAATTTAGGTTCCATGATTCTATTTCCAACAGAGTCTATATAACCATATAGACCATTTTCTCTGATGGGATAAAGAAATCCATCGAATCGTTTTTTCTCATTACAAGAAGCAATCGAAATTATTGCAAATGTAATGAAAATATATCGAAATATGTTGTATCTAGATAATTTCATATTCTTGGTTATTTGCCCTGCCCTCACTGATAATCATTCTGATATCGCGATTCAAATAATTAGAATTTTGTCTTTTCTGATAAGAGCATTTACAAAAGAAAAAAGGTCTTCTATATTGAATTCTGGTTCTTTAACTAACCTCTTAATAATCTCAGAGTGATTAATGTGAAGTAACAATTCTTTTTTAAGGAATGTATTACAAATCGATAGAATCATTCTGTCGGCTATAGGTATGCTTTCATATAAAACATTTTGTAATCGTTCATGATTATTATGTTGAGTATTGCTTATACATAATCCATGAGCATACTGAGATAAGATGTCTTTATAATAATCCGTCAGCGAAGCATCATAACCAACCTGTTTGTACATTCCATTAAAGGTCATTCCCCTCGGTTTGTCTAATGACTTGTACTTCCAATTAGCATTATTGATTATTGTCTTAACGTTCTTATTATTCAACTTCTGATATGGATGAGAAGATAGTTTGTTTTCTATTTGTCTTATAACTTCGTTATATGCGCATTCGAATTTAAACTTATTTTCACCATCCTCCATGATTTTATCAATAATGCCCTTTTTGTATGTTATAAAACCATCTAATGCATATAAATAATGACGGAACATCATATCATATTTATCCTCTCTTTCATAAATAAAGCAATATACTGTGACACTATCTAATATTCCACGTAATACGCATCTTGCTGATACTTCATCTTGTGTCTCTTGCGTCAATTTTACTAATGTATGGAACATTCTAATAATCTTTCGAATGATGATTGTCTTATAATGATTTGGATTTTCTAATGATTTATCAGAGTATTTATGGGAAAGATACTCTGAGAAAGAATCCATTATTGCTAGATAAAACTTAAAAATTGTGGGATTTGCTTTTATCATATGCTGTTGTTTAATTCATTATATCTGTGTAAATACGAAATACAAAATCAAAAGCACTATCACTTGATACAAAAGAAATGTCATTATAGACAAATTTGGATCGGTAATTTTTAGTTACATAACAAATACCCGAAAGATTCTGGCGACCATAGAAACGATTCGTTGGTTTCCAAATATCAAAAATAGCTTCTGCATTTGTCAAAAGTATCTTCAATTTACTGAAGTCAATCCAAAAGCCGTCTTCCCATATGTTTTCACTTTGTGATATTTCATACACGACATTAGAAAGTTCTTCTTTTATCCATGGTGCAATAAATAATTTTAATTCAGCCAAAGAAAATAATTCATTTGTACTAAACCTAAAATATTTTCTCTCTTTTATCTGTAATTCACTCTTATCCAATGCCAATACCTGAGTATTATTGTTGTCAAGAAGGTACTTGTAATATTCCTCCATTCCTTGGGGACATATTACTATATCAACTTCACATTTTTTATAATCCATTAAGACATAAGGGAAATGTGGATTTACAAGGCTCCCTGGAAGAGTCTTACCAACCTTAAACGTTTCCTTGCTAATGTGTTTTATTTTTGATAAGAATGTCAAGGTTATCAAATTTACGCACTGTCCAAACACATAGCCGCCAATCTTTGTGACTGATGGGGGAATAGTTAAATTCTCCAAATTTCCACATCCAACAAAAGCATAATCTCGAATTTCCTCTAATCCGTTGGGTAAATATAACGACTTTAATTTGTTGAATTGAATATTTTGTCCATATTCGTCAACACCAAAACTATCTTCAAACGCCGTAGCTTCTATAATTTTACATTTATCATCTATCCGATATGTTTCTATATCTAGCCAATAGGGAAAGCGAAATAGAATCGTTTTATCTGAAGAATAAACAACACCATTTTCAACTATTAAATCCCCTTCAAAGATACAATTTCTTATTTGGTATTCAACTTCTGGAGGGCCACAAGTATAATCAACATCAATATACTTCATAGTCTCTTTAGGAATACTGACATATTTTCCTGAAAATGCTAAATCATTAAAATCATATAGTATATGTTTTAGTTTTACGATCCATAAAAATTGTGCATTAGCGAAACACCCTCTTACGATAGTCTTTACTTGCTCAGGTACCTCAAAATATGTTTCTTTTTTATCTTCTGGATAATAATAAATAACTCTCTTGTCATAAGAATACAATATACCATCTTCTATATTAAACAGAGAACTATTACATTTAACCTTTGATACTTTTGTTCCAACAAATACAGAATGGCCAATATACTTTAATGATTTCGGTAAGCTAATAGAAGTCAGATTCTTACAATATATAAAAGCCTCATCGCATATCACTTCAGTACCCTCACAGATATTATATGAATTGGGAAAGTCCGTTCTAGGCATAAGAGGATTATGCCAACTCAATAAGATTTTTTTATCCGGAGAGTATTCCACTCCGAGTTCATCAATAAACTTATTAGGTAAATTGTAATATTTATCTTTATATTTCGTCAATTCTGGATAATAGCCAGAATTCAATATAGGAATAATAGGATATCTTGATTTTACACTATTCAATAGATAATGGAATAAGGCACATGTGAGTCTATTTATTTCTATATCATTTGAAGGAAAAATATCTCTTATAACGCTACTCCCATTAATATCACTATAATCATGTTCGGAGAATAATAATTGAGAAGAAGTAACATATTTATTTAATAATAATGGATTTAGACAAATAGCTTTCAAAGATAGCAATATGGACAAAAGTGGAAATTCATCAATATGTTCATCGAAATCATTCTCAGTTCTCAATGGATGACGGAGATCGGGGGAGCCAAGTTCTCGAGCTTTTTGGCCTTTCATTTCAGGGACATACATTCCATCGTAATCAACAAGAACGAGGGTACCATCCTCACGAACAAGAATGTTGTCTGGTTTCAGGTCTCCATGGGCAAAGGGCTGAGGAATGAGCCACTGAGCCAACTGGCTGAAACGATAGGCCAGCATCTCCAAAGCATATTTGTCATCAAGATTCTCACGCAGATACTTGTCAAGCGTTTTGCCCTCTACCCAGTCCATCATAAGAACAGGAAACTCAGTCTCTGTAGCCTGTTCTGTATCAACAAACAACTCTTTATCTAGATAGCGAAGAGAAACAAGATAAGGTGAATCCACATCCTCCAATGCCTTAGCAATCTTATGGTAAGCCTCCGCTCTTCCTTCCTGTTCCTTAGTAAAACATTTCAAAGCATAGAACTTTCCACTCTGCTCATCTTTCATCTTAAAGACTACAGCAAAGTTACCACTTGTCATCACTGGCAGTCCATCATCACCAAGAACTGGCCTTAGATAACTCAACTCCTCAAAGTTATCTTCTGCCGACTTAATGGCCTCTATATATTCTGATATAAGTGGATAGTTCATACGATTTTAATCATTGATACCGCAAAGATACAAAATTTTTCTGAAAGGAAAAGGATTTAGGGCAAAAAAGTGATTTTCACAAGCCTTGTGGTAACCAATGTATTTGGTTTATTGCAATTAACCAATTATCTTTGCTCTCAAAAAAAGAAAAATATGGCAACACATAAAAAAATAGAGTCAATGAAGATTGACGAGAACGTTTTTGAATTAGTAGAGGATGCTGAGTTGGAATACCTTGTGCATTTTGCTGCACCTTTCACAGGAGCAGACAAGTGCATAGTTCCAAAGGGTACGGCTTTAGCTCCGCTTAGTTCCATGAGACGTGATGCTTTGTACATACATCCGGTTGAAGATAATTATGATGAGTTGCTAAAGAAGATGAGAGAGCAGGTGAAGATGAAGTACGAAGAACTCTTCACTCGATTACAAGGATTCTCATTCTTTATAACAGAAGAGCAATTGCGCACACTTCCGTTAAAGTTTCGAAGTGGAAATGCAGAAAGATTGCTGGACATTATGTAGAAATTCAAAACCGTCCCGCCTTTCGCATCGCGTAGCGGAACCAATATTATTTATTTGCCTGTTATAGCGTTGTATTTCCATATCGTTTTTAGTTATTCTTGCCCAACATTGAGCATATCGTCCACAAATATACGAAGAATTATTGAAAGTCATGCGTTTTTGAAGGAAAATCTTCAAAAATATGCTCCAAAATTTGGAATTTACGAAAATACAGTCCCGGTGGAACGAAGTTACAGGTACCTGTTTCATTACGATTCAGAGAAGTACGAGAAGAGGCGGAGGCTTGATGAAGTCATCGACCGCATCAATCGAAAGAATGGCAGCGATACCATTGTGCTTGGCTCACAACAATATACGTCTAAAGACGGAAAGAAAATCACTGCAGGCGTTTTCCACGACAGTATCAAGCACGACTTCCGCAGTCCCAGCTACACCACCAAGTGGAGCGATATTCCTGAGGCAGAATAACCATACACTATAGTGTTATTTTCTTAAAGAGTATTAAAATGAATACTTTTTCTGTCTTTTGTTTTGCAAAATGGTATTCTTTTTATTACCTTTGCACCAACATAAAGTACAAGAATGAAAGCATATCCTCTTGAATAAGTGTCCGATATAGTATTACAGACATCTCCAATTCTATATTCTTTCCACTCTTCCATAAATGGGAATTTACTTTTCACTCTCTATTTGTTTGTTGATATATCCCAGAACCCCATAAAGTGGTATATTCTCCATCCAGTCCTGATCAATGTAGGGTTTCATGGAACAACGCAGACCCTTCAGATTCTTTTCTGCATGATCTACCGTAACAAACTGCTTCAGCGACT
>JAEEGG010022972.1_pt1 | contig 12232 bp, 6 predicted proteins | sample 9134161 | NCBI WGS metagenome assembly JAEEGG01 (sample SAMN16246543, study PRJNA631951) | gut metagenome | biome: gut microbiome; feature: rumen; material: CR-attached | host: Bos | place: Iran: Karaj | collected 2018-10 | reverse complement strand
CCGAACTGGCGGAAATTCTTCACCTCGTCGAGGGAGAGTCCGTCCATTCCGGAAAGATGGAAAAGCGAGTACACGAGCGGAGAGCAGTGCCCTCCGGAAAACACGAGCCTGTCGCGTCCCTCCCAGAGCGGCTCGGCCGGATTCACCTTCAGATACTCAAGCCAGAGCGTCGCCGCGACGTCCGCCTGACCCATCGCGCCGCCCGGATGCCCCGAGTTCGCCTTCTCAACCATGTCAGCGACGAGGACGCGAATCGCGTTTGCCGCAACCTTCAGCTCATCATTCTTGAATTTCATGTAATGTGCCCTTTTTGTGCCTATGGGAAAAATTCTATCATATCAGCTCTTCGGCAATCAATGCGGAAGTGTTATAATGTTCACAACTAAATATTGCACGATAGACAACGCAAAGGAAATCGCCCAGCATCCCATTTGAAAAAATCCGCATCCTGTTTGTTAAGTTTCGCATTGCGGGCGAGGAAGTCGTTTTGATATAATACCACGCCAATGAAAGTTGTTCTGTATTTTCAGCCACCGACAAAGCGCAGCGACTCCCTGAAGCTCCAGGGGGCCAAGCAGATCGCGCAGAAGCTCGCCTGGCAGATCCAGGCCGTCGAGTCCCTTCCGTCCACGCGCGGAATCAAGGACATGGTGGCGTTCTGGAATCCCGTCGGCGCCATCGTCGAGTGCGACGGATGGCCGACCGAGCTTGATCCATCCGTCTTCTCTTCCATCCCGACAGTTTTCCTCGATCCGCCGAAGCACATTGAAGAGCAGTGCGAGTTCTCAGTCTCCCACGACTCGAGTGCCACGGGACGCGAGGCGGCGAAGCACCTACTGCAGCTCGGACGCAGAAACTTCGCCTACATCCCCTTTCGCCGCGACACGCCCTGGAGCCGCGACCGCGAAGAAGCCTTCGTGAAGGCCCTGTCCCTCAACGGATTCGGATGCTCCGTAATGGAACCGGCCCAGCCGAAGGAGGACGCGACGAAGCTGCGCCGCCGCCGCCGCGAGTTCCTCACCTCGCTGCCGCTCCCCTGCTCGCTCTTCGCCGCGAACGACGAGACGGCGGAAGACATTCTCACCCTCGCCGCGCACGAGGGACTCGGCGTGCCGGAGGATCTGGCCGTGCTCGGGGTGGACAACTACGAGCCGATATGCGAGAACACGACTCCGTCGCTTTCGTCCGTCGAACCGGACTTCCTCCGCTGCGGCGAACTTGCCGCGCTTCTCCTCGCCGCGTACATGAGGGACGGGAAGCACTTCCGCGGCAGCAGGCGCCGCACTTTCGGACCCGCCCGCACCGTGGTGCGCGCCTCGACGCGGACTACCGTAGTGGGGACGGACCGCACTGTCGCAAAGGCGCTTGAGACGATCCGCCGCAAGGCATGCAACGGAATGCGCGTGGAGGATGTCCTCAAGCTCTTCCCCTGCTCGGCGCCAGTAGCCTACGCTCGGTTCAAGAAGATCGCCGGACACACTATCCTCGAGGAGATACACGCCGTCCAGCTGGAGCGAGTGAAGGAACTCCTTTCCGATCCCTCGATGCAGCTCAAGTCGATAAGCGACTTCTGCGGCTTCACCAACCCCAACTCGCTGCGCAAGTTCTTCCTGCGCGAGACGGGAATGACGATGAGCCAATGGCGCGAAGAAAACCTGCGCCCGTCAGTGGAAAGTGAAAGACTGTAGGTCGAAGAGGTCCGACCCCTTCTCGCCGTCGAAGCGAAGCACGACCGCGTCGATCGTGCCGAACATTTCCGGCAGATCCATTCCCACCTCGACGGACTCCACTCCGTCGCCCTTCGGAACCTGAACGGACCCTGCTTCATCGCCTTTGGGGCTGAGGAGCGCAATGCGGCCGCCCGCACGAGGAAACACCTTCAGCGAAAGCGAACGAATCGGACGCGCGCATTCCACGAACCAGCGCCAAGTCGCTGTGTCGCCTGCGCGTATCCCGCCAAGGCGCTCTTTGCCGTCGCGCGTCAGCACGATACGCGCGTTTCCCGTCATCTTGCACGCGATCCGCGCCGGCGTTTCGCCAAACGGGGAAAGACCCCATGCCGCGCCGCTCGAGGTCATCTCGACTTCCTTTATCAGTCCGTCTCCGTCGAACTCTATCGGCTCCACGCAGGCCTTGCGCATCGAACGCGAGCCGTTCGTGGAGCGGTGGTAGAAGACGTACCACTGTCCGTTGAACTCGGCTATGCCGCCGTGGTTGTTCCACGTCTCCGGATCGCACCCCGCGTTGTCGACGATTACGCCGCGGTAGGTGTAGGGGCCGAACGGACTCTTCGCCGTGGCGTATCCGATGGACGTGGGCCTCCCTTTTCTGCTGATGTCCGCGAAGGTGAGATAGTAGATTCCGTTGCGCTTCGTGAGCTGCGAGCCTTCGTGGAAGTGGTGCCGCGCCTCGTCGATCACGTTCGTATGGATCGACCCCTCGACGATTCCGCTAAAATCCGGCTTCAGCACCGCCATCGACATCGAGAACTGTCCCCACGTGTAGTAGATCGTCCCGTCGTCGTCGCGGAACACCGAGGGGTCGATCTGCGTCGGACCCTTCAGCTCCCTCGCGCCCGTGTAAGGACCCGCCGCGTCCGGCGCATCCAGCACTCCCTCGGCATGCTCCTCGTTGAACATGCAGTAGAAGAGATGCCACTTTCCGTCTAGGAAGATTCCGTCGGGGGCAAGCAGCTCCCAGTCGAGGAACGGCACTTCGCGCCCCTCGCCTTTCGAGCGGACTATGTCGCGGTGAACCTTCCACGACTTCATGTCGCTCGTCTCGAACGCGTCGTTCGCATGCGAGCAGTAGCGGTCAGGCGCGACGTCGCGCGAACCGAAGAGCCAGAGCTTTCCGTCGGGTCCCACCCGCGGCGCGGGATCGGAGAAGAACACGCCCTCGGGCGTGATCGGATTCACGGCAGGACGCGAAAGCTTTACGATGTCGCCGGAAAGTCCCTCCGCCTCGGCCTTCAGCACGCACGTCTCCCCTTCGTGCGGACGGACGTATACGAGCGCGCGGGAATGGAAAAGCGAATGCTCGTTCGTCCCCTGGAACGGCTCGACGGACGAGTTGCTGCCGTTTCCGATTGCGACGATGTCTCCGCCCTTTATCGTGAAGCGCACCTTGTGCGATGCGTCAGGAACGACCCTTCCTTTTCTATCCACCGCCTCGACCTTTACGAAGCGGAGCGAACCCGGCGCCTCGCTTCTCTTTTCGCACTCAAGGCTTAGCCGCTTCGCAGGACCAGCAGTACGCACAATCTTCTCGCCGAGCTTCTTCCCGCCCTTCCAGACGACGACCTTGATCTCGCCCGGTTCGTACGGAACCTCGAGCCAGCGGAAGCGATAGTCGTCCGTGACGGCGAAATATCCCTCGCCCTGGCGCTTCCCCTTCTCGCGCACGCCCATCGACTTTCCGTTGACGAAGAGCTCAGCGCGGTCGCCGGACGAATAGCAGAACACAGGGACGTTTTTCCCCTCGCGTCCGGGCCATGTCCAGTGCGGAACAATGTGTATCGTCTCGTCTTTGTCGTTCCAAACCGAGCGGTAGAGGTAGTAGCGGTCCTTGGGAAGCGCCGTCAGGTCGCAGATTCCGAAAAGCGAACTGCGGTTCTTCCCCCAGTTGACGCACGGCTCGCCGAGGTAGTCGATTCCGGACCAGATGAACTGTCCGCAGAGATACTTGTCGGTGCGCTCCCTGTCTAGGTCGACGTCGGGAATGTCGCTCCAGTCCTCTGCGCCCATGTCGTACGAGGTGACGTCCGTCTGGCCAGTGGAGCCGTAGTGGTGCTTGACGGACGGCAGATCGGGCTCATAGTATCCGAACGTCGAAAGCGACGCGGCGGCTTCCGAATAGAGCGTGGGCTTGTCCGGATACTTTGCGCGCATGATGCGGTAGAGCGCGCGGTAGTTCCATCCCGTAAGGTCGAGGTCCTGGAGATGTCCGAGCCCAACGGCGTCCGTGAAGCAGCAGCCCATCGCGACGGGACGCGTCGAGTCGATCGACCTCACCGCGTCCGCGAAAAGCTTCACGCGCTCGCGCGTCGTCCCGTCGTCGCATGCCGCGCCGTACCAGTTGCCCTTCCATGCGGGGGAGATTTCATTACCGATGGACCACGCGATTACCGACGGATGGTTTCTGTCTCGTCTTACGAAGGCGTTGAGATTGCCGAGGACGAATCCCTCGAGGTTCTCGTCCGGAGTGCGCCCCGACGTCGCGTCCCACTTGTCGAAGCACTCGTCCCACACGAGTATTCCCATCTCGTCGCAGAGGTCGAGCATCTTCGGGTCCGGCGGATTGTGCGACGTCCTGAACGCATTGACGCCCATGTCCTGCATGATCTCAAGCTGACGGCGCGCGGCGGACTTGTCGAACGCCATGCCGAGCGGCCCCAAGTCGGAGTGAAGGTCGACGCCCTTCAGCGCGACGCGGCGTCCGTTTAGGAAGAAGCCGTCGTCCTTCCACTCGATTATGCGGATTCCGTACCTGTACTTCCGTCCGAAAAGCTCGAACTCGTAGAGGTGCGGATCATCAATGTCCCAAAGCCTCGGCTTCGCAATCTCGAACGTCGTGGAGTCCGGTCCCGCGGGCGTTTCCCACTCAACCTTCACGACGGCCTTCTCCTTCGTGACGACGGGAGTAGTGATGAACACGGACCCCGGAAGCGCGCGCTTGTCGAAATCGTCAGCGACGAGACGCACCTCGCGGTAGATGCCGGCGCCCGGATACCAGCGCGAGCGCTGGCGCGTCGTGTCGCACTTCACGACGAGCTCCTGGTCGACTCCGAACTTCGCGACGTTCGCAAGCTCCACGCGGAAGCCGAGGTAGCCGTAGTTCCATCCGCCGATCTTCTTTCCGTCGAGATACACCTCCGGACGGCTCATCACGCCGTCGAACTCGAGCGCGGCACATGTGCCGCGCGCCCATTCGGCGGGAAGGCGCAGCGTGCGGCGGTAGACGCCCTTCCCCACCCACGGCAGCGCGCCAGTGTTTCCGTTGCCGTCGTTCTGCGGATCGGCGTGGAAGTCGAACGGACGCGAGATCGCCCAGTCGTGCGGAACGGACACCTTCTGCCATTCGCCCGTGCCGCCGTAGGAGAACTCCCATCCGTCGCCGAGAACTTCGCAGTACGACTTCGCGAAATCCGCCTCGACGGCCTTGCCGGTGTATTCGACTTCGCGAACGCCGGGAACCGATCCGTCCGCGACGCGTATGCGGAAGCGCCGCTTCGCGAGCATGCCGGGATAGCTTCCGCGCCGAGCGCCGATCTTGAGCGTCCACCTCGCGTCGTCCCAAATGAAGTCGACCTCCGTGAACTCGCCGCGCTCGCATGCGCGCGTCTCGAAGTCGTCCTCGTAGAGCGTGAACTTTCCGTCGGCCCCGGGATAGACGACGACCTCGAGATCGTCCCACGCCTTCTCGCCGTTCCACTGGACGTCCGGTCCGAGCGGCATTATCGTACCCGCCTTCGCGTAGCACGGCGTCGATGCGAGCGGCACGACGAGGTCCGCGGCATATCCGCCGCGCAGGCGCTTTCCGCTCGCGACGTCCCACCAGTCAGTACCCTCAGGAAGATAGACCGAGACCTTCCCGCCCGGCGTTGTCACGGGCGCAACAAGAAGGCTCCTGCCGAACATGTACTCCTGCGCGAGAGTCCACGCCCTGCGGTCGGACGGGAAGTCGGCGGCGAGCGGACGCATGAAGCTCGTGCCGTTGCGCGACACATCCGCCGCGGTCGAGTAGATGTAGGGCATCAGGGCATAGCGACGCTTTATCGCGCCGAGGAGCGCGTCGTATACTTCTTCGCCCGGCTTTCCGTAGAGGTATATCTCGCGCGGAACGCCAGTGCCGTGACTGCGCATCATCGGCATGTAGACGCCTGCCTCGAACCAGCGCACGTAGAGCTCGCGCCATTCGGGATTGTCGACGCCGCCCTTGGGGAGCCAGCTGCCGGAGAAGAATCCGCCGAGGTCGCATCCGAACTGCGGATTGCCCGTGAGCGAATAGTTTATGCCGCCCGGAATCTGGTAGGAGAATCCGTCCCACGAGCTTTCGACGTCGCCGCTCCAGACGCTCGTAGAGCAGCGCTGCTGTCCGGCGGATGCGCCGCGCGTGAGGATGAACGGACGCCTGTCGTCGCGCTTCCTGAGGCGCGTGGCGACGGGCTCGGTGCAGGCGAGCGGATATGCGCTGCGCACCGCGCGCCAGGGGAGTCCGAGCGAGGTCGGTAGCTCGAGGTCGCCTTTCTTTTCGAAGTGGTCGGGATCGGTCGAGTCCATCCACCATCCGTCTATTCCGATATCGACGAGGCGAAGGAGATGCTTCCAGTAGATTTCGTTCGCAACGGGGCTGTAGGAGTCCTGGATATGCGCACCCGAAGGACTGTGGTCCTCTTCGGAGACCCACGCGGGCCAGGTCGTGACGGGAATGAGGAGACCTTTCGAATCGAGCTCCTTGAAGGCGTCCGTCTTCGGTCCGAACGACGGCCAGACTGTGATGAGGACTTTCGCGTGGAGGGCGTGGATGTCGTCCACCATCTTCTTCGGATCGGGAAACGTGCGCGAGTCGAACTTCATGTCGTTCCAGTGCGCGTTGTCGCCCCAGTACTGCCAGTCCTGGACGATTCCGTCGAGCGGGATTCCATCAGTGCGGTAGCGCTTCAGGACGGACACGATCTCGTCCTGCGTCTTGTAGCGTTCGCGCGACTGCCAGAATCCGTACACCCAGCGCGGAAGCATCGGCGAGGGGCCGGTGAGCTGGCGCATTCCGGCGACGCATGCGTCCATAGAACCGCCGGCGATGAAGTAGTAGTCGACGAACGCGGCGCTTTCGCTCGTGAAAGAAAAACCGTCCTTCGAGGAGGCGAACGCGACAGGGCTCGAGTCATCCCAGTAGAGGGCCCAGCCAAGCGGCGATGCGACATAGGCGATTCCGTCGCCCTGGTTCTGCGGCATGAGTCGGTGGGAGATTCCGCGGATGTCGAGGACGGGCTTCTGCAAGTCGCCGAGTCCGTAGAGCGGCGCTTCCTCGCCGAGCGCGAACGCCTGCGCCGCCGGGGAGACGGAAGTCTTGCCCTTCTCGCTCAGGAGCACCTTGCCGTCGGGGGAGAGGAACGTGAAGAGCCCCGACTCCTTCGCCTGCGAGACGACGAGCGCGGAGGTCTTCCACACGGTCTCCTTCTCGGACTCCGTGCGTTCCACGGAAACGGTCTTGTCTTCCTTGGCAAGCACCGCCTTCCACGGCTTTGCCAGGGACTGCCCCCTTTCGGCGCGCACTATGCGCACGATGGACGGCGAATAGAAACTGACCGACGTCTCCGTCTCGGCTCCGAATGCCGAAATTACGAAAGCGACCGCGGCGGCCGCGAATACTGTAGCTCTTTTCATACTGACATTATATCAGAATATTAGCGAGCGAGCATCCATTTCGTAAATTTACGACATCCTTTTTAAAAAATGCGACGTATCGTTACAGGCTCTGACGGAATACCTCAGCGACCTCCTCTTCGGTGAGCTGCTTGTAGCCGCCGTCAAGGCGGAACGTCGCCTTAACGAGCTCGGGAATCATCTTCTCGGTCGCGCCGAGCTCCGTGATGTTCATCGCGACGCCGATCGTGCATGATTCCGTCGTCGTCCTGCATAGGGCGCATATATCCGCTGCGGACCACGATCTTGCCGAAGAAGTCTCCTGTCTTCTTCACCGCCTGCTTCTTCCTGTTCCGATGCCCTTGAGGTCACGGCAGATCGTCGCGCCGCAGAGTTCCTTAAAGCGCGGCAGTATCTTGCGCGACAACGACATAGTGCCATTCCCGCCAGTACGGAGTCCCGCGACCACGATCGCCCAAGCAAGCGCACCGCAGGATCCCTCCATCGTCCCCATGCCGGAGCCGAATCCAGCGGATAGGCCCAGGTGAAATCGTTGCTGCAGCACAGGCGCTGTCCGGGGCGGATGCGATGAGCGTCGATGTTGAAGCAGACGGGGACTGCGATGTTCTTCTCGTAAAGACCGACCGCATTCTCTCGCCCTGCGAGAACGCCTGCGCGTTCCACTCCCGCCTCGTCAGGAACATCATGCGCACGCTCGCCGTAAAGACGCTTGAGCTGAACCGGAAGATCGAGATACTGTCGCACCGTTCCACTCAGGATCGGCTGATGTCCTATCTGCGCGCCGTGGCGCAGCAGAAAGGCACAGCCGAATTCGACGTTCCATTCGACCGCCAGCAGCTCGCGGACTACCTCTGCGTCGAGCGAAGCGCGCTTTCTGCGGAAATCAGCCGGCTGTCCAAACTCGGCCTCATCACATCGCGGAAAAGCCACTTCGCCCTGCGCATTGACTATGAGCTGCGCATGTGATACAATACGAATCCGTATTTTCTTTTATGGCCATGAAAGATTCTCACGAGAAAGTCAGGCGGTTCATGATCGCCTTCAACAGGATCGACGCACTGTACGTCGATTCGGTGCGGACGTTCGGCGTCAAGGGGAACCTGTTCGTCCTGTTCTACGCCATTGCGGACGGCAAGGCGTATTCGCAGCGGCAGATATGCGATGACTGGAAACTTCCGCGCACTACGCTTAACACCATTGTCCGCGAATGCGTAAAGGACGGACTCGTCGAACTTCTCCCACGCGGCAACACAGAGAAGGACATACACCTTACCCCGAAAGGCCGTAAACTCGCCGACGAGGTTTTCGGGCCCATCTTCGCCGCCGAGTCGCGTGTCATGGAGCCGTTCCTCAAGGCCGGGGCTCTTGAAATGATGGAGAAGATGGCCGACAGCTTCGAGTCGGCTTTCGCCAAACTCAAACCGCGCAAACGATAATCCAATGAAACCGCCACATGTTGTATTGCCCAGATTGCGCCAGTTACAATACGGATTCGTATTGTCCGCCATCGCATTTGCTTTTTTCCCGCTTTCGCTTTATGCGGAGGATGACGAATCCGGCGAAAAATCGCCTGTTGCCGTGCTGGCGCAGACCGTGCAGTCTGGCGCGGCGAAAACGGTGCGCCGCTATCCCGCTCGGATTCTTGCAGTCGAACAGGTCGATGTCGTAAGCCGACTCTCTGCCGACATAGTTGAAGTCTGTTTCACCGAGGGGAGCTTTGTTCGCAAAGGACAGCTTCTGTACCGCCTTGACGATACGCGCTTTTCCGCCGCCGTGAGCAACCAGACAGCGCAGATCGCCGAGACGGAGGCAAAACTTGAACTGGCGACGCTCACATTTGACCGCAAGCGGAAACTTGCCGAAAAGGGAATGTCACCACTTGCTGACTTTGATGCCGCCCGCGCCGCAAAGCTTGAGTTGGAGGCGAATCTCGAAGCGGCGAAAGCCGCGCTCGTCCTCGCAGAAGACGACCTCCGCCATGCCCGCATCGTCTCCCCGATCGGCGGCAAGATCGGCCTTACCGCGAAAACAGCCGGCAACTACGTCACGCCCGAAAGCGGCGTCCTCGCCACAATCGTCAAGACCGATCCGCTGCGCGTCCGCTTCTCGCTGTCGATGGCGGACTATGCGCGGCTTTTCGGTTGCAGCGAAGAACGCCTCACGTCCGAAGCGGACATACGTATCGACACGCCGCCCGGGATGAAGCCGCTCCCGAAAGGCGCTATCGAGTTCATAGACCTCAAGGCGGTCGAGCGCACGGACACGGTTCTCGTCTATGTGCGCCAGCCGAATCCCGACGGACGGCTCGTCCCCGATAGCGCGGCAACGCTTGACCTCTCAGTTGCCGCTTCCGGCGTTCTGCCGTGGGTCCCGCCGCAGGCGCTCATCGAAGACGGCGACGAGAGTTTCGTCTATGTCGTCGAGGATGGCAAAGCCGATCTCCGAGCCGTTGAAGAAAGTGCGCGCCTTCCCGACCGCGTGTTCGTGAAGTCTGGCCTCAAGGCGGGCGAGACAGTGATCGTCGGCGGAACGCACAAAGTCTCCGACGGCGCCGCGGTGACGTGCAAGGAGGCGAAGTGAGCGCGACCGACAGACATCTCGGTTCGCTCTCCCGCGTGTTTATCGAGCGGCCGAGACTTGCCGCCGTCGTCGCAATCGTGATGGCAGTCGCGGGGATCATCGCCCTTCCGCACCTCGCGATGGAGGAGTTCCCCGAAATCGCCCCACCGCAGATATACGTTTCCGCAAGCTACGCCGGGGCGGACGCGCAGTCCGTCATCGAGACCGTGGCGACGCCCATCGAGGACGAGCTGAACGTGGTCGAGGGGCTTTCCTACTACACCTCGACTTGCGACAGTCTCGGCGGATACTCCTGCACCTTGACGTTCGCGAGCGGCACAAACCCTGACCTCGCGATGGTCAACGTGCAGAACGCGATTAAGCGCGCCGAGCCGCTTCTGCCGTCCGAGGTCCAGCGCACGGGCGTGGACGTCGCCAAGCAGACCTCGTCCTCCATCGCCGTGTACGCGTTCACGACAGACGGATCGCACGTTTCGCCTCTCGAACTCGGCGATTACGTCTCGCGCACCGTGAAAGACCGCCTGACGCGCGCACCCGGCGTCTCATCCGTCTCGGTCTACGGCGCGAAGGACTACGCGATGCGAATCTGGTTGAACCCCGTGCGCATGGCCGCGCTCGGCATCTCGACGGATGAGGTGGAGTCCGCCATCGCCGCGCAGAACCTCCAGGCCGCGCCGGGCGACATCGGCGCGGACGGGTCGAACGCCGGACGCACCTACAAGCTCACGACGCGCGGGCGACTAAAGAAGGCGCCGGACTTCGGTTCGATTGTCGTGCGAACGGACGAAAACGGCGGCGTCGTAAGGATATCCGACATCGCCCGTGTGGAGCTCGGCGCGAGCGGCTACTCGCAGAGCGCGACGCTGGACGGCAAAGAGGCCTGCTTCATCGACGTATACCGCCAGACGGGGGCGAACGCGCTTGCGACGGCGCGGAACATCAGGGCGGAGATGGAGAACCTGAAGAAGTCGTTTGCGCCCGGGGTGGAGTGCGTCGTCGCGTACGATCCCACGCTCTACATCAACATGTCTCTGAAGGAGATAGCCACGACGCTCCTCCTCGCGCTTTTCTCGGTTGTCGTCATCACCGCGCTGTTCCTCCAGGATTGGCGCGCCACGCTCGTGCCGTCGATTGCCATTCCGATATCGCTGCTGGCGACGCTGCCTGTCATGCTCGTGCTTGGGTATTCGATCAACCTCCTCACGATGCTGGGGCTCGTCCTCGTGATCGGCTCGCTCTGCGACGACGCCATCGTGGTGACCGAGAACTGCCAGACGCTGATCGAGCGCGACGGACTTTCCCCGCGCGACGCCGCCTTCCGCTGCATGCACGAGATCACGGGCGCGATCATCGCGACGACGCTCGTCACCTTCGCGTGCTACGTGCCGTTCCTGTTCTACGGCGGCATGGTCGGACGGCTCTACCTGCAGTTCGCCATCGTGATGTGCATCGCCCTTGGCTTTTCCACGGTCGTCGCCATCGTCCTTTCGCCTGTCCTCTGCTCGCTTCTGCTTAGGCCCAGCCGTCCGTCAAAGGTGTTCGCGCCGTTCAACGCGCTTCTCTCCGCTTCGCAGGGCGCATACCTTCGCGTCGTGCGCCTGCTCGTCCGGCACGGCGGCATTGCGCTTCTGCTGACCGCGCTTGTCGGCGGTGGACTCTGGGGCCTCTCGCGGATCGTGGAACCGGGCTTCATCCCCGACGAGGACAAGGGGTTCTTCTCGTGCGACGTCGAGCTCGCCCCCGGGACCGCCATCGCCCGCACTGAACAGGTGCTGAAGGAATTCCTTGATTCGATTCGCGACGTTCCGGCCATCGAGACAATCATGCTTGATGCCGGTATGGGTGCCATGTCCGGCTCCGGCGAAAACTACGGCTCCGCGTTCATCCAGCTCAAGGACTGGTCGCAGCGGCGCACTCCGGGTGAATCACAGGAAGCTGTCATCGCCGAGGTACAGCGGCGGGCGGACGAAATTGCCGAGGCGAAGATTTCCTGCATGGCCATGTCACCGCTCATGGACATCGGGAAATCAGACGGCCTTGAACTTCAGTTCTGCTCCGAACAGGGCGCTTCCGGCCGTTCGCTCGCCCAGGCCGTTCGCCGCTTTGCCGACGACGTCGGGAAACTGGCAGGCGCGGGCGAGGTCACAGTCTCGTTCAACAGCGACACGCCGCAGATATACCTCGACATCGACCGCGACAAGGCGCAGTCCTTCGGCGTAGGGGTCGATGGGCTTTTTGCCTCGCTTCAGAGCATCATGTCGGCA